>MDSZ01014574.1_pt1 | contig 13008 bp, 15 predicted proteins | sample 811201 | NCBI WGS metagenome assembly MDSZ01 (sample SAMN05326647, study PRJNA326480) | marine metagenome | isolation source: seawater | place: Indian Ocean: North | collected 2010
GAAAGTAATAAATTAAATAATAATAATATAGTTTAATTTGTCGCTTTACATTCAAAAAAAATATATTAAATGTGATTCTAATTCATATTCCTAAGAAATTTATCAATATTATTCTTGAATTTGAAAAAACCAGATTTCGCATGTGGCCAACATTCAAGATCAAATGAATCATGCAGATATTTGATATCTAAATTAAATTCAGAACACATTTTATTTATTCTATCTTTCTCATATCCAACACAGGGATAATGAGTATAAATAATATTTAAACGTTCACTTACCAACTTCTTTAAATCATTTTCGCTTGATATTTTAATGAGATTTATCCCATTATTTTCTAGCCATCTAAGGTAATGATTCAAAGCACTTTTCTCAAAATTAATTTTTGTTTTACTATCTAACTTATTTTTATGTGATTCTAAATAAATAACCTGACTTTTATTTAACATGTCAATTATTTCTTTTTTGTATATTAAATTATTAGGACTTATGAGATAAAATTTAATTTGATCATTTATAACATTTAAGAAGTTTGGTTTCTCATATGCAAAAGATTCGTGCGTAGGTGCAGAAATTTTTTCTTTAAGTTGAGATTTATTTTTAAATGAAAAATTTGAAAATTTTTCTATATTATCTTGTCTTGCCAAATAAAATTTACCTGGAGTATGTAAGCCCGCTACCCATCTCCAGGAAAGTGTATTTGATGCAGCATCCGCATCTAGTAAATTCCTATAGAAAAAATCAGATCCTAATTGCCATGGTAAATTTAAAGTAAAAATCCAAATACTCGCAAACCACATTCTTGCATGATTATGAAGATAACCAAATTCTATAAGTTCGTTAACCCAACTATCAAAGCATTGTATACCAGTTTGACCATTTATCGCTTTAATATAGTCCTTGTGAAAATTTTCTCTTGTCAAGTTACAGTGATATTTTTTCAATTCTTTTACATAGTTATCCCAAACACATGGCCTCCCTTCCAGCCATCCTTTCCAATATACTCTCCAAAATATTTCTTGAATAAATTTATCAATTTGTGTCCTAGTAAAATTTTTCAAGCATGAAAGTATAATATCTTTCTCGTGTATGATTCTTCTCTTAATAAAGGGTGAAAGTTTTGATACATTATTTCTGTTATGGGGACCATGATCGAAGTTTCTAGTTTTAGAATATGTAGTTAAACCATTGTTAATGAAATCGCTCAGGATTTTTTTTGCGTTTGTAAAGTTAGGTTCAGGAAACATCAATTTTAAAGGCAGTTAAAACTGCCTTTAATTTAATTAGATTTTGCTTCTTTGGATTCTTCTGAAGAAGTGTCTGTGGTTTCTTTAATTTCTTTATGACCACCACTGCAATGGTTGGCATTAGAATGATCAGCAAATAAGAAAAACGAAAGAATGAAAGAAAGCGCAATAAATATTTTATTCATAATTATCTCCTTATTTAATAATAGCTGGTATATTAAAAAATAATATCAAGTTATTTTGTTGAGGCAGATTTATTTTTTTTTAATTGCATTTTTTTGAAAGTGTTTACAACCTTTTCTTTGTTAACGAGCATGCCAACTGTTGCTCCTGTAATAAAGGCTCCGGCTGCAAGTGCTCCAGTTAAAAATGCAGATTTTATAGCAAAACTTACAAGTTTCATACTTAATCCTTAATGTTAATCATAAATAATATTATTTCCTTTATGATTCAAGAATTATTATTAATCTTTATAAAAAATGAAGCAAATATTTCTTTTTAAATATTATAATATTTTATTGCAAGATACTTATAACAGAACATTGAAAAAAAATGGTTTTACACCCTTAGGTGTTTGTTGGAACAATACAACTTCACAATATAACAGGTTTAAAATTCTTGTTAAATTATTGAGTATGTTTTCATCAAAGACACTAAAGTTAGCAGATATAGGTTGTGGTTATGGAGAGTTTTTAGTTTTTCTAAAAAAAGAAAATTTAAATTTCTTATATGACGGGTATGATATAAACAAAATGATGATTGAATTTTGTAAAAAAAAATTTGATCATCAAAACTTTTTTATAAACAATTCCCCTGTATATGGATGTGATTTTTCAGTAATGTCAGGTACTTATAATTATGCTGTTACTGATGATATTGATTCATGGGAAAATTATATAATTCACAATTTAAAAAAATGTTATGAAAAGTCAAATTTTGGAATTGTTTTCAATCTACAGTTTTACAAAAACAGGTTAATAAGAAATAATATTTATTATACTGAAATTTCACATATGTTTAATCTATTGAAAAATCATTTTGGCTACGTAGAAAAACTTTACACAAAGGATCTGAAAAATGATGTTTTCTTTATAATTTATAAATCTTGAAATTCATTTTGCCTTAATGCTTCATAAACACAAATTGCAACAGAATTTGAGAGGTTTAGACTCCTACTTTTTCCAGCCATTGGAATATAAATTTTTTCTGATTTTTTAAATTTTTTAAAAATCTCATGAGAAAGACCTTGAGATTCAGATCCAAAAATAAAGCAATCACCTTTTTGATAATCTAACTTTTCATAGCTTATTTTTCCGTATTTCGTGACAAGGAAGTACCTTTTGTACTCATTACTTATAATAAAATCATCAATATTTTCAAATATCTTGGTATCAACATTTTGTATATAGTCCATACCTGCTCTTCGAAGCGATTTCTCATTAATTTCAAAACCCATTGGTTTTATAATACGAAGACTGCATCTAGTGTTTGCACATAATCGCATAACATTGCCTGTATTAGGGGGTATTTCTGGATTGAACAGTACTATTCCAAAGACTGACATATTCCAGTGATTATATTTTATTTAAATTAAACTAAAAAGTTCTTTAAAACTTTTTTATAACTTGACTCAGAATTAAACCACTGAACTAGATTTCCACCTGTAAATCCAGCCATTTTAATGTCTATAAACCATTGTTTAACATCAACATCCCATCCATAAAAGACATCTAATTGAACACTTTTTTTGTTAACAGATTTAAATTTTCTTGCCATATTATCTAAATAATTATTTTAAAATTAACTGCAATGTTATTCTGCAATTTTCAGACCAGAACTTGATTTAATATTCAAATTAATGACTTATTTGAGTGATTTTATTGGTAAATACAACTAAGTATTTATTTATAAATTCCTTTAGATTAGATTGATTAATTTCTTTAAATTTAGAAATAAGCTGTCTATCTTTTTCCATATCATTATTTTTGGTTGTGAGAAGTGAATCACCATAAAAAATTGAATTTGCCCCAGATAAAAGACACAGCATTTGAGTTTCATTTGATAAATATTTTCGTCCTGCTGATAATCTTATCCTTGATTTTGGTAGGATAATTCTTGCAGTTGCAATCATAATGATCATTTCCTCCGGTTCAATTATTTGTTGGTTTTGCAACGGTGTCCCTTTAACTGGAACTAATGCATTTATTGGAACACTTTCAGGTTGCGGTTCTAAATTTGCTAACACCTCAAGCATTTCGGCTCTATCTTTCCATGATTCACCCATCCCAATTATACCGCCTGAACAGACACTAATACCTACATTTCTAACGTTTTGAATTGTTTCCAGCCTTTCGTCAAAACTTCGAGTTGTAATAATTCTTTTGTAATAATCTGGAGAAGTATCAATATTATGATTGTATGCATCTAATCCTGCATCCCTTAGTTTTTCGGCTTGATTTTGTGTAATAGAGCCTAGTGTAACGCATGCCTCTAGACCATGAGCCTTTACTTCCTTGATCATTTGAATCACCGTATTAAGATCCTTTCCGTCTCTTAATTTTTTCCATGCAGCTCCCATACAAAATCTATGAGCTCCATTTTTCTTTGCTAGCTTTGCTGCTTTTTTTACTTCAGAAATATTTATAAGATTTTCTTTCTTTAAATTTACATTGTAATGAGCAGATTGTGGACAGTACTTGCAATCTTCAGGACAACTTCCTGTTTTAATTGAAATTAATGACGCAAGTTGGACATCTCCTTTTTCAAAGTTTTCATTATGAACTTTTTGGGCTTTAAAAATTAATTCATTTAATGGAAGTGAAAAAAGATTTTCTATTTGTTGTGAAGTTATTTTATTCATTTTTATTTGATTCATAGTTTGGTAGAAACATTTCACCTGTACAAAAAAGATACTCCAACCTTACTTTAGAATCAATAGGGCCTTTAATTTCATAAATTTTATCATCGATCTTAAGCAAACCACCTCCTATGAGAATTTCTTGAAAAAAAAAGGTCGTTAAATCTTGGTCTGTCTTTCCTTTAAATTCAAATCCTGATTTACTTTTATTTTCACTATTAATTATTTCGCTAATTTTTGATGAGCTGGTTGATAAATCTGCGCTCTTAATTTCATTTTCTGAATTGATGTGAAATATTGTAATTGTTTTATCGTTTTTGAGTTTCTTAATAGAAATTGAAGCAGTTGTGAATACTTCGTTGTTATTTTCAATAAAATTTAGACCACATTCCTCAGGAACATTTTCATTTAATTTTATTATTGAATTAACTTTAATTTCAGCAAAAGCTATTTTATAAGGTAGAAATAATAGAACAAAGATTAATTTTAACATATGACTGAATTATTAACTATTAAACAAATAAAAGATTCCGAAGATATATATATAAAAAAATATTCTTTTAACAAGTTAATTAACCAAGCTTCACAAAAAATTTACGAGTTTATATTAAATAAATTTAAAAATGAAAGCATTCTTTTTATTTGTGGTCCCGGAAATAATGGGTTAGATGGCAAACTCACATATGGCTTATTAAAAAAAAAAAAATTTATTTATGATGTAAAAAGAGATGAAGATATAAAGCTAAAGAATCTTGCAAACCTTATTAACAAAGTAGATGTAATTTTTGATTGCGTATTTGGAACAGGTTTAAATAGAAACATTGGGGTGAAATTTAAATCAGCAATAGAATTAATAAATAATTCTAAAAAGAAAGTGGTCTCAATTGATATTCCTAGTGGAATTAATGGAGATACCGGGAAAATTATGGGAAGCTCTGTGAAAGCAGACATTACTCTAGCTATGGGATTTTTAAAACCTGGTTATTTTCTTTTGCCAGGAAAAGAACGAACTGGGAAATTAGTAAAATTAAAATTAAATTTATCTATTTCTTCAGAAAGGAATCCAGAAATAAGTTTAATTGAAAAACCGTATTTAAAAAATTTAATTCCAAAACTTCCTCTGAATATTAATAAATATCATAAAGGACACGTTCTTGTTTTAGGTGGTGAAATGTCAGGAGCTTCAAGATTAGTTGCTTATGCAGCAAGAAAATCAGGATGTGGTTTGTCAACAATCTTAGTTGATAAAAAACACTTAAAATATTATTTATCTAGTGAACCAGGTACAATAATTAAGCAATTTAAAAATAATTATTCATTTAAAGAGGATGTTTTGGTTCTAGGTCCCGGGCTAGGAAAAACATTCAGTAGAACTAAAGTTTTAAATTTTATAAAATATTTTCAAGGATGTATAATAATTGATGCTGATGCAATAAGCATTTTTAAAGATCATAGAAAAGATTTTTTGAATTTAATAAAAACAAAGAAAAAATTAATTTTAACACCTCATGAGGGGGAGTTTAAAAAAATTTTTAAAATTTCAAAAAAGTCTAAAATTCATAGTTGTTTAGAAGCTACTAAAATTTCAAAGAATTCTATTCTATTTAAGGGTAATGATACGGTAGTAGTATTTCCATCCTTAAAAATTTGGATAAATAATATATCTAATAATAATCTTGCTACAGCAGGGTCAGGAGATGTTTTGTGCGGAATTATTGCAGGTTTGATAGCGCAAAAAGTAAAGTTTGAGAAAGCTATTTTAGCTTCAGTTTGGATTCAAAATGAAATATCTAGGTCAAATGAAAATATCGTGGTTGAAGATTTTATAAGAAAAATACCCAAGGCTATAAACTCTTTAAAAAAATAATAATTGATTTAAATTCAATAATGTTGTTTTTTATAACATGTTTAAGCGGGCGTGGCGGAATTGGTAGACGCGCTAGATTTAGGTTCTAGTGACTTATGTCGTGTGGGTTCAAGTCCCTCCGCCCGTACCATGCGATTATGAAGATAAAAGAAGTCAAAAATAAAGATAAATTAACTGTTGAATGGAATGTAACAATTCCTTCGGAAAAAGTTAACAATGAGTTAAATAAAAAATATACTGATTTGCAAGGTCAAGTAAACCTTCCTGGTTTTAGGCCCGGTAAAGTTCCCTTAGAGATAGTAAAAAAAAGGTTTGGTCAAAAAGTTGTTTCAGAAATTTTGGACAAGATTATAAACGATTCCTTAACTAATGCTGTGATTGAAAAAAAATTAAAACCATCTGTTCAACCAAAAGTTGACATAAAAAGTTATGAAGAAGGTAAAGATTTACTTTATAATGTAATTTTTCAAATTATGCCAGAAATACCTAACTTTGATTTAAAATCTATAACATTAGAAAAATCTAAATTAGAGATTACTAAAGAAGATATTGATAATTCTCTTAAGCAGATAGCAGAAAAACATGAAAGATTTGTTCCCTTGAAGAAAAAAAGAAAATCAATCTTAGGTGATCTTGTCTTATTTGATTATGAAGGAAAAATTGATAAGAAGCCATTTGAAGGCAGTTCAGGAAAAGATGAAACTGTTGTTTTAGGCTCTAATAAATATATTCCTGGTTACGAAGAACAGATGATCGGTCTTGAAATTGAAGAGAAAAAAAAAATTAATGTGGTATTTCCAGATGATTATAGATTAAAAAAAATAGCAGGAAAAAAGGCTACATTTGACCTAAATATTAAAGATATTCAAGAAAGAGTAAAGAATGTTCCAGTTGATGATAAGTTGGCAGATGAAGTGGGAGAGAAAAATTTAATACAACTTAGAGAAAAAATTGAAGAAAGAATGAAAAAAGACTTTGAGAATCTTTCATTATTAAAGATGAGAAGAGAAGCAACAGAAAAAATGTTGAAAAAGTTTAATTTTGATATACCAACAAAAATGATTGATTCTGAGTATGATTATTTAAAAAGTCAAAATGATAAAAAAGTAAAAAAAGATAAAGAAATCAAGGATTTAGCAAATAGACGGGTAAAGTTAGGTTTAATTATTAACTCAATTTCCGAAAAAAATAATATTAAGATCGAAGATCCAGATTTAACACAAGCCGTGGTAGCTGAAGCAAGCAAATATCCAGGTCAAGAAAAACAAGTAGTTGAGTTTTATCAAAAGAATCCAAGTTTAATGAATAATTTAAGGGGTGTTGCGTTAGAAGAAAAAGTCATGAAATTTGTTGTTAATAGTTGTAATAAAAAAGAAAACAAATGTACAATTGATGAATTATTTAAATCTGATTTTCTTCAAAATGAAAAAAAATTAATATCTGATAAAAAAAAGGAGGCATAAAATGAGTTCATTAATTCCAATGGTTGTTGAACAAACCAATAGAGGTGAAAGGTCATATGATATTTTTTCAAGGCTTCTTAAAGAAAGAATAATATTTCTAACAGGTGAAGTTAATGATGCTGTATCAAGCGTTATATGCGCTCAATTTTTATTTTTGGAATCTGAAGACCCAAAAAAAGATATATTTTTATATGTTAATTCTCCAGGTGGAGTTGTTTCATCTGGACTGGCTATTTATGATACTATGCAATATATAAGACCTGATGTATCAACAGTATGTATTGGTCAAGCTGCTAGCATGGGATCTTTACTTTTGACAGCAGGTAAAAAAGGAAAGAGATATTGTCTTCCGCACTCAAGAGTTATGACACACCAACCATCAGGAGGGGTTCAGGGACAGGCCTCTGATATAGAAATCCATGCTAAAGAAATTTTAAATTTAAAAAAAAGTTTAAATAAGATTTATGAAATCCATACTGGTCAGAATTTAAATACGATTGAGAAAATGATGGATAGAGATAACTTTATGAATGCTGAAGAAGCAAAAAAATTTGGAATTGTTGATAAAGTTGTTTCGGAAAGACCTGATTTAAAAAAACAATAAAACGTTAAATTTGGAATAAAGGTTGCAGTATTACAAATATTTTATAATTATATAGTAATTAAATGGTTGACTCTAAAAATAATAAAAACACACTTTTTTGCAGTTTTTGTGGAAAAAGCCAACACGAAGTAAGAAAACTTATAGCTGGACCTACGGTTTTCATATGCGATGAATGCGTTGAATTGTGTATGGACATCATAAAGGAAGAGAATAAAGTTATAGCTTCTCCTAAGACTGGTCATGTTGAAACTCCTAAGGAACTATATAATTTACTCAATGATTATGTCGTTGGTCAGGACGACGCTAAAAAGATTCTATCCGTAGCAGTTCATAATCATTATAAAAGAATTGATAATGCTTCAATTAACTCAGATGTTGAACTCTCAAAATCAAACATTCTTCTGGTTGGGCCAACAGGTTCAGGTAAAACACTTGTTGCTCAAACATTAGCAAAAATAATTGATGTCCCTTTTACAATGGCTGATGCAACAACTTTGACAGAAGCTGGCTATGTAGGAGAAGATGTTGAAAATATTATTTTAAAGCTTCTGCAAGCTGCAGATTACAATGTTGAGAGAGCTCAACGAGGAATAGTTTACATTGATGAAGTAGATAAGATTAGTAGAAAGTCAGATAACCCTTCAATTACAAGAGATGTTTCAGGTGAGGGAGTACAACAAGCTTTATTGAAAATTATGGAAGGTACTGTGGCATCTGTTCCACCTCAAGGTGGAAGAAAACATCCTCAACAAGATTTTTTGCAGGTTGATACTACAAATATATTATTTATTTGTGGAGGTGCATTTGCTGGTATTGACAAAATAATTTCAACAAGAGGCGATAAGTCAAGTATTGGTTTTGAAGCTGAAGTAAAAGATAAAACTGAAAAAGAAATTGGACATATATTAAAAAAGCTTGAAACAGAAGATCTTCTAAAATTTGGTTTGATACCTGAATTTATTGGAAGACTTCCTGTAATTGCTACTTTAGATGATTTAGATGAAGAGAGTCTTGTGGAAATTTTGACAAAACCAAAAAATGCTCTTGTAAAGCAATATCAAAAGCTTTTCGCTTTTGAGAATGTTAAGCTAGAATTTACAGATGATGCATTAACTTTAATTGCTAAAAAAGCCATAGAAAGAACTACTGGGGCTAGAGGCCTTAGATCTATACTTGAAAATATATTATTAGATACTATGTATAATTTACCAGGGGTTGAAGGTGTTAATGAAATCGTTGTTAACACTGAGGTAATTGAAAGTAACTCTAAACCTCTTTATATTTATGACAAATCAAATAAAGTAATTAATAAAAAAGCTTGATGACTAATTTTAAAGATCCTTTCTGTGTTTTACCTCTTAGGGACATAGTTGTTTTTCCCAATATGATAGTTCCTTTGTTTGTAGGAAGAACCAAATCAATAAAAGCACTCGATTTTGCAGAAAAAAATGATAAGGAGATTTTTTTAGTTGCACAAAAAGATGCTAACACAGATGAGCCACAAACAAATGATATATATAATTACGGTACAATTGCTTCAATACTTCAACTTTTGAGATTACCTGATGGCACTGTAAAAGTTTTGGTTGAAGGTATTGAAAGAGCAAAGATCTCGCACTTTGTCGAAAATACTGATTTTTTCGAAGCCTACATAGATCCAGTTAGTGAGGATGATTTCTCAAAGGATAAGGAAATTAATGCTTTGTCCAGAACAGCAATAAGCCAATTTGAAAATTATGTGAAGTTAAATAGAAAAGTTCCGCCTGAGATTTTAGTAAGTTTAAATCAAATAACTGACCTAAGTAAATTGGCTGATACCATGGGTGCTCACTTAGGTAACAAACTGTCCGAAAAACAAAAACTTCTTGAAACAATTTCGATCAGAGAGAGGTTTACAAAGATAATTGAATACATGGACGATGAAATAGGTGTTCTTCAAGTCGAGAAAAAAATCAGAAGTAGAGTTAAGAGACAAATGGATAAAACTCAGAAAGAATATTATTTAAACGAACAAATTAAAGCTATTCAAAAGGAGTTAGGTGAAACTTCGGATGTCAAAGATGAAATTAGTGAGATTGAGGAAAAAGTAAAGAAAATCAATCTGTCTGATGAGGCAAAAGAAAAAGCAAAATCAGAGATAAAAAAATTGAAACATATGGGGCCTATGTCAGCTGAAGCAACAGTAGTTAGAAATTATCTTGATTGGATCATTTCTCTTCCATGGAATAATAACGTTGAAGTTGATATAAATCTTACGAAAGCCCTAAGAATTCTTGATAAAGATCACTTTGGTTTAAAAAAAGTTAAAGATAGGATTATAGAATACTTAGCTGTTCAATCTAGGGTTAAAAAACCAAAGGGTCCAATCTTGTGTTTGGTAGGCCCTCCAGGTGTAGGAAAAACATCTCTTGGTAAATCTATAGCAAGAGCCCTTGGCAGGCCTTTTATTAAAGTCTCATTAGGTGGAATAAGGGATGAATCAGAGATAAGAGGTCACAGAAGAACATATATAGGTTCTATGCCAGGAAAAATAATTCAAAGCTTAAAAAAATCTAAATTCTCCAATCCACTTTTTCTTCTGGATGAAGTAGATAAACTTGGAGCTGATTGGAGAGGAGATCCTTCTTCTGCCTTGCTTGAGGTTTTGGATCCAGAGCAAAATCAAAATTTTAACGATCATTACTTGGAAGTAGATTTCGACTTATCAAACGTTATGTTTATTACAACAGCTAATACATTGAATATCCCTCAACCATTGGTTGACAGAATGGAAATTATTCGTATTTCGGGTTACACAGAAAATGAAAAAATGAATATTGCATCTAAATATCTTTTGCCCAAACAACTTTCTGATAATGGCATTAAAGGTAAGGAAGTTAAAGTGGCTGACACAGCCATCGAGAGTATTATAAGATATTACACAAGAGAATCAGGAGTTAGGTCGCTAGAAAGAGAAATATCTAAAATTATAAGGAAAGCTCTTAAAAATATTATTATGAATAAAAAACGAGCTATCTCCATTTCTAAGAAAAATATTGAAAACTTTCTTGGAGTAAAAAAGTTTAAATTTGGTGAGATAGAAAATAAATCATTAGTTGGAGTTTGCACAGGTCTAGCATGGACGGAAGTAGGTGGTGAACTTTTACAAATCGAGTCAGTTATAATGCCCGGAAAAGGTAAGGCAATTTATACTGGTAAGCTTGGTGATGTAATGAAAGAGTCTGTTCAGGCAGCTCAAAGTTTTGTTCATTCAAATTCATCAAAATTTGGAATATCTCCTTCACTTTTTGAAAAACATGATATACATGTTCATGTTCCTGAAGGTGCTACGCCAAAGGATGGTCCTTCAGCTGGTATAGCCATGTTCACTTCAATTGTCTCAGCTTTTACAGGCATTTCAGTAAAAAATAATATTGCAATGACTGGTGAGATTACATTAAGGGGAAGAGTTCTTCCAATAGGTGGTTTGAAAGAAAAATTATTAGCTGCGGTAAGAGGAGGAATTAAAGAAGTCCTTATACCTAAGGAAAATAAAAAAGATTTAGCAGAGATAGAAGAAAAAGAGATTTTAAATAATATTGAAATGCATTTCGTTGAAAACGCTAATGAAATAATAAAAAAAGCCTTCACATCCAAAATTATACCTTACAAACCCTCTAAGGATAAAAAAATAGATCTACCTGACAAACCTTTGAATCCTAAGGAGAATACCTTAAGACATTAAAAATGTGTTTGACTAGGGATGATGTTTATATATTATTGAGTTATTATATTTTATATATACTTTTTATAAATTTTCAAAAGGGGGTCTAGAGTGAATAAAAACGATCTAGTAAATAAAGTTTCAGACCATACAGGTTTAAGTAAAAGTGATAGTGCAAAAGCAGTTGATGCTGTATTTGATACAATTACTTCTGAATTAAAAGGTGGTGGAGATATCAGACTTGTCGGTTTTGGAACTTTCCTAGTTTCAAAAAGAAAGGCAACAACTGGGAGAAATCCACAGACAGGTGAGTCAATTAACATTCCAGCTGCAAACGTGCCTAAGTTTAGACCAGGAAAAAGTCTTAAAGAAACACTCAATTAAAATTAAAAATCACATCTTTTTTTAGAGATGTGATTTACAATTTTTTTAGTTTTTTTAATACATCTAACATCATTTTCTCGTTAATCCTGCCTGTGTTAACGTTTCTCGGGCTAGGATGATAACAAGCATAAAGCTTAAGGTCATTTGATATGTCATATGATTTTCCGTGAATAAATTTCATATCACCTCCCTTTAGTTTAAATAATTTTAGACAAGCTTCAAATGCAATCCTTCCTAAAGCTAATAAAATTTTTGCATTTTCAAGGTAATTAATCTCTTTAGTAAAATAAGGAAAACAATTCTTTAATTCATCTGCTTTTGGTTTGTCATTGGGAGGCACACATTTTAAAACTGGGGTCATGTAAATATTATTTAATTTTAATCCATCATTTTTATTTACAGAATTAGGTTTATTTGCCATTTTTACTTTATGAAGGCATTTAAATAAGAATTCTGCTGACTTGTCTCCAGTGAAAACTCTTCCAGTCCTATTTCCTCCATGAGCTGCTGGAGCTAATCCTAATATAATTATTTTTGCACTTTTGTCACCAAAACCAACAACTGGTCTCCCCCAGTATTCTTCGTCCAAGAACCTTTTTGTTTTCTCACTTGCAATTCTTTCTCTGAATCTTACCAATCTCTTGCATTTATAACAGTTAATAATTTTATTATTTAGAATGTATAAGTCTTTAATCATTAATAGTTTTTTTTGTTTTAAATTTATAATTAACAGATTAAAAATTAATTGTTTTAAAATAAACTAAAATAAACTATAAACAAATTTATTATGGGCGGTTAGCTCAGCTGGGAGAGCGCCACGTTTACACCGTGGATGTCGGGAGTTCGATCCTCTCACCGCCCACCAGTCTGGGGGTGTAGTTCA
>MDSZ01215006.1_pt1 | contig 13008 bp, 9 predicted proteins | sample 811201 | NCBI WGS metagenome assembly MDSZ01 (sample SAMN05326647, study PRJNA326480) | marine metagenome | isolation source: seawater | place: Indian Ocean: North | collected 2010
CAAACTTAATTGATCTTAATAATGTAATATGATCTTTCTGATCAGTTAATCTAGCGACATTAATTATTTTGATACCTTTGAAATTTTTCAATAATTCAAATCTTTTTTTATTTTTTTTTTGAATCTTTAAAGGATTAAAAATGACAGATGAGTCCAAATCAAAAATTTTTTTGATATTCTTTTTAAATTCAAAGCTATTTACTATTATTTCGTTACTTAATTTATAAAGAAGCTTATATAAAATTAGTTTTATATATCCCTTCGCATATTTCTCTGGAGAAGTATTTAATCTTATCAATATCGGCCATCTCATAAATTTTGAAACAAATATTGAAAATAAATTTGATTGAAAAGACAAAACCAAAATTTCCTTTACTTTAAAAGACTTAAATAAAAGAAATGAACAAATAATACTTTTCAAAAATCTATTTTTATTTGACCAAAAATTTGTTTGTGGAGAAATTACTTTTATTTTTCTGTCTAAACCAATTTTTGAAGATGTAACAATATATAAATCTAAATAATATTTCTTTAAATAATTAAGCAAAATGAATAAATTTTTTTCTACTCCACCCGATTCTATTGAAGGAATAAAAATAACAATTTTTTTATTATTAATTATTTTTTTTTGATATTTCATAAATTCTATTTAATGTCATGTAATTTAAATTTTCATTGCTAAAATAACTAAATTGCTTGTCAAATTTTTGTTCCATTAAGTTTGAATTATTTATTAGATTGTTTAATTCTGATACTAGTTTTTCAAAATTATTAAAATTATTTATTATTTCCAGAGAATAAAGTTCTTTTGGTGAATTTATTTGTTCGGATTGAAAAAGTAATCCACCATTTTCAATTATTTCTACTGATCTAGGATAAAAAATATTTGAACCCCATTTAGATCCAAAATCTAAACAAATATTCCCATTGTATAAATTTCTTATCTTGGATATATCAAATTCATCATTTTGGGCAGTCTCAATGAAATTCTTCCATTTAGTTCCTACTAAAATAAATTTTTCATTAAAGATATCTTTTAATTTTATAATTAAATTGAACCTTAATCTTTCTTTTAGTTGAAGATAAAATGTCTGGAGTCTCTTATGATTTTGTAAATCATATTTTTCCCAGAATGAAAAATTATCAATTATTTTTAGATCATTAAAAATTAATTTATTTTCCTTATCCCAAATTTGATCAATAAGTTTATTTTCTACAATATTAAAACTCCCAATAAAAATTATCTTGTGCTCTTTAATTGATTTGGCTTTTACTGGTTTATAGGGATAAAAATTTATTAAATTTGGCTCTTTTTTTGAAAAATTTTCAAAAACAAAACAATTGTTATCAGATTTTTTTAATTTTTCTGGTACTTTGTAGCTTGTACCTCCAAACCAAATATTTACTCCATTGGATTGGATTTGTGGAAGACCATCACAAGATATAAAAATAAAATTTTTGAAATATTTACTAAAAATTTTAACAAATATGTATAAAGGTAAACCAACTAAATAATATTTTATTGCGCCACTTAAATCAAAAATATAATTATTTTTAATCTTTTTAATCTTCAAAAAATTATTAAAAGCTCTTTTTCTATGTCTGTGTTTGAATATAAAAAAAAAAAAATTATTTTGCATTGTATAATTCAATTAATTTGATGTTTCACTTCCATAACCATTTTTTTCCATTCCTAATGCAAATTTTGAAATAGATAATCTCATAAGATTGTAATTTTGTATAATCCTATGAAACCAGGGTTGAATACTTCTCTCAAATTTTAGCTCGAGAATTGTTTTGCCTGATACACATTCTTTAAAACTAAAAATATCTTTATCATCAAAGATTTCTTGTCCTGGACAAGTTTTAAGTTCTGTATCAAATGTTAATCTAAATAAAAGACCAAACTTATTGATATAAGGTCTTCTGTTGTAATCAACTAAAACTTTTGGTTCAATTTTTTTTTTTTAGCGTTTCGTAAATAAAATCGTTTACAACTTTATTATCCTCAGAATAATATTGTTTTAACTGAAATAATTTTTTTTGGTTTGTAAATATTTCTAAATGTTCAGGTGAAATTTCAGTTCTTAATTTATATGTTTTTTGGTTTTTTCTACCTTTCATTTCAAGAAATAGTTTTGAATTATTCTTTTTTTTACTAGTATAACTTCTAATTCTAAATTTTTTTCTTATTTTAATGCCATCAACTTTTTCATAAAAATTAGCATAATTTGGTGTATCAAAATATAATGATCTTACAAAGTATTTTTTGTTTTGATTCTTTGATGCATTTGAATCTAAAATCATAAAATTTTTAATCTCATTTTCAATTAATTGTGCTTTAGCTGTGTTCAATAAAAATTTAAATTCATATCTCGAAAAACTTTCTGTTTTATTAAACTTTATGTTTTTATTCATTTAATTTTTCCTTAAAATTTTCAATAAATCTTTATATCTATTATCATTACCAATTTTACTTATTTTTTTGAGATGCTTACTTTTGTTAATTTCAGAAAAAATATTTTGTTCAATTTTATTACTTTCAAACTCACTTTTTTTAATCTTTAAAGATGAATAATCATCAATTTTGATTGATTTAAATTTAGAATTAAAATTTTGATTATCTTGATCGTTAATAAAAAATTTTGAATTTTGGATTTCTGATATTCCTCCATCTCCATATCTCCAATTTTTTTTATAATTTTGTATATGGAAGTCATTATTTTCAAATATTAAATTATCTATAAGTGAGTATGAATGATCCTTGGTTGCAATACCAATATTATTATCTACAATAGTGCTATCGATAATTACTAAAAAAGAATTTTCACCTACTGAAACTCCTTTGTCGTTTGATCCTGATAAATATGAATTATTAATAACTACAGTAGACTCCATTAAATCAATAGCATCATTTTTTGCATTGAAGATATTAATATTTTTTAAATTTATATTTGATGACATGTCTATGTCTATTGCATCACCAAAAGCATTTTCAATTTTTAAATTTTCTATAAGTATATTTTTTGAATAAATGATATGTATCGTATCGTCATATTCATAGTTATTTTTAATTTCTATATTCTTAAAATAGATATTTTCAGTTTTATGGACGGACACTGAAGATATAAATCTTAAATTTCCAATGGAGAAGTATTCCTGTGATTTCTCTTTAAAATGTTCCTTTGTAAGACCACTTCCACCATCAAATATAACATTCTCAAATACTGAATTAGTAGTTTTATCACCTATCAATGCAATAGTTCCCCAGTAATCATTTTCAGATCTTTGAAATAAAATTGGGAGATTTTGAGTTCCCAAAGCTTTTACATTGTTCTTAAAAATCAAACTTACACCTTTTTTTAAGTTAAATATTGTTCCTGGATCAATTATAACTGGTTCGTTAAATATCTTAGTTTTATTTATTTGGTAAACACCTTTTAATCTTAAAACATTTTTGCTAATTAATTTATCTGAAAATGGATAATTTAAAATAGACGAAGGTTGAGCTTTAAAATTTTTTTGTTCTAGTTCAAAATCTTTTTTTGAAAAAGGATTTTCAAATTTAATACTAGTTGGAGATACTTTATTATCGGTGATAAAAGTAAATCTTGTATTTAGTGTTTTTAAATCAATATGTGACAAATAATTGGTGGTTCCAATAAAATTCATTCTATTTGCATAAAAATTAAATGGTATTGAAAAATAATTATTTGTAGCATTAAAATAAAATTTATTTTCTTTATCATCTAATTTACCATTTTCATTTAAATCTAAAAATATCCATTTTGGTGTTTCACTCTCCTTAAAATAAATTTTTAAATTTGATACAGGCAAATCACCATCAACTGATATTGCAAATCCTTCTTTGTTCTTTTTCCATTTTCCATTTGGTTTTCTCTCAATATAAGAAATCAATGAGACTAGATATTCTTTATAATAATCTAGAAATTCATTATTTGGAGATTTTTTACTTGGATCAATATATTTTTGATTTATTAAATTACTTAATAAAGTGAAGATGTTAAAATTTTTAACTAGTGCTTCAACATCTCTCTTTTCTGAGATTAAGATTTTTTTTTCATCTTTTTTAAATTCCTCTATAAGATTATCTATTATTTTATAATTTAAAATTTGATATATGCTTTCTAATTTTTTATGATTAAAAACACTAGATTGATTTAATAATAAAATTATATCATTTGATGAATAGTTAATATTAAAATTATTTTCATCTAAATTTCCTATCAATGGATCTTGAGCAATCGGTGTTAAATTTCCGGACCAGGGATCAGATACTAATCTTAAATTATGTGAATTATCGTTATGAAAATTTTGAGTTAAGATTTGATAAGCAACAAATTTAGCCCATTTTTCAATGCCAATGGTATCAATTAAATTTTCAAACAATACTCTATCATAGTTACTCAATCTTATTAATTCTAAAAAAAAAGTTAAATCTGATTTATCATCTCTTTCAATTTGATTAAATATTGAATTTTTACTTACTGCCCCAGGACTATTAAAAGCATTCATCTCCAACCCAATGATTGACTCATCTAAAATATTTTCTGCTTTATATAGATTAACTGGCATTATTTTTTTTCTTCTTAAAAAACTTTCGTTTAAATTTTCGCTTTCTATATAAACACCTTGGCTTCTATCATTTACATATAATTCAGTTAGATCAAATTCAGGCGATAAAACTCCAATTTCATTAGCAATCTTCCCAGAAAAATATTTATTAAAGTCATATGGTAAAAAATCAAAATAACGTTTTTGATCTATAATCTCATTTTTTCTAGTCTTAATTCTCCAATGTTTTTTTTCAAATAACCAATTTCTTGGATTATCACCTCTAAATCTCACACTCATTTCTTTTAAATCATTGACCGTTTGATCATAATAAAATCCTTGCTGCCAATTTTTAGTTGATCTAGGTGTATCAATTAAAAGTCTTTTTTGATTCTGTTCTTCAACATAAATTCTTTTTGTATTAAGTCCTAAATTTTTATTTTCTCTAAAATTAATTATTGACTTTACGACACCAACTTTAAATTTATACTCAAGCCAATTGAATGGATTTTGATAAGTATACATTGATTTATGAGCATAATTCCAATCTGTTTTGATTACGCTATATAAAAACGTCAAATAAAGAATGAATATGAAAGGTAGACTTCCAAGTAACAAATATTTAATTGTTTTTTTCATTCGTAAACTTCACATAAATTACTATTAGTAATAGGCATTTTTTTAATATTCATAGTAAGTTGTAATTTTTCAATATCTTTTAAACTTTCGTGTCGTAATTTCAGTACATCTTCTTTCAGTTGTGATGTTAAGATTTCTAAAGAACCATCCAACTTTTCTAATAAATATGAGTAATTTGATGTAATAATTAAATTATTTGGATTTATTGAATATACTGTTCCTTTGGAAAAATAATCGATTTTATCTACTTGTAAAATTAAACTAGTCAAAGGTGCTAAATAGAGGTTAACTCCATTTAAATCGACTGATTTATCAAAAATAAATTCATATTTATTTTTTTTGTTTATTATTAGATTTGAATTAATAAAATTTAATGAGTTTTTTTCGTTAATATTATTAGCCTCTAAAAAAAATTTATGGTTATTAAATGAATTAAACAATGTTCCAAAATCTATTGGTAAATTTCCTCCTAAAAAAGCATTATTATATTTTTCACAATAAAAGTTTGCTAATTTTTTTTCATTTAATTTTTGTGCAATAAATAAAGCTAATCTATAAGCATCATTTTCTGCAGGAGATATTTTAATTGCAATATCTATATGTTCTAAAGCTTTTTTATAATCCTGATCGCTAACTGCTCTTGCATACCAAACATGCAATTTATAAATTCTATCATCAAATTCTAATAACTGTTCTAAAACATTTTCAATTTTGTTGTAATCGTCTTGGGTAACTGCTCTTGAAACAACAAGCTCTGTTGCCTCATATATACCTGGAAACATGTAAGTTCTACCATTTGAAAATGATTTTGAAAAATTTATATAATTACTCAGTTTTTCCGACAATAAAGTAAAATCTCTTACTTGTAGTCCATAATTTAATGTTTTAATTCTATAAAAATCATGAAGAACTAAAATTCTAGATATTATAGATCTTCTGTTTTCATGATCAGATGCAAAATAAGTAATTAAAATAAAAAATAAAAAAAAAATAAATAAAAATAAGTATCGTATCTTTTTAAAAAAAAACATATTTAATAATACTATAAGACTAGTAATCTACATCATTTTTTGCTGCTACAGCTACTACTTCAGATAATCCAGTAATTTTTGATAATTCCTTAATAAAATTTTCATATGATTTGCCCTCTTTTAAAACAATATCAAAACTTAATTTGAGAGATAGGTTATCACCAGACGCTTCAGCATTTAATAAAGTTGATGTTTTACAATAATTTGTAAAAATTTTTTGATATTCTTTTTTATTCTCACTGTCGTCATTTTGAGTTCTAAATTGAATAATAAATTCACTCTTAAATATAGATCCATAATTTGTAAAATTTAAAACTAATGCAATCATTGATATTATTGTTGTACCACTTACTGCTAAAAAATAACTGCCGGTTCCAGCTGCCATACCTGCTGCTAAGGACCAGAAAATATAAGCAGTATCCTTTGTATCCTTCACCACTGTTCTAAATCTTATAATTGAAAGTGCACCCACTAAAGCGAAAGCTCTTGCTAAATTATTTCCTATTACCATGATCACCATCGCAACAATTACAGCAACAAAAATATTTGTTAGAACAAATGATTGGGAGTAACTTAAGCCTTTATGAGTTTTTTTATAAACTAAACTTATTATAAATCCTAAAAAAAATGCAATTATTAAATTTAATATAATTACTTCTGGATTATAAATTTCAGCGAATTTTATAGAATTTATAATATTGTTATTTTCCATAAATTTTTTATATAAATAATGATTACTTTTATACCAATTAATTGTTTTTAAAAGACTTTGCTCTAATAATTTTTTTAATACAAAACATCAAGAAATTTGCCTCATCTTGGCCAAATATCCTGACTATAAATTTTTGATTTTATATGAAGAGGAAAATTTTAATTTAATTACTGTTCATTTTGATAAAATTCTTTAATTAAACTTATAAAATATGAAAATAAACTTGATAATTTTTATTTCTGAATTCAATTTAGGTGGTGCTGGAAATTCACTTTTTAAGCTATGCAGAAGTTTACCAAAGAAAAAATTTTTAATTACTGTTCTATGTTTAAAAGAATGTTTCTATAAGTCAAAATTAAATAAACTTGGCATTAAAGTTATTGAAATTAACTCAAATAAAACCTTTTTTGCAATGACAAAAATAAAAGAAAAGGTCAAAGGATTGATTAAAAAAAATCAAAAAAATATTTTTCTTTCCAATATTCATTTTTCTAATGTTTTATCTGTAATATTCCTAAAATCTCTTAATATTAAAATAGCTTTAGTAGAAAGAACTCCATTTCAAGAATTATTTATATATTATAATTTTTTAGATTTCGTAAAAAAAAACATAATTAAAATATTAATCAAATTTACATTTAATAAAGCTGATATATGTATTTCAAATTCTAAATATATTTCCAATAAATATAATAAATTTTATAATTTAAAGTTTGTAACAATACATCCTCCTTCATTTAAGAAATTATACGTCAATAGAAAAAAGAGAAAATTAATTAATAAAATAAAATGTTTCGGAATTGTTAGTAGATTAAGTAAAGAAAAAAAAATTGATGAAATAATTAAGATAATATTTGAAACAAATATCAATATAATCTTAAAAATAGTTGGAGATGGGCCAGAGGAGAAAAAATTAAAATCTTTGACAAAGAAACTTAAACTTGAAAAAAAAATTAAATTTCTTGGAAGACGTAATCCTGAAAAAATAAAATCAATAATGAAAGAATTTGATTATTTTCTCAATAACTCTGATTTTGAAGGATTCCCAAATAGTGTGGTTGAGGCATTAAGTGCTGGGGTACCAGTCATAGCTAAACAAAGCCATGGAGGAATAAATGATATGATTAAAAATAAAGATTATGGAATTATTTATAATAATGATAATGAACTAAAAATAATTCTAAAAAAAATATCACAAAATGAATTATCTTTTAGAATTAATTATAAATTGTTGTTTAAACATCTTAATAATTTTAGTGAAATAAAAAGTGTTGATGGTTATCAAAAATGTTTAAAAAATATTTAATTATATATTTTCCAATTTTTTTTGTACCAATTACTCGTACCTGCTAACGCTTTTTTAATATCATCGAAACTCTTTTTATTTACATAATTTTTAATTTTTTTATTATTACCATGAGTTTTTTTTACATCTGCTAATTGAAATTTTCTTTTTTTAATTTTTGGTTTAGTAGAAAAATTAATATCAATATATTTTAAAATTGAGGTAATTTTTATTGGTCTATTTGAACATATATTAAATATTTGATGAGATTTTTTAATTTTCTTTTTTATAAAAAGATCCATTATATGACAAACATCCTTAATATAAGTAAAATCTCTAGTATGATTTCCAAAATTATTTAAATAAAAAATTTTTCTATTATTAAAAATAGATGCTAAATATTGATAGATTAGCATATCAGGCCTACCCCACTCACCAAAAACTGTAAAAAATCTAAATCCAATGCATTTTATATCTGAATTTTTAAAATAAGTTTCAACCATCTCTTCATTATTTTTTTTTGTAAGACCATAGATATTTTTTGGATTTATCTTATCTGATTCTGACAGAGGAAATTTGTTACTATCACCGTAAACTGAACTTGATGAAGCATAAAAAAATTTTTTTATGTTATAAAATTTGATATTTTCTATAAGATTAAAAAACCCCACAATATTACTATCAATGTAAACTCTGGGATTTTTTAAAGAATATCTAACACCAGCCTGTGCTGCAAAATGAAATACCATATTAAATTTTTTTTTGAAAATTTTACTAACCTGCTTTCTGTTTTTTAAATCAATTTTAGAAAAATTAAAATTTTTAAATTTACTTAATTCTCTAAGTCTTTTTTTTTTTATTTTTACTGAATAATAGTCATTCAAGTTATCAAGACCCAAAACTTTATAGTTATAATTTTCTAAAAGATATTTTGAAAAATTATAGCCTATAAAACCTGCTGCTCCTGTAATTAAAATTTTCATTGTTTATTTTTCATTTTAAGTCTTAAAGTTATTTTATACGTAATATTCAAATGGATCTACAATCTTAAATCTATTCATTTTTTTGTTTAATTTTTTAAATTGATTTTCAAAATAAGAGTTCTTGGATAAAAATAATATTGCATCATATGTATTATTATTATTTATCTTATTTAAAGCTTTAAATTTTATTTTTGCTTCTTTATTAATAAATGGATCATGCACATCAACTTTAAGAGCTTTTTTTTTTAATATATTAAAAATCTTTAAATTGATTGAATTTCTTAAATCAGCGATACCAGCTTTATAGGATAATCCAATAATCAAAATTTTAGAATTCTTTAACATTTTTTTTTTTGATTTTAAAAATTGTTTAATTTCATTAATTACAAATTGATCCATAGAATCATTTGTTTTTCTTCCAGACAAAGTAACTATTGTTCTTAAATTATTTTGTTTAGCTATAGATGCTAAATAATATGGATCTACAGGTAAACAATGACCGCCAACTAAGCCTGGGTGAAAATTTAAAAAGTTCCACTTGGTTTTTGCAAGTTTTAAAACTTCTTTAAAATCAATTTTTAATTTCTTGCAAATTAACAAAAACTCATTCATGAGTGCAATGTTTAAATCTCTTTGAATATTTTCAATTACTTTTGCAGTTTCAGCTGCAGTAACATCTTTCGAGAAAGCAATCTTTTTACAAACTGTTTTATAAACTTTGGAAACTTTAGATAAAATTTTTTTATTTTTTGTATTAATTGAAACAATTTTATTTATATTTTCTATTGTATTAATCTTATCTCCAGGATTTACCCTTTCAGGACTATAACCAATAAAAAAATCTTTGTTGCTTTTTAGTTTTGTTTTTTTTTCAAGAAATTTTTTATAATGAAAAGTTAAACCTGGATAAATAGTGGACTCTATAAATAATATATCCCCTTTTTTTAAAATTTTTGAAATTATTTCTATCGCTAAATTCAAATTTCTTAAATCAGGTTCTTTATTTTTAAAAATTGGTGTTGGTACACACAAAATAAAAAAATTACATTTTTTTATTTGGTTTAAATCATTCGTAAATTTAATTTTTTTATTTTTAAAATCCTTAAATGAGAATTCCTTGTTGGTGTCTATTCCATTATTCAAGTTTCTTATTCTCTGTTGACTAATATCAAAACCAACACATTCATATTTTTTTGAAACATTAAGAATTAATGGCAATCCAACATAACCTAAACCTATTATACAAATTTTTGTCTTTGCCATATTATCTTATTTTAAAATTAAAAAATTTATATTTATAAATGCTAAACTCATTTGTCAAAGTTATAAATTTCTTTTATTTTTTTTTCCTTATTATTGTCCAAGTCTATTAGCTTGCAATCTTTAATCTCTTCTAATTTCTTTTCACCAATTATATAATTGAGATTCCCTTTAAAATCTCTACTTTCAGTAAAATTTGCATTAATATGATTTTCTAAATTATCTACTTTTAAATTCTGGAAATATTCTTTCTTATCAAATTCATTAGATACAAAAAATGCATTATTTTTAAATAAATTAGTTCCTAAAAAATAAAAATTCTTTTTTTTCATTAATTCGACTAATGCTACTAATGACATTCCAAAACATAAATTTGAATAATGATAATTATTTCTATTAAAATTTTTAATATTTGGAACAGTAACTTTAAATTTACTTCCAAATATAGGATTGAATTCTAAGACTGCAATTTTTGAAAAATTTTTAGGTAATTTTTCTAAAACCCAGTAATCAATACCGTCTATATCTAAACTTAACAGATCTAAATTTGAGAAAATTTTTTGATTTTTTATTATATCTTCAATATTTTCAGAATTAATATTCTTTTCTATAATATTCAACTCGCCTCTCCATAATTTGATATTTTTTTTTATCTTATTTTCGAAGTCTTCAATGCAATCAACTATTGTTCCTTTTGGAGAGCATCTATCAAAAATAAATCTTGTATTAGCTTCTGAATAATCACCAACACCAATTTCAAGAAACTTTGGTTTATTAATCTTTAATTGAAAAAGCAGATAATCTAATATTCCGTCCTCACCATTTTGAGAAAAAACCTTATAATCTAAATCATTCAAATTGGTAATATTTACATAGTTTTTTCTCATATTTAGAATATGCGATAAACCAATCATAAATAATTTACGATATTGATAATCTTTAAAAAAAAAAGCGATATAAAAAGTTTTTTATAATTTCCATACTATATATTAGACATTATTTTTATTTGATAATTCGTCATAGGTTATATTTGATTTGATTTTACCATTTTCTAAAATAAAAATTTTATCACAGTTTACCAAAGCATTTGTTCTGTGAGAAACAACTATGATGGTTTTATCGCCTTTTAGATTATTCATATCATCAATTATTTTTTTTTCATTTTCTAAATCTAAAGAGCTTGTGGCTTCATCCAAAATTAATAAATTAGGATTTGTATACAAAGCTCTAGCGATTGCTATTCTTTGTTTTTGACCACCTGAAATTCTTGATCCAATATTTCCTACTGTTGTCATTTCTTTATCTGGTAAATTTTGAATAAATTCCTCTAATTGAGCATTTTTAAGAGACAATTTAAAATTGTCTTCATCAATTTCATCTTCATTCAAGCCAAAACATATATTTTTTTTAATTGTATCGTCTATTAAGTAAATATCTTGTGGAATATAGCCTATTTTACTTTGCCATTTTTTTTTATATTTCGATATATCATAACCATCAACTAAAATAGATCCACTTTTGGGACTCAACAAACCTAGGATTAAGTTAATTAAAGTACTTTTTCCTGCGCCTGATGACCCAATAATTCCTATAGTTTGACCTCTATCTATTGTCAAAGACAGATCATTAATAACATTTTTATCAGTATATCCAAAAATTAGATTATTAATCTTTATATCTTTATTAAACTTGATGTCACTTAATTCAGATTTTTCATTTTCTTTTTTTTCTTTTTTATCAATATTTTGTAATGTTTTTAAAGAGCTTGTTATGTTATTGAATTGTGGCTGCATAAATCTTATCGTACCCATAGATTGGGTAATAACTCCAAAGGCTGGTATGAATCTTGCACCTGCTGCCACCAATAATGAAATTATAGGGATAATCATATCATCAGGTTTATCCAAAAATACTAACAAAATAGAAAATGAAATTATTGAAAATACGGCCAGGGTTTCATAAACCATCCTAGGTAATGATGTTACAAAACTCGTTATAAATGTAAGATTTTCGACAACTGAATTAACTTTATTAAAAAGTTTTAGAAAAAAATTTTCTTTATTTAACACCTTAACTTCTTTAATAGAATGAAATGTTTGTGAAATTATCTTATATCTTTGTGCTTGATTTTCTCTAAGTAAAATTGATCTGAATTTTAAAATTTTTTTATAGAAATAGTAAAATAATATTGCAGTTAAAAATAATAAAATAAATGACAATGAGTAAATAATTGGATCGATAGCAATTAAAGTCCCGAGAAGAAAGATTACCAATATACTTTCTCTTAAAAGTTTAATTTTTGCCATGAAATATCCATAAGCATAAATAATATCACCATCAAATGATCTGATCATTTCTGACGGGTTAGTTTTTAAAAAGAAAGAATAATCAGACCATACATAGTAATTGTATAGTTTTTTTGCCCCATTTGTTCTAAAAATTTGCATAATCTTAAGCTGAAGATAATTAACTAAAATAAGAACAAGATTTTTAATTATAAAGACTAAAAGAAAAATTATTCCC
>MDSZ01029967.1_pt1 | contig 13006 bp, 20 predicted proteins | sample 811201 | NCBI WGS metagenome assembly MDSZ01 (sample SAMN05326647, study PRJNA326480) | marine metagenome | isolation source: seawater | place: Indian Ocean: North | collected 2010
CTTCATAATGAATCGAGTAGAAATTCCGGTCATTCCTTCGTTTGGCGCTTCATCTCTCAAATCACCAATATCGATCTTTTTGACTCGGCCTTTTTCAACAACCTCTTCCCCATTGTAAAGCTTAAGCTTCGTAAGAGGGTCACACTTCTGACTTTCCTTTAAGCGGCTTAATACAGAGAACATTGAAGCTACCCTGATAGTGTGAGGAGCAATATGCGCAGAAAAGTTAGAGCGACTTAGTATCTTCTCGTATATCTTAATTTCTTGCTCAAGCTCTAGAACGTATGGGACGTTTATCTTAACAACACGATCTAATATAGCTTCATTTGTGTGCTCACTCTGGAATCGGTTCCATTCAGATTCATTGCAGTGTGCAAGTATAACACCATCAAAGTATATCATGTCATGCTTTCCAGGGGCAGGGACTCTCTTCTCCTGTGTCGCAGTGATTATTGTATGGAGAAACTCAATCTCGTTCTTAAAAACCTCTACAAGCTCAACTATACCTCTGTTACCGACATTAAATGCACCATTTAAAGACAACGCTCTGGGGTCATCTTCAGAATACTTGTCCAGCTTCGAAATGTCTTCGGACCCAATCAACACCGAGACGTCTTGAGAGTTAGCATCCATTGGGGGCACCGAAGCAATACCTCTACGAGCTCTTTGAGAGAATGTGGTTTCCTCTACCATGAACTTCTCATACTCTCCGCCGTACTCCTCAAAAAGAAGATGTCTAGCGACGGGGGATATGTCACCCTCAATTCTAACATTCAGGAGCTCGTTAAACCGATCTCTCAAAGACCTGGGTAACAACTGTAGTGGTTCCCCTCTTTGTGGATCACCCTTGAGGTAATAGTACGGAAGTCCATCAAGCGACCTCTTAATGTGTTCAGTCAATGCTGACTTACCTGCCCCAACTGGACCCATCAATAGTAGCACCTGCCTGCTTTCTTCTCCCTTAAGAGCTGCTGACCTCATGAACCTCATTATTTTTGAAATGACCGACTCCATTCCGAAAAACTCATCTTGGAAATAGTCATATATCTTTACATTGTCCCCATCGAACAACTTATGCTTTCTGGGATCTGAATCTTCCATGGTGCTCATACCGTGGTTAACCACTGCGTCATACAGTCTTTTGTGAGCGTGATCAGTTATGTCTGGATTTTCCTCAATTAAAGAAAGATACTCGAGGAAAGTACCACTAAACTTTTCGGTTTTCTTCTTAGCCCTTTGCTGCTTAATAATTTCTAGATAGTTGTTTTCGGACATTACTTTCTCCAAGTTTATATCTCAAATGGTTCGTCTTCTATGATGGTGTCTAATTTTACAACATCGCCCCATAGATGGCTTATATGCTGTACAACTGCGTCTGAGTAATCCAATTCTAAATCCCGGCCATCATGCTCATGTATCAAGCACAACACATTATGGTCATCAATTGCGTCAACCATTATTATTGGAATACTATTACCTCCGACCTGTTTGATTAGGTCTTCCTTTATATTTTTCCATCCCTGCTCATCAGAGACATCATCTACTTTGTACTCATCCCTCTGCAGAGAGAAGCTAAAAAGCTCCAGTTCTTCACAATCTTCTTGTGTCAAGTACTGTCTAATAAAGCTTTCGTCGTTCAAAGACTCTCTCGCTATGAAGCACTCTTCCAGACCGAATCTCTCTTCAATCTTTCTAAACATATGAAACCCGAGGTGATACGGATTGATAGAACCAGGATGAGGCCTGATAACTTCGTTATGCGTTTTAAGAAAGGGAATGTGCATGTCAGCTGGCAGTTCGAGCTCATGCATCAATCGATAGTGCCAATAAGATGCCCAACCCTCGTTCATAATTTTAGTCCTTATCTGTGGCATAAAATAATGAGCTTCTTCTTCAACAATCTTTATTATCTCTCTCTGCCAGTCTTCTAATCCCGGGCTAACATCAGCCAAGAATGCTAGTATGTTTTGTTCGGCTTGGATTGGAATATTCTCTGGATCAGGAATGAAGGGCAGGTTGTCATACATACCTGACTTGATGTCTCTTACTAAGTTGGCTTTTTGTATTTTTTGAGGCACGTATTCAGTATACCTTCTAGGGACCTGCATAGAAAGAGCTTGAGCGGAATCTAAGATTAATTCTACCTGATCAATACCGATACTTGGATCTTCCACCAGCTTGTCTATGTACCTCTTGGCATTGCGCATGCGTAAGATAATGTTTTCAGGATGGGTATGCTTGAAGGTAGCATTGTTCTTGAAAAAGTCAGAGTGACCTATACAGTGTGCCATGATCAGGACCTGTAGGTACATCGGGTTTTCTTCCATAAGGTAAGCTAAGGATGGGTTGCTATTAATAATAAGCTCATAAGGCAACCCCTGCATACCCGCATTGTACATCAGGTGGTTTCTCTCAAATGACTTTCCAAAGCTCCAGTGTCCGTAATGCGAAGGCATTCCGTGGTAAGCCATGCTTCCAATCATCTCGTAATAATCACAAGTCTCGTAAGCTAAGGGGAACCAATCTAGACCGTGGCCTTCCGCCATCTTACAAAGCCTGTCATCCCACTCTTCTAGCTGCTTAAGGAAGTTCATATTTGCTCCTTGAAAAATGCGTTGAACGCACCCCAGATATCTTCTTTCTGCGCGATACTAGCCGTCTTAAGTTTTTCTTTTTGCATCCCTCCGAAAAGATGACCAAGACTGGTCTCTCTTCCCCAAGAAAGTCTCTCTTTACTCGGCTCAATCTCGCAATATCCATAAAACTGTAGCTTCGGTAAACAACTATTCACCAGCTCTTCTACAAGCTCGTTATCGCCTGGCCAGTTATCACCGTCAGAAGCGTGGAATGCGTATATGTTCCAGGATGAAGGATGGTATCGGCTATCTATTATTTCATTCACCATCTTAATCCCTGATGATGCAATTGTACCACCAGAAGAACCTCTTTCGAAAAAACTTTTCTCATCCACCTCGTACGCTTCAGACTCATAAGCAACGAAACATATTTCTACCTTGTCGTATCTGGACCTGATAAAATGGTATAGCAGAAAGAAAAAGCTCCGAGACAAAAACTTCTTTGTCTTACCCATGCTTCCTGATATATCCATTAGAAAGAATATGACAGCGCTGCTGGTCTTCTTCTCTTTGACAGCATAATGCTTATATCTAAGATCTTTCTCTAGAAAGGAAAAGCTTTCGTCGGAGTCTTGCTCCCTTTTGCCAGAGAACTCGTCTTTTTTCATTCTCTTGATTCTTTGGATGGCGCTCTTTTTCTTGTCTAGCCGCGGCCTAATACCATGGGGCCTGTACCCTTTCCTCTTTATCTTCTTTGAAACTACTTGAGCGTTTTTCTTCTTTTCAAAGTTAGGTAGCTTAAGGTCTTTAAAGAGATAGTCAGCTACCTGCTCTAGAGTCAGCTCAACCTCATAAAATTCTTCTCCCTTTTCCCTACCAGGCTTGTCAGGTTTACCTGCACCCTTTTTAGTCTTTTTCTTTCCAATGACTTGTCCACGCTCAAGATCATTTCCTTCTCCAGAGCCAACCCTCTTCGAGCCATTGTCTCCATAGATGAACCTGAACTCTTTGATTCCCCTTACAGGGATCTTGAACTTCTTTTTTCCGCTTTCGCCGATTATTGATTCTTCAGCGATGACGTCATGTATTCCTTCTTTTATAGACTTCTCTATCTTCTTTCTGTGTCTATCTCGATCTCCGGCGGAGCGGTCTGCGATTGTTTTGTGTTTTTTGAATATAGACATCAGATACTCCGTACATTCATAAGTATTTCTCTATGTGTCATTATAGCCAGTTTACAGCTTAGAATAAAAGTAAGAAACTCCCGGAGCTAAAAACGGCAGACAATTATTCAGGAACTCGTCTTTTGTTACCCACTTGAAGCCAGCATGCTCTAATATACCACTATGGGGATTTACTGTGATCGATGGGGTTGACATCGACTTTGCACAAAATAAAGTTAGTGCTCCATAGACGAACGGAGATTCACCCTCAAGGATCATGTCATCCCGACCAATCACTAGAGAGCACTCTTCAAAGCATTCACGTACCGCTGCATCGAGCGGCGATTCGCCTGGGTCTATTCTACCTTTAGGCAAGTCAAAGACTCCATCTTCTTGAACCAAAGACAATATTAGGGGCTCACCCCTTTCTAAGGTGTCTTCCCTAAAGATCACAAATCCCGAACCTTTCTTCTCTGCTGCTTTATCTTCCATAATCGTCTTCTATCCTCACCACGTCCTCTAAATGATTTGAGCTTACTTCTACGATCTTCACATAACGATCTTCTGTAGCTCCAAATCTATGTATCTGTCCCGGGGCGATATGCAGTGATTGTCCCTTATAAAATCTTTCCGGATTGTCATTCTCGTCGTAGTTTATTAGGACACCTTCCATTACATACACGGTCTCTGTTTTTACTTCATGATACTGCTTTGAGAGCCTGTGTCCAGGGTTTATCACAATAATTTTTCCTACATAATCTTCGGCTTGAGCCCAGATCTCTTCCCAACCCCAGGGCTTTTCTATTTTTTTAATCATCAATCTCCTCTGCTTTTTCTAACAACCAAGAAGAACTCTGTATCTTACCACCGCCAACGTTAAATAAGACCTTACATCCAACCTCTTGACAGATGTCCCATTCAGCTACATCCTCTGGTTTTTGCCTGTCTCCGCCCTTGGTAAAGAAATTGGGCTTAAGCTGCTTTATGGCTTCGATGACTGTCTGGCTACCATCATCCCAGATAATAGCAGCGTCAACGCCTCTGATACCGGCAATAATTTCAGCTCGCTCGTCTTCATTCATAAAAGCTTTTCCTTTTTTCCTTTTCAAAAAGCCATCGCCATTGACTATGACAGCTACATAACCGCCGTCCTTCTCTGCCATGTCTACTGTTTCTAGAATACACCGAAGATGGCCAACATGAAGAGGATCAAACCCACCGCTTGTCATATAGACAGGTAAGTCTCCCCACGCATTTGTTTGAGCGATGTACTCTCTAAACTGCTTTACACTTTTATAAACCATCATAACTTCAGACTCTCCTTGAAAGTATTGGGAAAAAGATTTCTGTTCGAATTGTAGAATCTCTCGAAATCAGCATCTAGAATATAAGTAGCTGCTGAGTCATCTTTAGACCTTACAGATCTACCAACTGATTGCAAAATTGTTTTAGCTGTCTGTAAGGGGTACCACCATCGCCACTTGTTCATCTTTTTCCTAACAAGCTTATCTCCCAAATAGGGATATGGGACTTTGCAAATAATCTGGAACCTGCTCAGATCGCCTTTTAGATCAACCCCCTCCGTCATAGAGGGTGACAACAGCACAGTTGCAGATTTTGCTTTCTTGTGCTTCTCTAAAATCAAGTCTCTGTTATCTGATCCGTGGATTAATATTCTAGAGCTTCTGATATTTTTCTTGATGTAAGATGCCACCTTGTAGGAGTGGCAGTGGATGATACCCTTTTCGTTTTTGTGCTCTTTCATAATTTGCTTAACTGCTTCTACTATCTTGGGGAGCGTGTCCTGAATGGAAGACGAATTCATTTTCCCAACGCCAGCGTAGATGACAGGTCTATTTTCAGCAGGAAAGGGTGAGGGCAAGCTTACAAATGCCATCTCTGATTTGGGAATCCCCACTGATTCTGCGAAAGCATCTCTGTCAAGAATAGTCGCAGACATGAAAATGACAGTTTCCCCAAACCTATAGAGCATTTCTTCTGCATAGGGTGCAATATCAATCGGCTTAAATTGAAGTTTCCTGCTGGTCTTACTGTAGCTGTCTGCCGGCAGGTCATTCATAACCCAGTTCTGATTATTGTAAAGCTCTAGAAATCTTCGAACCTTACAGACGTGCTTGTCTAGCATCTCGAACTTTTTAGCAACAGACGCGAACTCGCCAGACCTTATCTTCTCTTTAAGCCCTACATACTTTTCCATCATCTTTTCTAGATGAGAAAGTTTTGCAGAAGTCTTAACCAAATAATCGTCAGTCATCCATTTGACATACTGGTGCTGTGTTAAACCTCGAGGTATTTGCATCCCTAAGAAAGAGTTGCAGAACTTGTCAGAGATTGTGATTTCGATAAACTTGCTTAGTTCGTTATCTACGTTATGCGCTTCATCAATGACTAAAACATCTCTGGGGGTTAACTTTCCAGAGTATTGAGTTTCAGCCAGGAAGTATGGAAAGTTTGTAACACCCTCAGATCCAGCAATAAAGACTTCCTTCGACTTCTTGTAAATACAATTAAACGCGCATGCCTTGAAGAAACGACTACTTTTTTCTGCTGTCTTCAGCGCCCTCAGACTTTCGCCACATGAGCTTTTTTTATTAAAGTTGCATGTGTAGTTTGAGGATGACTTGATAGACTTCATGGGACCCTTAAAGCCACCAAAGTCTTTTACGTATTGCTCTTGAAGTATCTTTTGTGTTGTTAAGAAATAAGCTCCGCTATTTTCTTTTGTAGAGTTGGCAGAAAGTATTCTTGCTGCTGTCAACCCAATCGCGCTTTTCCCCACACCAGTTCCAGCTTCGATAACGATATATTTCTTGTTGGACTTGTTTACAGAGTCTAAGATGAAATTTATGGCTTCAAGTTGCTGGCTTCTTATAGTAGGATACGGAAATTTTGACTTTATTTCTTGCTTCATGCGCATCTCCTTATCTTCATAATTGTAAGAAGAAAGGAGCAGTTGTTCAGCTGTTGTCTGCTATGAGTTTTTCTATTAAGTCCACCGTGTCTTGTGTTGTTTTAACCTCATAGGCTCGACCAACTTTTTTAAGCTCTTCAAACAGGTGCCAGTCATTTCCACCCTGCATACATTTGTCGCCTGCGAAGTATACTTCTTCGTTTTTAAAGTGGTTAAGAGAATATGTCTTATCCCACCCGTTCGGGTAAATGTCCAGACTTGTAGAACCGCCAAGAGCAACAGTCGCGGGGATCGTACACCCTTCCATCTTGTTCTCTAGCAACTCGGCGTAGCATTCTCTCACCTTGTACTTTTTGTCAAATTCTATCCAAGCGGTTCTTTCGCGATCACCAGCTTCTCTTCCTATAGGGCACCAGTTTAGGAGAGATCCTCGATATTGTAAGAACGTTCCAGTGTAGGGTAGATCTCTGTAGGACGCCATGATGCTGGCTTGCCAGCTACTAGCGAAACGAAGAATATGATTATAGCTTTCCTGTGACAACTCTTCTATCATATTCACTTCCGATGTCAGGGCAAAACTCCTACTTGGAGTAGCGTCATACCTCTTAGTCCCATTACAGGGCAGTAGGATTGCTCTATCTACTGGAATACCGCCAACTTCAAAAGCAGAAAATATTTGCTGCTTCACATAGTCGTAGTCTGACCCTGTGACAACTCCAATCTTACCAATGCTTGAAAGAGTCCTCAACGCTCTCACAACTTTACCTTCTATTTGTTTCCTGGGTGGAGTCAGTGTTCCATCCATGTCGAACAGAAATATTTTTTCGCTACGTTCCATGTCTGTATCTCATCTTTTCATACTTAAAATTATAGGTCTCAACAAAGGGGTTAGTCTTATGTCGATCAGAAAGAAGTCAAAACTACCAAACTTCCTGCTGGGTCTCTTAGTGTTTGTTCTAACTTTGACAGGTTGCTTAAATCTATCAATTCCAAGTAAAATAATAAGGACGTCCACCACAGATGTAATCAAAAAAGCGAACACTCTTTTTCCGATAGAATCTTTTACTATGATCGATCAAGAATTTATGCTGAATATCAGGGACTGTGACGAAGCAGGTAACTGCAAAGATTTACCTATAGGTGCTCATTCTGCCACCGGCTCAGGCTTCATAGTCAAAAGCACAGATGATAACTCTTATGTCATGACAGCTGGTCATGTCTGTACGCCTCCCCGCCCTGCTTCTATCGTCGATATGTCTAGCATAACAATAGGGTATAGAATAGACATCAAGACAGGGTTTGGGAGAGAGGCAAAGGGAGAGATATTAGCGATTGATCCTGTAAATGACTTGTGTTTAATCAAGGCGTCTAAAAGAATAGGTCCAGAGCTCAAGGTCAGCTCTAAAGACTTGATGCTTCATGAAAGAATATACAACATGGCTAGCCCAGCTGGCTTGGCTTCTTCACTAGCAGTTCCGGTGTTTGATGGATTCTACGTAGGTGATGTTGCTTCCATGAGTATATTCTCAATTCCCGCAGTGCCTGGCTCAAGCGGGTCTCCGATAATGACGAAGGATAACCAGGTTGTCTCCCTAGTTTCAGCAGCCGCTGTCCGTTTTGATGAATATGCGATAGGGCCAAAGACTCAAGCGATTAGAGAATTTCTACTTGCTAACATTCCAGAGTAGACAAGATCCGGATTAAAACACGCTCGGTTAGCTTTTCTTGAGAATCTAAAGCTTGAGTTAATTTTTCAGATGTTTGTCTAGCAAAAAGCTTCGCGGCCTGCTCAGTACCAAACGCTCGCAGTCCAGACTCGTAGTCAAGATCATCGCAAGATATTGCGGCAAAGTACTTTCCATCCTCACCAGGAAAAAGCTCTACACTAATCCGCTTATCATGAAATGGTGATATGGGGTTATTGTCTAGGGTCCTGTAGTTGCTTCCTATGCCGTTTTCATTCATGCTCATAGGACTAACTATGGTCAAGGTTGGTATATGTGATTACGAACAACTGTGTGATTGTTTTCAGCTGAACTGCTGGATAGCATCGAACAACCTTCGGATATCATGTTAATGCTAACAACATCAAAAAAGAATTCTTCTGGAAAGTACAATTCTTTCTGCGTTTCTGTTCGCTTCTGGTTTTTCAAAAAGTCATCTCTAGCTGTCTCAGCAGATTTCATAGAGTCAAACACCCCTAAAATCCTTGTACCGTCCCAACCTTTTAGAGACATAATGACATGTTGACTCATTCAATACCTCAATTATCGCCGCATGCTTCAAAGGATTCGCAGATCCTTTGTATCATATCATCTATTGTTTTAAGCTCTCTCTCTATGATAGCTACTCTCTGTGAAGTTAGTATACCGGGCTCTGCACTCATCGCAATCTCTTTAAGTTTTTCAAGCGCAGCAGATTGCCGTACTAACTCATCAAGCTCTTCCGTAAGAATGGCTCTTGTCGCAAACATGGCGATATTATATTCTGCCTGCTCAAAGGGGGTAAGCTGAGGGCCTGTCTTTCCTTTTCCCATGCTTCCACTTAGATCATACAAAATCTTCTCCTGCTTACGAAAGATTATAATTGAATTTTAGTAGCTTTCCTGATGTTGTACTTATAAAAGATTACTTTGTGCGTTGCTGGAGAAGATACACATAGTTCTCATGAATGTCGACCAGTCCGCCGAACATATTATCCATCCCGTATGTGAGGACTTCCATCTCCTCGAGCAAGCTTGCGGTACCTTCGCCGACTACAACAAGTTGTTTTGTATATTCTAAGGCAAGGTCTGCAATTCTTTCCGCGTCTAGACCAGAAGGAGACTCCCAGCTGTCAAGGATCAGCATAGCATCTTCAGTAATTTTCATTGGACATGCGATACCTTCATTCTGGTATACACCTACCCCTTTTTCTATGACGCCATCGATTGCTTCTTGTACTTCAAGGTATATCTTACCGTACAGCTCTACGTGGTCACCACCAAACCCAGGTCCCTTTGTGACGTTATGCGCGCCATGCATCCATAAGTGGTAGGCGCGGACAAACCCAATGTAAGCGGACATGATCTCATGAGGATCGGGGGGAGCAAGATCTGTAAGATCAGTAGTGATTACCGCTACCTCTTGCTCATTTAAACTGTCGTAGAACCTACGATTCTGTTTTAACCTCATGAGTCACCCTCCTGCTCCATTCGTTTCATTTTGTAATCAAGGTAATGATACACTTTACTGATGTTTGCTGATGCGACAGCAATTTTTGATTGAACCCACTCTGGAAGATCATCGTCGTCGTGAAGCTTATCGTGAAGAGACTGAGAATATCTTGCGATCTTATCAAGCTGAGATTTCGTCATACGACCTTCGCCTTCGCCATAACCAAAATCCCTACCTGCTTCATCATGATCGTGGCCATCTGTAGCCAGGATGTCCTCAATAACATCTCCTAACGATAACTGTTCTCTAATAATACTTCTAATCTTTGCTCTGGTAATCTTCATCGTGCCATCCTAAAGTGTTTAGTACCCCAGTCAGCCGCGGCTAAAGCAATCTGATCTATGGTTTTCTGGCGGCTTAGAATCTTTGCTAACTCATCATCTGCCCCCATGGGAGGATCATCAATCATGAGGGCGTCCATGACGATACTAGCAGCTTCATTAAAACGAAGTGCCTTGACCTTTTGCATAACCAACTCTGTTCTGGGGAGGCCCTTGTTTGGGCCAAAAGAGACAGGTACGTTGAGAGCATCCAAGACATAGCTTTGTGTCATGGGCTGAACGGCTTCTTTGATTATCTTCCTAAGCCTTCGTCGTAGGGCACTCTCTTTAAAGAGCTCGGGATGCTTCTTCTTGATCTCTTCGTCTGACATACCGGAAGCTTTCATCCTGGCAATCTTGACATCATCAAAATCGTTTTCGCCGTCCTTGTTCTGGTCTTTCTTTTCAGAGAGGCGCTTGCGAACCTCGGCGACAACTAACTCCAAGACTTCTGGAGAGGCGATATTAGATTCTTCCGTAGAGGCCTTAGAGTGATCTACGTCAAGCTCCAGGTTATCCCCACCTGACCATGCGTCCTCTACAGTCTCAACATCTGCTGGGGTCTCAGGCAGCTTATCTTCTTCTTGCTCTCTGATGATTCTTCTAATCATTGCTTTTGTGATCTTCATAGGTCTATAAACTCCATGTGCGCGTGCTAAGACTAAGTATTCCGTAAAACTATGTATTGCTTGTTAGTAAAGGCATAACCTGCCACCGTCGTGGTTTTTTAGAAGTATACAAAACTCCAGGCTCATATAAAAAAATGCCCGTCACAACGTCACGAGCATTATCTATATTCTTTTTTATCGCGTAGAGATCTGTGGCCATCCGTTTGGCGTCCATCCAAGAATGACAAATCCCAGTGACCATTTCATTAGGCTGGGATTCATGAGTATACCAGATGCAGTATCTTGGTATCGCCATAGGAGGTTAGTCGTTCAGGAGACCGGCGAGCTTCTTCCAACGTTCGAGTTGCGCTGATTCATCTAGCGATTCGCTCTGGATTTCCGCTTCTTCTTCGGCTGTTTCTGCTTTTTCAGCTGCAGCGGCTGACTCTGCATCCTCATGCATCTCGTCTTTTTTGTGATGTGCTTCCTCAACAGCAGCCTCTTCGGCCAATGCCTCGTTAATCAGGTTTCTTAGTTCCGTAACAGTGAGCTTCTTTGCCATGACTACCTCCTTGCTCTCTTAAATATACATCAACATCTGCATTTGTCTTGTCTGCCCCTTCATTGAGTGATTTGACATATAGGTGAAGACCGATTGCAATCGCGAGGGACAGTAGTGCTAGGGGTATGTTGACGTTTGAAAATCTTCTTCTAATTCCTTTTAGCACCGGCCGCATCCCGCGCTTTTCTTTATTATAGGACACGCCTCGCACTTTTTCATGGCACCGCCGGAGAGTGAAGTTGGTTTTTTCTTTTACGGCGCCTCGCGCCGGACACACGCGGTTTTTTCCCCACATGCTATAAACGCGGGACGCGTTTTCGGCACACAGAAATTTTGCGTTTAGCTGGGTGCATCCTCGCGCCGAAGGCGTACCTTCTTGCTCGGATGACACGCCAGTAAAAAAGTATATGCCAAACCTATTTATTAATAAAAGCAGGGTGAAAGGAGAATGCTTATGTCTATGAGCGCAGAAATTACAGTGTACATCATTTCACTATGTATAGTCATCGGGATGGCCTTCATGGTCCACTCAACGATCAGCATGTATAAAAGGCTTCAAGCCAGAATAGACGCAGTAAAGAACCAGTTGATGGCACTTATACTTACGTCAAGTACCTCGAAGACCAGGACAAAGATCGACCAATACCTCGAAGGCGAAATAGATCTCACACACCCGACCACCGGAGAGAAGCTTAAAGCCCGGGCAAAGTTCAAGATCAAGAAATAGCGATCTAAGCATCGAGACGTGTTCCCCATAGGAACAGTCCTGATTCGACACAACTTGTGACAGAGAGCAGATACAGGGCTTAAGACGCTAGCCGGCAGGCACCATTAGAAAGTCTCATCACCACCTATGATTCGACTTTCCCTGATTACCTGTCCGGAGACGTCTTCAACCGATCCGTTGATCGACCATAACACCGTATAGACAGACCGACCCGTCTCTTTTGACTCGACCCATGACTTGTGATCCGTGATGATCCCGGTACCGTGAATCGGGTGGATAATGATATACCCGATCAGATCGGTCTCAGCAGGATTCCATTTTGTGAAGACAGTCTCTTTAGCCATATTGACTAAATATTGACCCCGCGGGAAGTACACACGAAATTAGCAAGTCGAGCCGCCGGCCATCCTTCATCAATGTGGCCATCACACCACATCACGGAGAAGACGGAGACTATGCGAGGATCGTGCATGGAACCGCGACTCATGAAACCCGGTATCTTTCCGGCGCCGACAACAAGACCTATTCCGTATTTTGGGTGTTTTACAATATCGCCTACTTTGACTAAGGGCTCGCTGTCTTCTACAGAACGGACGATGGCGGGACGATCAGGCGGTATCATATTATTAACTAGTCGATAACGCGCCTTTCCTGACATGTAGTGACAAGCGCTAAGTCATCCATGGCAACACCCTTGTAGTATTCACCGTTAGACCACAAGACATCGAGATAAACAGAGTACCCCCCGAAACTCGTGTGTCCGCCCCTAACATAACGCGTATTGACGATGAGCCCCGTACCCATGTAAGGCAAGTCTGAATCGCTAACTAGCTTGACTAGTCGACCTGGGAGATAGTCGTTTGCGTATACGGGGTCATTTGTCAATTGGGCCCACTTTTGTTA
>MDSZ01162710.1_pt1 | contig 13006 bp, 10 predicted proteins | sample 811201 | NCBI WGS metagenome assembly MDSZ01 (sample SAMN05326647, study PRJNA326480) | marine metagenome | isolation source: seawater | place: Indian Ocean: North | collected 2010
AATCCACCTTATGTTGAGATATCATTCAGTAACCAATGTAACTTTGCATGTAGTTATTGTGATGTAAAGAGTTCATCAAGATGGCAGGCAGAGATTGCAGCACAAGGCCCATATCCAACAAGTGGATTATTCAATAACACCGATTGGTTGGAAAGAGCAGATATGATGCCAATACCATATAAAAACTTTAATCCATATGAACAGGCATTTTGGAAATGGTGGCCAGATTTATATCCTGACCTACACACATTAAGAATTACGGGTGGAGAACCAATACTACACAAAGGAACCTTTAGAGTATTGGATTATATTATTGATAATCCTGATATAAATCCAGAGTTAGAAATTAGTATTAATTCAAATTTTTGTCCACCTGATAATTTATTTGATGAATTCATTGAAAAATCAAAAATTATATGTGATAATGATTTGGTATGGAATTATTCAGTTTATACAAGTATAGAATCTTGGGGAGACCAGGCAGAGTATATTCGTGATGGATTAGACTTTGAAAAGTTTTGGGAAAACATAGATAGATTTTTAACAGAAGTTCCAAAGGCATCTGTTACAATTATGTCAACTTATAATGCATTAAGTGCACCAAACTTTCATAAATTAATTGAGGGAGTGTTTCATTTAAAAAGAAAACATTATAATGGTAAACGATATAGACACTATGCAATTTTATTAGATGTTGCATATTTAAGACAACCATCACACCAATCTTTAAGAATTTTACCAACAAAATGGATTGATAAAATGAAAGAAGATATTGAGTTGATGAAAAAATATCGTGAAGATAAATATTTACACATTTATGGTCATGGTCATAGTGGATACTATGATTTTGAAATAGAAAAGTTTAGGAGATTGATTGATTATGCAGAATCACCTTTAGATGATGTTGATTGGTTAATGAAGAATCGTGGAGATTTCTTTAATTTCTTTAATGAATATGATAATAGAAGAGATAAAGATTTTCTTCAAACATTTCCTGAATTAAAAGACTTTTGGGAAAATTGTAGGAGGGCTAGTTGGTCAGTAAAAGTTCCAAAAATTTAGTTACGGTATGTGGTCATAATCCTAATATGTTATTTCATATGATTAATCATTATAAAGATATTGTTGATGATGTGTTTGTGAATGTGTATGATAATGGTAAGAATAAAAATCTTGTAGGTGAAGTAGAAGATGTTTTAAATCATTATGGTTTAAAAATATATAATGTGAGTAAACATCCACCATATGATTGGAATCATGTTACACATTTATATAATGAGACTAAACGAACAAAACCAAATGATTGGTGGGTTATTTCAGATGATGATGAGTTTCATGAATATCCAAAACCATTAGAAGAAATAATTAATGATTGTGAAAAGAATGGATGGGACTTTGTTAGTGGTGGATTTATTGATAGGTTAGGTGTAAATGGAACATTTCCTAAAATCACTAAAGACTCAGATATATGGGAAGAATTTCCATTGGGTGGATTCTTTAGAGAACCAATATCAAATGCATGTCCTAATAAAGTGGTGTTAAGTAAAGGATATATTGATGTAACACCAGGTCAACATTATGTAGTAATTAATGGTGAAGATACATATGGTGATAGATGGAATCATCCTAAGAAATATCCTATTGATGAATGTTTTGTACAAGTTCATCACTTAAAATGGGACTTTGATTGTTTTGAACGACTAAGACAAGTAACAATGATAAAACAAGATTATTCTTATTATTTTGAATATAAAAAAATGTATGAATATCTATTAGAAAATAATTTTAAAATAAATGTAAAAGATTTTATGATAGAGGATTTAAGTGATAATCACTTTTATTCACAATGGGAAGATATAAAACAAAAGTGTATTGATTATCGTCATGGATAAATTATTAATCGTAACAGATTTTGATGAAAATTATAATGAAAATTTTGTCGCACATTTTGATGAATTTATGAAAAATAAAGATATTGATTATCGTATCATTATTGTTGATTTAAAATCAAAGAAAAATTTAAAAAATTATGGTAAACTATTTAATGTTGGATTTTTAAATGCAGATAAAGTTTTGAATGATATCTACAATATAAATTTTGATTGGAATTATGTTGTGTTTCATCGCACAGACTTTATACCATTAGATGATGAATGTGATTATTCATTTGATGAAAGACCAAAATGTGTTGTTGGTTCACTTAATGAATTATCATTTGGTATTCATCCTGATTTTGTGCCAGATGAATATAATTTACCAAATAAATATTTTTTTAATGGTGCATTGATGTTTAGTAGAGAACACTTTAATAATATAGGTGGATTTCATAATAATTTTTGGGGAGATGGTTATGAAGATTTACACATTTTATATAAAATGAATCTCTTAAATTATCCTACAACACGACATGTTGAAGAATCACGAAGTGTTGTTGGTGTAGATATTGATTATAATACTTATGGAAAAGTTATAAGTAATAGTCGTTCAATGAAAGATTTGATGAATCAAAGTTTTACAATATCATGTTGGGTTAGGTTAAATGCTGATATAACTAAAGAGGGTTATGTAGTTAGTAGAGAAGGCTATCATAGTGGTATTAAATTTATAAAGAATGAAAAAAATGAATTAAGATTGTCTGCAAATTTATGGACATTTAAAAATGAATATGTTAGAGTAGGAGAATGTCCAGCACAAATAGGTGAGTGGTATCATGTTGCACTATCATATAGTAAAGATAAAAAAATTGCAAATCTTTATATAGATGGATTATTATACAATAGTGTTCAGTTGAAAAGGTCAACTAAAAAATATACATTTGAAACACCATTTTATATTGGTATTGGAACTGAAAAAACTAATACAACTCAAGCAAGATGTGATGTATCAATTGGTGATTTAAGTTTTTATGATATATTTTTAAATGAAATTTCAATAAATAAAATTTACAAAAATGGTAATTTCAATAATGAATATGTTATTGAATGTCCTACAAGTTATTTTGATTTTACTGCAGGATATAAAAGTATGATTTGGGATGAAAGTGGTAATTCTAATAATTTAGTATTTAACTCATCTTTAAAACCTAAAAAAAATGAAGTTAAAGAGGGAGATGAGTTATATTTACCTATAAGAGGAAGAGGAAGTTTTGGTTATATAGGTTCAGAATATGATAAACTAAATAAAGAAAATTATATAGGTTCTAATTCACAGAAGAATTATAAAATATTAAAAAAATTAATCAAAGAAAAACCAAAAAATGATTTAACAGAATGTAGATATCGTGTATTGAGAACAGAACAATACTTTGATAAACATTCTATTTTAACAATACAAGCCTAAGGAGAAAACAATGGCAACTAAGAAGAAAACAGAAACAACTGATATAAAAGATGCAAGAGATGCACTTGATAGTGGTCTTACACAAAGTGATAATTTTGCTCTGTTATTGAAGGCGTTAACAAGTATAGAAGAAAAGTTGGAGGCAATTGATTGGAAGTTATGGGAAATGTATCAAATGGGATTAAACTCAGTTAATACACCAGGACAACAAGTTCAACAACCAGTTCAACCAGTTCAACAACCAGCACAACCACAAGTTCAACAGAACCAATCAAATGAAAATGAGGGTGGAGTTTTAAAGAGTATATTTGGTAGCAAAAAATAATGGCAAAACTTGGTATAGTAGTACCATATAGGGATAGAGAGGAACATTTATCAAGATTTATACCATCAATTAAAAAACATCTCAAAGATATTAATATTGATGATTATGAAATATTTGTTGTTAATCAAGATAATGATTTACCTTTCAATCGTGGATGGTTGTGTAATATAGGATTTACCTTAGCTGAAAATTCTAAGTGTGATTATGTGTGCTTTCATGATGTTGATATGTTACCTGAAGATAATTCATGTGATTACTCATGGGTAGATAGACCAACACAATTGTCAACACGATTATCTAATAATAAATATAAATTACCATATCCAGAATATTTTGGTGGAGTAACACTTTTTCCTATTCAACATTTTAAAGTGATTAATGGTTATTCCAATGAATATTGGGGTTGGGGATTTGAAGACGATGATTTGTTATATAGATGTAGAACTGCAGGACTACCATTAGATGAGGATATTGTATCCACACAACAATTAACAAACCCATGGGTAAAGTCTATGGATTTTAAACAAGGTGATTATATTGATGTTGATATTTCACCTTTGTGGCAAAAACTACTTACACGAGGTTCTTATTCATTTGAAGTATGGTTACAACCATCAGATTTATTAAAGATTGATGATTCAAAATCATATGATGAATTTCATGTGTTTACTCAACCAGGTTACCATACAGGTCTTTGTTGGACAAGTGCACAACAATATAAATATGGTGTGTGGAATATGAATCACGATGAGTTTATGGTGGTTAGTCATAAAATGTCAGAACAATGGAATCATATAGTGGTGTGTGTTGATGCACCAACTAAAACATTAACGATGTATATTAATGGAGAAGAAGTTCAAAATTCACCAACATCTTATTTTGGTAATTTAAGAGAGATAAAAACTAAAGGTTTTTATTTAGGGTGTTCAGACCCACATACAAAAAGAGATAATAATTGGTATGAGGGTAAGATTGCACAATTTAGTATGTGGAGAAGAACCGTAGATAGAAGAGCGGTTAGACAATTATTCAATGATGGTGTTCCATGGGATGTAACAAAACCAAAAAATGAATATTCTTTTGTAGAGGATTTATTTTGTTCATATGATTTTGAAAATATACAAAATGAAAAAGTTATAGATAAATCAAAGTATAATCATAATGGTCAGATTATAGGTGCAATACGAAAAAAACAAGAACTTATATTGGGTGAGAAAAAATCATTACCAAGAAGAAGAGATGGTAAGTTCATTTGTTTAGAACACGAAGAAAATGGTTGGTCAAAAACAAAATTTAAAGACTGGCGTTCAAGAAATAATCAGATAAGATATTTTAATTTCGTTAGAACGGGTATAGATGATTATAAAGAAGATGGATTATCTACATTAAAATATACAATAAAAAAACAAGAAAGTCAAGAAAAAATAAACTTTGTGAGTATAAGTAATGAGTAAAAAATTAGCAATATGTGTTCCACATTATAGAAGAAAAGAACATTTGGATGAGTTTATTCCACATATGGAAGATTTTATGAAAAAATATCATTCAGATATAGAATTTAAAATTTTTGTAGCAAATCAAATAGAACCTGATACCGTATTACGATTCAATCGTGGAACTGCAAAAAATATTGCATTTACAGAGGCAGTAAAACAAGGTTATGATTATTTTTGTTTTCACGATATAGACATGTTACCAGAAGATGAAACTTGTGATTATAGTTATCCTGAAGATAAACCACAACATATGGCAGTTCATATAAGTCAGTTTGATTATATGTTACCATCTATTCAATATTTTGGTGGTGCAATTCTTTTTACTAAAGAACAATTTGAAAATATCAATGGATATTCTAATGATTATTGGAATTGGGGTATGGAAGATGATGATTTATTGTGGAGATGTCAACAAGAAGATTATGTAATAAATGACAAATTAGAAAAAAGTGATACAACTATTAATTCAATTGAATTTGATGGTATCAGTTCTTATGTTGAAATCCCACCATCCGAAACTTTAAGAGATTTAACTACAGGTGATTTTACTTGGAGTATTTTGGTAAATGCATATGATAATTTTGATATCCCTATGTATTTAATTGGTGATTTACAGAATAGAAAATATTTACACAATTATATTTTAGGAAGACCTGGTTATCAAATGGGTTTTGCATATGATAATTCAAGAGCCTTTTCCTTTTCAATGTATGATTTTAAAAATAATCATAACTATATGTGGTTAAAAAGAAATCCTGACATATGGAGTCATCTAATGGTAACACATGACTCTACAAATAATTCATTGAGGTTTTATCTTAATGGTCAAGAAAGTGATGCAAGATTTGGACATGGTGTTGAATCACCATTGATAATGAAAGGTAATGCAAAAAGATATGGTGGTGTTCCATATTATTTAGGTGTAAAGAATCCAAATGAAGATAATTTCTTTTATGGTAAAGTTGCACAAGTTGGTATGTGGAATCGTGTCCTTAGTGATGAAGAGATAGAAAGTTTTTATAGTAAAGATATTAGTAATTGTAATGATTTTGATGGATGTGTTTTAAATTATGATTTTTCAAATGTAGATGAAAACTATGTATATGATATTAGTGGTAATAATAATCATGGACACAATCACGAGTGTGAAATTACAAATGAAGAATTAGACGATGTTTCACATACAATAGTTCCTTATCGTAGAAATGGTAGATTTAAATCATTGAAACATCCAATTAATGGTATTGTTAATAATAGATTTGTATTTCAAGAAGATACAAGTAGAAATGAAAAAAGATTTTTTACTGAAGTTCAATATGGACTTTGGGATACGAAAAAAGATGGATTAACCGATTTAAAATATGAAGTTGATTCAGTTGATAAATTAGGGCGTCATGATTTTATTAATTTCAAATGTAAACATGATAATATACCAGAATGGCAGTAACACAAGCACAGAAAGATATTGACCAACTAACAAAAACCAAGGGAAAGTTAAGTTCAGTTGGTTGTGGTATGTGTGTTGCAAAATGGATGCAAGTTACTATTCATCTACAAAATGGACATACACATTCTTGTCATCATCCAAGAACACATAAGATTCCATTAGAAGAGATAAAAGAAAATCCATCTGCATTACATAATACTTGGTATAAAAAACACGCTCGTAAACAAATGTTAACTGATGAGAGACCTGATGAATGTGATTATTGTTGGAATGTTGAGGATAATAGTGATATATTTAGTGATAGAATTTTAAAGAGTAATGAACCTTGGGCAAAACCATTTTTTTCTGAAATTAAAAAAACTATAAATGGTCAAGATTATTTAATTGATTGGAGACAAAATGTAAATCCAAAATATGTAGAAGTGGTATTTTCAAATGCATGTAATTTTAAATGTAGTTATTGTGCACCACATATATCTACACAATGGATGGAAGAAATCAAAAGACATGGTGGTTATCCAACTACTACAAAATTTAATTCATTGGGTGGACTAAAATCATTAGATTTATTACCCATACCACAAAGAGAACCAAATCCATATGTAGAAGCATTTTGGAAATGGTGGCCAGAATTATATCAAGGATTACATACATTTAGAATTACAGGTGGAGAACCATTATTATCAAGAGATACATTTAAGGTATTGGATTATATTATAGAAACAGATAAACCAAATAAAAACCTTGTGTTATCAGTTAATACTAATATGGGTGCACCAGACGAGTTGATGGATAAGTTTATTAAAAAAGTAAAGATTATTACAGAAAAAGGATTGGTTAAAGATTTTCAAATATTTACAAGTATTGATGGTTGGGGAAGAAAGGCAGAATATATTAGACATGGTTTAGATTATAGAAAGTTTTGGGATAATTGTGAAAGGGCATTAACTGAATTAAAAAAACCATCATTAACATTTATGGTTACTTATAATGCATTATCTGTATTTAATTTTGATATATTTATAGAACAACTCTATTTATTAAAAGAGAAATATAATTCGGAAAAAAGATATACACCAAATGCAGTTGTTGCAGATATTTCTTATTTACGACATCCATCACATCAAAGTGTTAGAATTTTACCGAAAAGGTTTCAAGAATTGATAAAAAAACAAGTTTTATTAATGAGAAAAATTCATGATAAAGGATTTGAATCTAAACCTGATGATGTATTTTCACATATGGAAATGGAAAAGTTACAAAGAATTTATGATTGGTGTCAAGGAAAAATAGATAGTAAAAAATTAAAAAGAGATAGATATGATTTTTATAAATTTTTCTACAATCATGATAAGAGAAGAAATACAAATATTTTAGGAGTATTTCCTGAACTGAAAGAGTTTTGGGAAGAGTGTTCAAAAATCAAAAAAGGTGATGTTATATGATAAAAATAATAAAAAAATATTACAATAAAATTAAACGATGGTATCTTTTTAAGAAGAGACTTCGTGAAATAAAAAAAAGAGACCCGTTTATTTATAAATGAAAATATTAGGAATTAACGCACTAAATCATGATGCATGTATCACTTTACTTGATGGTAAAGAAATATTATTTGCTGGTCATGCAGAAAGATATAGTGGTATAAAAAATGACGAATTGTTAAATCAACAATTAATCTCAGATGCAAAAAGATATGGTAAGTGGGATAAAGTTGTTTGGTTTGAAAAACCTTGGTTAAAGAAATCAAGACAATTATATGCAGGACAATATAATGAAACATTTCAGTTTCAAAATATTCCATCACAATATGTTAAACAATTTGGTATAGATAAAATTGACCATTATGTAGGTCACCACGAATCACATGCAGCCGCCAGTTATTATTCAAGTCCATATGATGAGGCTTGTATTGTTTGTATTGATGCGATTGGTGAGTGGGATACAATGAGTATTTGGTATGCTTGGGGAAGTCACTTGGAAAAGAGATGGTCTATGTCTTATCCAAACTCACTTGGTCTTTGGTATAGTGCCATGACACAACGACTTGGACTAAAACCACAAGAGGATGAATATATCTTAATGGGTATGGCAGCTTGGGGAAACGAAAACAAAGAACTACAAAGAGAATTACGAGAATTATTAAAAGTAAATTTACATCGTGGTTGTTTAAGTTGGGATAGTAAAGTATATCCCGATGATGATAGTGAACAATGGAAGTTTGATGTTGCACACAATGTTCAAATAATATGTGAAGAGGAAATATTAAAGATATTTGAAAAGGCAAAAGAGTTAGTCCCTGAAACAGATAACTATTGTTATGGTGGTGGTGTTGCATTAAATTGTGTTGCAAATAGTTTGATAGTAGAAAAGTATCCTAACTTATGGATACTACCAAATCCTGGTGATGGTGGAAGTTCATTAGGATGTGCATCTGCAATTTTGGGTGAACATATAAATTTTGATAATTGTTTTTTGGGGTATAATATTAAAGGAGAGTATCCAATTAAACCAGTGTTGGATGAATTACTAAAAGGAAATATAGTTGGTATTGCAAATGGTAGAGCAGAGTTCGGCCCAAGAGCACTTGGTAATCGTAGTTTATTGGCAGACCCACGAGGGAAAAATATAAAAGACCAAATGAACGAGATAAAAAACAGACAGAAGTTCAGACCATTTGCACCAAGTGTATTAGAGGAACACGCTCACGAGATATTCGATATGCCTACAAAGAAATCACAATTTATGCAGCATGTCGCACCTTGTAAGTATCCTGATAAGTATCCTGCTATATGTCATATAGATAATACATCACGAGTTCAAACCGTGAGTAAAGAAGATAATCCAGGTTATTACAAACTAATCAAGGAGTTCTACAAGAAGACAGGTTGTCCAATGGTATTGAACACAAGTCTTAACATTAAAGGTCAACCGATTGTTAATAATGAACAACAAGCAAAAGACTTCACAGACAAATATGGAGTAAAGGTATTCTAATGAAGATAGGAATTATAGGACAAGGATATGTTGGAACTGCATTGAAAGAAGGTTTTCAAGACTTCTATCAAGTAGAAACATATGACAAATATGATTTAGGTAAATCAACACATAGTAAAATATCAGATATAGTTGAGTTGTCTGATGTGATATTCGTTTGTGTTCCAACACCAATGAGACAAGACGGAAGTTGTTATACAGGTATTGTAGAAGAAGTTATCCGTGAGATTAACGAAAATGCTAATGGACAAATCGTAGTGATAAAATCTACGGTACCACCTGGCACAACTGATAGAATAAATGAGGAATACACTCACACTACAACGATATTCAATCCAGAGTTCTTGACCGAAGCAAACTTTATACAAGACTTCAAGAACCAAAGTCGTATTATATTGGGTGGGGATAGAAAAGGAACTAATAAGGTTAGACAAATCTATTCAAGGATATTTCCTAATGCCACGATAGTCAAGACAGGTGCTAAACACGCAGAAATGGTAAAGTATTTTACTAATTGTTTCTTAGCAACCAAAGTATCGTTTGCTAATGAGATGTATAATATATGTCAACAATTAGATTTAGATTATGATAAAGTTGTAGAGTATGCTACTTATGATGAGAGGTTAGGTAAATCACATTGGGCAGTTCCAGGTCCTGACGGAGACTTTGGATATGGTGGACATTGTTTACCAAAAGACTTATCTGCAATAGTAAGTGAGTTTGATACCTATGGTTTATTAGAAGCGGTGGAACAAGTAAACGACCAAGTTCGTGAAGATAGAGATTGGGAACATATGGTTGGTAGAGCAGTATTAGAGGAAGAAGATTAATGGAAAAAAAAGAATATTTAGTAGAGATAACTTATGTTGAAAGTGAAGACGAAGAAGTAATCACATTAAAGACTGATGATTTGGCTTGGTCAATGAATCAGTATCAAAGAAATAGATTACCACTAACTTGGGAATTACTTGATATCAAAGAACCTGATGTTGAATTACCTTATGATGATGAGTGTTGTGGTGGTGATTGTCATACAACATTAGATGATGTAGAGATGATACAACAAGGTATTAAAAACTACAAAAACGATAATAGTTAAAAAAAAGCTTGACATCTATATTTATAGTTTGTATATTGGGTTTATAGCTCGAGGGCCGGGGCTGTAGCTCAGTTGGGAGAGCACCACACTTGCACTGTGGGGGTCGCAGGTTCGAACCCTGTCAGCTCCACTTTATTTTAATAAATGGAGGTTATATGAAATTAATGTTCTTAGTTCATTTACTAACACTTCTCGGTGTTGGATATTTAATATACAAGAGTAAATAATGGATTGCCAGAGTAGCTCAGTTGGTAGAGCGACTGATTTGTAATCAGTAGGTCGTCAGTTCAAATCTGACCTTTGGCTCAATGGCCCATTCGTCTAGTGGTTAGGACATCTGGTTTTCATCCAGAAAACAGGGTTTCGATTACCCTATGGGCTACTATGGACATATAGCTCAATTGGTAGAGCAGGAGCCTTTTAAGCTCTTGGTTCAAGGTTCGAGTCCTTGTGTGTCCACAAAGGTAAGTTGGCTGAGTGGTTAAAAGCATCAGACTGTAAATCTGACTCTCGTATGAGATACGGTGGTTCGAATCCATCACTTACCACGATTTAACATATAAACAAAATGCAAAAACATTAAGTTTTTACATAGAAAGGTTATATTTATATATGAGTGATTATGAAGAACTTTATGATGATAACATTATGAAGAACAAATTAATTTACATATTAGCTATGCTAATCGTTTTATTTAACGGTTTTGTATGGACAGAAATCTTTGACAATTACAAAGAATTCCATAAGGAATCAGTTCGCGAACTAACTCTTGAAAACGAAAGATTAAAAGAAATCGTTGATGAGTTTAAACTTGAGGGAATGGAAGTGACAGTGACAATGTATCATCCTGTTCGTTCTCAGACAGATTCTACACCGAACATTCTCGCGGATGGAACGCGTATAAGGGTACACAAAGCTAGTGAGTATCGATTCATTGCGGTGAGTAGAAATCTTCTGAAACAACACGGCGGATTCTTGGAGTATGGTGATTTTATTGTTTTAAGTGGAACTGGTCATAAAGATGGAGTTTATCAAGTTAAAGATACGATGAATAAGAGGTTTGTAAACAGAGTTGATATATTAGAATCACCTGGTACTAAACCTTATAAGATTGACACGGCAAAAATAATGAAGACTGATTTAGTATTGAATAATTAAAAATTGAGGTAATAATTGAAAAAATGGTTTTATGAAAGAAGTAGATTTAGTGAGTTTAAATCAAACACCACTTATCACGAACTACTTTCTATGTCACAAACAGAGTTTATTGAATGGGCTCGTTTATTAAGAAAAGAAGTAACTACTCAATGGGATGAGTATGGTACGCCACCTGTTATTGGAAAAAATGAACAAGGTATTGTTGAATCATTTTCTAAACTAAAAGATAATCCTTGTAAGTTTCTTGAAGAAGATAAAACGGGTGATGAAGAATCTCTTGGAATTATACAGAACTTTAATAAAGATGCAAGTGCTGTAAATCAATTCTTTCCAACAATGTTAAAAACAAAAATATCAGTTGGTAAAACTGCTGATAATGGTTTATCTATTTATGACCACTTCGCAGACCCTAATATGGAAGAGAAGTTTGTAAAGATTATGACAAGGGCTGTTAAAAAAGATTCTATGTATAGTTGGAGTAGAAGTATTGTAAATAAAAGAGATGAGAATCCATTTTGGAATGGACAGGATGGAATACAATTTATTAAAGATGTTCACGCTGGTAAAGTGTTTGTTGATAAGTGGGAAGATTATGATATTGTGTTAGCTCGTGTTAAAGATATCACTACAGATAATTATGGTACATTTAATGAAGAGTATCAAGGATTTAAGAATTTATATTTAACATCACAAGAAGTTAAAGACTTAGTTAAAGATGGTTATTTAAATGAAACACAAGTAAGTAATCTTGGTGATATACCAGAATCAGAAACTGCTAAGAATGGTAATGTAACTAACTTCTTTTATTTGATTCGTTGGTATAATAAAAAAGATGGTATCTTTCCAAAGATATTACAAGTGTTTAGATTAAGTTGTGGACAACCTGCGGTAAACTTTCCAGCATTAACTGCTAAGTATTTGTATGAAACTTATACATCACATATTGAGGAACCAATCACAATCTATGATTCATCAAGTGGTTGGGGTGGTAGAATCATTGGTGCTATGAGTATGAGAAAGAAAGCACACTATGTTGGTACAGACCCTAATCCAGATAATTTTATAGATGAATTAGGAATATCTCGATATGAGTATGTTGCTAAGTTTTACAATGATAATTGTGTAGATGATTTTTCAGATAAATT
>MDSZ01264713.1_pt1 | contig 13006 bp, 10 predicted proteins | sample 811201 | NCBI WGS metagenome assembly MDSZ01 (sample SAMN05326647, study PRJNA326480) | marine metagenome | isolation source: seawater | place: Indian Ocean: North | collected 2010
AACTATAGAAGAGGAGTATTTACTTCAGCAAATCGCAAAAGATTTACAGGTAAATTATGATGTTGATACTAATTCAAAGGTTCTTGCATTAGATCATCACCTGATCTTATATTATTTAGACGTTCCAAACCTTTCGTATGTTAACCATCCAGTTTTAATATTTTTGAACGAAGTAAATCTATTTGACAACCCAGAAAATACAACAAAGGAAGAAATATTTAACGAATTAATGTTAAAAGAGCCAGATATAATTCTTTGCAACGAAGAGTTGTATTCATTTTGTAAAGTTATTGACGACTATAGTAGGATTGAGTATCCCATTAGGAACAATGATTCTATTCCAATATTTATAAAAGACTAGTTTTTTCAAACTCATAATATAAAAAATATATAATCTTTATTAGCTATATATAATTCACATTAAAGTGAGTAAAAAAGAAACAATTGTAATTACCGGTTCATCTGGTTGGTTATCACAAAATTTTATAAGAATTTTAAACAATAAATATAATGCCAATAAAAAAATTACTACTATTTCATCTCAAAATGATTGGAAAAAAATAAATACAATAGATAATGACATTCATTTAATACATAATGCTTTTGTACTTCCACAATCAAATAAAATCAAATCTCCTGAAAGTTATCAGCAAAAACTAGATGCTTTGTTGAAGGATACTATAGAATTTATCAAGAATAATAATATACAAAGTTTGTATTACCCTTCATCTGGATTGGTAAATATAGAAAATCATAAAGATTCAGAAATTTATTCTATATATAAAGAGCAAAAGAAGAAAGAGGAGAAACAATTTACAGAGCTATCTAATCAGTATAACTTTACATTAGTTATCTCACGCATATTTTCAATGCTTGGTCCAATCAGTTCTAAGCCACCAAAAAGTAATTTTATTTCATTAATAACTCAGGGTATTGAATTAAATAAAATAATAATAGAGAGCGAAACGGATGATACACACTCTATTTGTTTTTTAGATCATTTAGTTTATGTTGTTATTGATTTACTCTTTGACTCGAAAAAAGGATTACAATACTTTTTTGATGCAGTAGATGTAAGTATTTCATTAAAAGACTTTAGCTTACAGGTTGCTAATTGTTTAAATCTTGAAGAAAAAGATATTGTGGAAAATTTTAAATCTAATCAAGTTGCCAGAAAGTATGTAGGCAACGATACTCAATATAAAACTCTTCTCAACAATAATGAATTTATCAAATATGAACTTTCTTCATACCTGGCAAAAATTATAAACAAATAGTTAATTTCTTTGCACATTTTGACTTTGTGCAGCAAGAGTATGTTTAAACTGAATGAGGTAGAATAATAAAGGTTAAAGTTTGCAATAATCAAAAATAGGGAGTTAGCAGTTTAATCCTGCCTCATAAATTTATATGGATAAAATAAAAAATTTTATATATAAAAATAACATTAATTTGTATATTTTCCTAAAAAAATATGTACAAAAAAAACTTAATTTTCCAGTAGATATTGATATTTTTTTATTAAAAAATTTAGAAAAAAATTCAGTAATTGTTGAAGCTGGTGCAGCTAATGGCAACGATACCGTATTTTTTGGTGAAAACTTCCCAAAATCAAAAATATACTCTCTTGAACCAATGTCAAGCTTATATGAAGTAACTTCTAAAAAAGTAAAACAATTTGAAAATATTGAACTATTTAAATTAGCCTTTTCTGACATCGATGGAAAATTAGATTTAAATTTAGCTGAAAATGAAAATCAACCATGGGGATCTTCATCACTTCTTGAGCCTAAATTACATCTTGAAATACATCCTGGTATTAAGTTCAATGATAAAGAAACTGTTGAGGTTGTTAAGTTGGATACTTTCTTAAAAATGAATGAAATTACATCAATTAATTTACTGTGGTTAGATTTACAAGGTGTTGAACCCGATGTGTTAATGGCGAGCACTAATCTATCTAAAATAGAATTTATTTACTCAGAAGTTTCAGTTTTAGAAAATTATGAGAACCAGATACTTTACAAAGATTACAAAAATTTTATGATTGAAAAGGGTTTTACGGTTCATTTTGAAGATATCAGATGGGAAGATGGCGGTAATGTATTATTTAAAAACAAATCGTTTGTAAATAATACTAAAAATACTTAATTCTTGCTAAAGTATCACTTGCTCGAAATTTTGAAATCCTCTTAATTTATAGAAAATATTTTTAGTATTTTTATTAAGCTTATAACATGCAAATTCTCAAATTAACTAACTTTATAAAAAATCTTCTAAGCATAAAAAAAATTGAGAGAATTAATTTTAGAAATGATATAAATAGCCTCAGAGCTGTTGCTGTTGTTGGAGTTGTTCTTTATCACTTAGATATTAGATACTTTGGAGGAGGATATTTAGGAGTAGATATTTTTTTTGTGATTTCTGGATATTTAATTTCAAATATTATTTTTTCAGATCTTAATCAAGATAAATTCTCACTTAAAAATTTTTACATAAGAAGAGTAAGAAGAATTCTACCTGCTGTACTTTCAACTGTTGTGATTACAATTCCATTTGCATATTTTTTATTGCTACCAAGACCAACAATAGAGTATTTAAACTCAATAATTTATACACTATTTTTCTTATCGAATGTCTACTTTTCAAAGTTAGATTTTTATAACTCTGAACCAGCTGATTTAATGCCCTTTCTTCATACATGGAGCTTAGGTATTGAGGAACAGTTTTATCTTATCTTTCCGATTATGTCTTTAATTTTGTACAAATTTTTTAAAGATAAGATAATTATTTTTTTTATATTAATTTTTACTATTTCATTGTATATAAATGTAGGTTCATCTTTTGTAAAATTTTATTTATTGCATTTTAGGGCATGGCAACTTGTTGCCGGTGTAATACTTTGTATAGTTAGTCAAAATCTAAGAATTAAATACACAGATTTTATTGGATTTTTAATAATTTTCTATTGTTATTTTAAATTTGATGATGAATATATATTGGAGATAGAACCAAGAATATTAATAACACTTGGTACAGCGCTCATAATATTTTCAAATAACAAAAATTCTTTAATAGAAAGATTTTCAAAGAATAAAATAATTTACAATCTTGGATTGACTTCTTTTTCACTCTATTTACTTCATCAGCCAATCTTTGCTTTTGGAAGAATATATTCAAATAAACAAACACTTTTATTAGGCAACATAAAGAACCCAAATTATTTTTCAGAATTAATTTTTCAAAAATACTTGCCTTACTACGTATTACTTTTACTTGTAATCACAAATTTAAATTACAAATATGTAGAGAAAAAATTTTTAAATAAATCAACTAAAGCAAACACCCTTCTTTTACCTTTAATTTTAATTCTAGCAATAGCGGCTATTGGTTTAAGTAATGATGGTTACAAGTTTAGATATAGCAATCAGTCAGAAGATATTTTACAATATCAAGACAATCGCACAAATAGCCTAAGTCTCCAAGGTGAGAGTTGCTGGGAAAGAAAAAAAATTGAACGAATTTGTGAATTTGATAGAAACTCAAACAACTCAGTCTATAATTTTGGTGATTCTCATGCAGGTGTATTAAGTTTGTTTTTATCAACTTCAAATGATTTAAAGCAATACAATTATTTCGACATAACAGGCTGTATTAAATATATTGAAAATATGAATGCTTCAAAAGAATGTGAAGAACGGGGTTATGATCTACTAAGTTTCAACAGATATTTAAAAAATATAAATAACTCAACTGTAATTTATTTTATTAATACTGAGATGGAGATAAAAAAACATGGTGAGGTTGAATTTAGAAAATATTTTGAAACAACAGTAGATATATTCCTGCAGAATAATAACAAATTGATATTAATCTACCCTGTCCCACATCACCCATTCAGTATCCCAGAACAGTTTATTCAAAAGGAATTAGATTTTTATGATAATGTTTCAATGCCAGTCGAATACTTCACAGAAAATAAAGAGATAAAACTAACCTATCAAATTTACGATAGTTTAAATAATGAAAATATTTACAAAGTTTACCCAAAGGAAATATTCTGTGATTCTTTTATTTCCTTGGAGTGTGTAGGAGCTTTTGATGGATCAATCTTTTACTATGATACTAACCATTTAACAAAAACCGGTGCAAAATTAGTTGGAGACCAGATAGTTGAGATAATAAATAAAAAAAACTAAATTCTAGAAATAACATGTCAAAAATAAAGAGTTGATATATTATTTTAGATTTAAAATTATTTGTAAAAAATAAATATTTATTAACCATAGAATCAAACTTATGTTTCTAAAACATAAAGGTATATTTTGATTTCTAATCTCTTAATACAAGTTGTTCACTATTCAAAACTTTCTGACAGGAAAGAATTCATTGATAAGCTATTTAGTGATGAAAAATTAGAAATTAATTATGTATTGGATTACGACAGAGAAGTTTTGAATACTGCTCCTGCAGAATATGAGTATATAAAAGACGAAAACCAATTTTTAGGAAAAATTACTAAACTATGGAAAATTTATGATGAGAAATACAGGGTTCTTTCTGACGCTGAGCTTTCGTGTTATTTCAAGCATCTAAAATCTTTACATAATATATCTCATTCAGATAAAGAATATGGATTAATTCTTGAGGATGATGTTATTAATTTAAAACCAATAAAAAAGAACTTAAATAGTATTATTAAAAAATTTAGCAAAACAGATTGGGACGTAGTTTTTCTAGGTAGAGGGTCAGGAAAAGATTTTATAAAATCTAAAACAAAGAAAGATTTTTTAAATTTGAAATATTTAAAGCCATCTCATCCAGCAAGTAATTGTGCGGAAGCTTACATTATAAGGAAGAAGTCAGCAGGTTTACTTTATGAAGCAATGAAAGAATTCACTCTTCCATATGACTGGGAAATGGCTTATAAAATGTATGAGTTAGATTTTAAGGTGCGCTGGTTTTATCCTCCTATCTTCAAACAAGGCTCACAAGATAAAACATATAAATCAGAATTAAGATAATTTTCTTATATTAATCTAAAATGTTGATGCTCAGTTTTTCAAACAAATATAATAGACATATGCTCCTGTCTTATTTGAAACAAAACAAATTTTACATCTTTGCAACAATAATTTATTTATTGTCACTTTTTTTTGTTAAAGAAATGAATTTCTTATTTTACAACACCTCTGATAGCCCCGACTTTTCGAGGTACTTTAGATATTTAGAATATAATGTTGGGATTATTGATTACACAGACAGTGAACAAGGATTTGCATACTACGATATTCAGTCTATTTATTTCTATTTAAAAAATTATGATTTAACTTCTATTAATTTTTTTGTTTATTTAGGAAAAAGCATTCAAGAAGTAAATTTTATTTTTTTTCTAATTGGATCTGCTGGAATTGCAAAACTCCTTTCACAATTTAACTACAATAGAGTCCAAATTTTAGTTGCCTTGATATTTATTAACTTTATGCCAATGAGCATTGCACAAAGAATTGTATTTAAGCCAGAAATTTTAGCTTTTGCAATATTTCCATGGGTCCTTGTTCTTTTGGAAAAGTATTTTGAAAAAAGTGATTATTGGTATCTTTTTACAGCAGGTTTATTGTCTCTGATATTGTTTAGTCAAAAGGGATCAATTTTTGCAATGACAATCTTTGTTTTATTTATTTATTATTTTGTAAAATTCTTACGACAAAAAGATAAAAAAAATATTTTTCTAACTCTATTTCCTCTTTTAATTTTCTTTGTTTTATTGTTTCAAGAAAATAATCAATTAAATCAAAAAAACATATTTGATATTGAAAGCATTGCACAAAGAGAAGCCCAATATGATAATAAGGGTAGTTTAAGTTTAATTTATAAAGTCAACCCAAAGACCCTTATCTATCTTCCTTACAAAGATCGACATAATTTTTCTGCGATACATATTACACTATTAGATTCGTTTGGTGATTATTTTGACTTATATTGGGATGACGATTCTCAAAATTATTTTAAAGGAAGAAGAGATTTTGTTATTTACAGTGTGTCTGAAAAAATGCAACCACCCAAATTTAACTTACAGTCAAAACAAATAACAATATTCGTTCAAGAGATTACAGATAACAGTTATTTAAGAAAAACAACTTCATTATTTATTTCATTGTTCTTTTATTTTTTGCTTATCAAGCATTTTTTTAGGGTCAATAAAAGTAGAAAGAAATTTTTTATACTTCCATTTATAGGATTTATAATTCTCACTACTCATATAATTACCGGTTTTCCTGAAAACAATTTTGATCCAAATATTGCTGACACATTGAAGCCACTATATTATTCTTTTTTAATTGTTATTGGAATGAGTTTCTTAATAGCTGAAATTTCAAGTAACAAAATTAAAGCAAACATTGTATTAATTGTGTTTATACCTTTATTTATGTTTATATATGGTTTTCCTAAAAACTATACCGATAATTTAAATATTGAAATTAACGAGTTAAATTCATATTCAATTCTTTGCACAATGAATACCAGTTACTTTAATTTTGAATATGATTACTCAAAAAATTATTGTTTTGAAAAAGAAGATTTAAATCCATATTTGATATCTTATGAAAATTTTGAATATTTTAAAAAACAACCAAACTTTCATAGGTTTAATTACTCAGTAATATTTTTAAGCTTTGTTTTAGGGATATATCTACTATTTAGAAAGAAAGTTTTTTGAGAAATAGTTATTTTTTATTAGATAAAAAAGAGATAGATAAATTACAAAGAATGATATTTTGTTAATACCATCACCTTCTAAAAAGTTAAAAACTAATAAACTTCCAAAAATTTTTTCTGAAAAGAAATATTTTTTTGTAGTGACAAAATAAATATAAATAATTACAAACATTGAACAACCCAACATTCCAAAAAATATTAATAAGCTGCTAATTGATGAGAGCGGTATGTTGCTTATATTAAAAGAACTTTCAGATAAGAATTGATTAAGATTTAGAGGCCCACTCCCAATAATAAACTCTAGAAATGTAGGGTTATAAGAATTGAGAAAATCTTTATAATTGTTAATGCTGTACATTGTCGCATTAAAGTAATTTGTAATATTAAAGAAAAAATAAATAAAAATTCCAACTGTTTTAATATGCAGCTTTTTTTTAATTAAGGATTGATAAACAGAGAGGATTAAAACTATAAATATTATTTCTTTATTTAAAACAAAGAAGGAATCTGAATAAAAGTAGTTTTCACTCACTTCTCCAAATAGATACTCAAATATAAATTTTATAATGTTTGATTGATTTGATAGAAAATTAATTAAAAGTTTAAAAACTATGACAATATAAAAATTATTCAGTAATTTCGAAAGTTCAAAATATTTAAGTTGATTATTTATGAGGTATTTCACACCATAAAATACGACAAAGAAGCAAGAAGAGTAAAGAATAATGCTATAGAAATCATATGAAGTGCTTGTAAAACCTAAGAAAGCAATTGGAGTTTTAATAAAAGTTGTGCTTGCATTTAGTGTCCAGAAGAAGATCAAAAATAAATAGAAATTTAAAATAGGCAATTTTTTATTTGTCTTTATAAAATTAAATCCAAAATAAATAAATACAACTGTCCAGATATTTATATTGCTTTTTGAAATCAGTCCTGAAAATAGAAACAAGTATGGTAAGTAGTTAATTAATATTCTGTTATCAATTTCAAAGTTCCTTATTAATATATTTAAAATCAAAAAAATAAATATAGTCAGATAGCTAAAACTTATTAACTTGCTTTGATTTAAGAAATAAAAAATTGCTGAATTTTCGTAGTATTTATAATCTGCAAGAATTAATCCAATTATCAAAATTACTGTAAAAATAAGAGAACTAAAGTAAATATTTTTTATACCAATAGGCTTATCTAAAAGCGGAGTTTTGCTAATAAGAGCAGTTAATAGAAAGAAAATGATTAATGCACTTACTAAAAAATTAGTACCAATTTTTAAGGTAGAACCATCGTTACCAGAAGATATTCTTCCAAAACAATAAATTGGAGATGAAGTATCACTAATAAACTCAAATTCTGATAAATTATCTTCAAAATAGGCAAATTCAGCTAGAGAAATTTTGCAGGGATTTATTTCAAAATAAGTATTACTAAATTCAGTACTTTTGTTTGGCATAGTATCATCAAATAAATTTGAATTAAACCAAGGTGCAATTGCTAATAATGCAATAAATAGTATATTTTTAATATTATGAACTTTCAACTTTTTGAAAAGTACTTTCTTTTAAAAAACAAGATTGATGATAATAAGACAATTATCATCAATTGAGAAAATTGTTCAATATTCAGGTTTTGCGTATAACTCCAGCCTCCCATTACATAATGTTCACATTCATCAAAAGAATTCACGACAAGAGTTCTGTTGAATCTGTCCCAGAGCTGAATAGATTCATAGCTTGGATCATTCTCAAAAATGAAGTTTCCATTTAAGTCAATATTTTTAAAACTCTGACTGGAGCTTTTTACTCCACACAACCACTCGACTGAATACATACATTGATTATAAGTATGAAAAAAAAATTATTATCAAAAAAGCAATATAGATGAACTTAATCTTTTATTAATTAATAAACTGACTATAAAATATTAAAGAAGTTATATGTTTTTATTTAAAAATAAATTAAAGTATTCTGACGTAATTTTTTATTCTCTGATTTTATCAACTATCTATGTTCTAACTTATAATATTTTTCATTACAGCCCTTCACTTGGATATGATGCGGAGGCACATTTTTTATACGTTGATCATTTGGCAAGATATCTGCCTTATGAGTTTAATATCCCTAGTGTAAAAGAAACTAGAGAATTTTTTAATCCACCTTTAGGTTATTTATTTCCTTCAATAATTCAGGTTTTATGTAGAAACATAATTGAAAGTAGCAATTATTTATCTGAGTGTCAGCCAGTATATGCAAAATTTACACAAATATTTCAATCTATCTTGTACCTATTAACTATTTTTATAAATATTTATTCACTCAAAAAATTTACTAAAAAAAGGAATGTCCTTAATTCAAGCTATTTGATTTTAATTTCATTATTAGCTGTTAATTACCGAACAATTTCTATGATTAGAGGTGAGCCGTATATTCTGTTTTTTTTAAGTATATTTTTATACTGGATCTTAAAATTAGACAATTCAAATTACGAATTTAATATTAAAAATATTTTGATTTTAGGCTTTATTATTGGATGCTTAGCATTGAGTAGACAGTGGGCCTTTTTACTATTTTTACCTTTAATTGTTTTATTATTTTCAAAGAAAAATAAATTTAAACGTTCTTATTTTAAAACATGGTCCCTCAGTGCCTTATTAGGAGCAGGCATATCTAGTTGGTTTTATTTTAATTTATATAATGAAAACGGAAGCTTTACTGCTTTCAATATGCAACCGGCAAATTTTTCGATTAATAATCAACCATTAGATTTCTATATACCGAATTTAGATCATCTAGCAAGTATATTTACAAAACCTATTAGACCCTATTTGGATAATCAATTCATATCTATTTTATATACGGATTTATGGGGAGATTATTGGGGATATTTTTCTTTCACGTCAAGATTTCTAGATGTCGGTAGAAATCAGGATTCAATTGGTAACTATTTTTCCAATGTAATTTTATTGTCAATCGTGACCACAGCAATAATAATGATTTATTATGTAATATCTTTTAAGAAAAATAAAAAAAATTTTATAATTCAGTACATTAATTATGCAGTAATTTTTAGTTTTTTTGGATTTTTAATTTTCACTATTTCATTCCCTGTAAGCACTGGAGATACAATTAAATCAACTTATATAATTCAAATGTTTCATTTGATTGTCTTTATGGCTTCAATAGAATTTGAAAAATTAAAATTTTCTAATAGGATCAAGTACAACACTTTGTTGACAATATTAGTCATAATTTATGTATATAATTTTCAAACATTTTTATCTCATTTTCCAATAAATTTTTATAGTTTCTAAAAGTTAATTAGAAATTGATAATTTAACTGAAGACATTTAACGATTAGAATTTGTTAATGGTTATAAATTACTTAAGTAATCTTAAAAGGTTCGAACCGAGACTTTATTTTATGATTAATAGATTCATACCCACAACAAACCATACGGTTTCTCATTTTACTGGTGACGCTAACATGGTTGCCTTTGCTACTCATGTTCAGCAATTATCTCTCGGCGCACTTTATTGTAAATTTAATGAATATAACTTTTTCTCAATTGAGCATCCATATTTTCAAGATTTTAAAATTATCAAAGATAAAAACAGTTCAAAATTTTCTTTTTTGAAAAAGAAATATAGATTTTTTTACTTTAATAGACCAGAAACAAATTTTTATAAAAGAAATGATTATTTTAATAATGAAGAAAACGACTTTCCTATTTTAGAAAGTGAAAAAACGAGATATATAAAAGAAATCCATGATTTTAATAAAAACTATCTTTATAAAAAACTAACAATAAAGAAAGACATAAATATTGATAATAACACCTTAGTTATCCATATAAGAACAGGTGATATTTTCAATGGAGATTGGCACAGTCTTTATACTCAAAATCCACTTAGCTACTTCTTAAAAATATCCAATGAGTTTGAAAAAGTCATTGTAGTTTGTGGAAAGATTCATAATAATCCTGTCTTAGAATATTTAAAAAAAGATAAACGATTTTACATTCAGTCAGGAACTTTTGAAGAGGATTTTAATATACTATTAAACGCCAAAAATCTGGCAACTTCTGGTGTAAGCGGTTTTCCTATTTCAGCAGCACTTATGTCGCAAAAGCTTGAAAATTTTTATCATTCAAATTTATATTTGGAAGAACACCTAAATCCTAAAATGGTAAACAAGCAGTATGTTGATGTCCACTCTTATAAAATAGATGACTACATACCTGTTGGTAAATTCTATAATAATGAAGAAAATTTGATGCGAATACTATCTAAAGATCAATCAAAAGTTATTAAAAATTAAGAGCAAATACAATAATTTTTTTAATTATTTTTATAATAAATAAAATATTCTCCCGCAGTATCAAAAATGAAATCGTTATTTGATATTGATACTTTAGTTATATAAAAATCACTATTTTGCAGAGTGTCATTTAAGTTTTTAAACTCCCAATGCTCTTTTATTTCGAAGCTTCCTACATGAGTAACATTATTTCTTGCCATGCCATATTTTGGATCCCAATAGACAATATTGAAATTATTAGATTTTAATTCATAGAGAGTATTTATTTTATTTATTACAAGTTCAATATCTTGTATATCAGTCGTGTCTTCAAGATTTTTTGAAGTAAAAGAATCGTTTAAATTGTAAATTCCAGTTGGGATTATCGTAAAAAACAAAAAGATTATTAATAAATGTTTTCTTTTAGATGTGTTGGTTATAAAGTAAATCAAACCAATAAATATAAAAATAAATGAGAAATTCAAATACATTAACCATTGTCTCTCAACCGACAAGAAAATAAAAAATAAATGGCTTACTCCGATAGCTATTATTGTAAAAATCAAATACTGTTTATTTCTAACTAGTTGCAACGCAGCATACAAAACAATAATTATTAAAAAAAATGTAAAAACTGAACTTTTTAATAAATTAAATGAAAATTGCATGCTTATACTGTCTGACCAAAGTGTTAAATGGTTAATGTTAAATCTTTCTTCTTGCCCGTATAAGGACTGTGAGTTTATCCAGTTATAGTATATTTTATAAAAATTCGGCAGAGAACCAATATTTAAAGGTGGAATTAAGAGTATCGGATTTGCAAATATAAGACCACACCAAGGTAGTAGTAAAATTTTAAAGAAAGATGAAATTTTAACTTTGATTTTATTAGTAAGAAATAGATATATAACAACTAAAGCTAATGCAAATATTCCTACTATTTTTACTCCGGTTGCTACGCCTAGTAGAAATAATGCCCAATTAAAATTTTCTTTTTTTATTGATAAAAACGCAAAAGCAATGAACAATATTACAAAAGGATCTGGTTTTGGGACAATATTAAAATAAAATGCCCCTGGTATGGAGTAAAACACTAGTAAATAGAACCACTTTAAATTTTTATCTAAAAATATATTTATAAGTAAATTTATAGAAATAAAATAAATAAAAATTGTAAAAACCCTAACAGCAGTAATAAGAACCTGATCATTTATTAGTGAAAAAGGTCCTAATAAGAAAATAAAGATATTTGACCATATTCTTCCATACCTAAGATCGCCTCCATATACAATCTCAGTTATTACTAATAAAACATTTTTTAAAGCCTGATTATCTACATTACCGTATCTATCAAACTCATTATCCAAATTCCAGACGTTATAAATATCATTGATAATTATTCTTTCATCTGTAAATAGTAGTTCGTAACTATTTTGGAAAAATGCAATGAACAATAATCTAAAAATTACATAAATTAGTACGAATAGTGAAACATAGTTTATGTAGACTAAAAATTTTTCTAGATTTATAACTTTCAATTTTCTTAGTTTAAGAAAAGTTTCATTCATATTGTAAAATTGTAGTGTGGAATATATAGTTCATAAGGTCAATACGGAAGAAAAGTTGAGCCAAATACCTACTAAATATGGAATAGAGCTCGATCTACGAATTAGAAATAACAAATTGGTATTATGCCATGACTATTTTGATTGCAGCACAGAATTTGAACATTTTTTAAAGAACTATAATCATAAAATTCTTGTAGCAAATATAAAGGATTCGGGAATAGAAGATATTGTAATAGAAACATTAAAAAGGAATAAAATTGATAACTTTTTCTTGTTAGATATTGAATTTCCTTATTTAATTAAAAACTATAAAAATAATGGACAGCATCTTTCTACAAGATTTTCAGAGTTTGAAGACATCAAGACATCATCAAACTTAGTAAACAAAGTTGACTGGATATGGATTGATACATTCAACAAACTTC
>MDSZ01215960.1_pt1 | contig 13004 bp, 9 predicted proteins | sample 811201 | NCBI WGS metagenome assembly MDSZ01 (sample SAMN05326647, study PRJNA326480) | marine metagenome | isolation source: seawater | place: Indian Ocean: North | collected 2010
AATGAGTCTTTTGAGCTCGACACTATATTCCATTGGGAATTCACGGATTAGATCGTTTACAAAACCATTCACACACATACTCATAGCGTCTGCTTCAGATAGACCTCTCTGTTGCATGTAGAAAATCTGCTCAGCACTCACCTTGGAGACACTGGCTTCGTGCTGTACACTATGGTCTTCCCCTTGAACTGTGATTGCAGGGTAGGTGTCAGTTTGGCTATCAGAATTTATAAGCAATGCATCGCATTCGGTATTGTTTTTGCAGTGCTTTAAGTGTCCGGGCATTTGAACAAGTCCGCGATATGTAGATCTTCCCTCGCCGATAGAAACCGATTTAGCGATTACATTACTTGTTGTTTCATCAGCTGCATGAACCATTTTTGCACCAGTATCCTGGTGTTGACCATCATTTGCTAGAGCAATGGAAAGAACTTCTCCCCGGGCTTTTCTGCCCCGCAAAATGACTCCTGGGTATTTCATAGTTAGACGGGACCCAATATTGCAATCAATCCACCTGACCTCTGATTCTTCATGAGCCATGGCTCTTTTGGTCACAAGATTGAAGACATTATTGGACCAGTTCTGAACGGTCACATACTGAATTTTAGCTCCTTTCAAGGCAACCAGTTCCACCACCGCACTGTGAAGGGTGGAGGTTTCAAACTTAGGTGCGGTACATCCTTCCATGTAAGTAATTTCTGCACCTTCATCCGCTATGATAAGGGTCCTTTCAAACTGGCCAAAGTTTTCGGCATTGATTCGGAAGTATGCTTGCAGGGGTTGTTCAAGTTTTACCCCCGGCGGAACGTAAATAAAACTGCCTCCGCTGAATACTGCACTATTTAATGCTGAGAATTTATTATCTGAAGTAGGAATAACTTTGCCGAACCATTTTTTGAAAATTTCAGGGTGTTCTTTAAGTCCTTCAGTTGAGCCTACAAAAATAACTCCCTTCTCAGACAAGTCATCCTTCATTCTTGAATAGGCCGCTTCGCTATCAAATTGAGCTTCAACCCCAGCCAAGAACTTTCTTTCCTGTTCGGGAATACCTAATCTTTCAAAAGTCCTCTTTACATCATCAGGCACTTCCTCCCATGTGCGGCTTGGCATTTGTCCTTTCGATAAGTAGTATCTGATAATATCGAAGTCTATATTCTCCAAGTCTTTGGTCGCCCAATGAGTAGGTAGCTTTTTCTTCTCAAAAGTATTAAGAGCTTTTAAACGGAAATCCTTAACCCAGGAATCTTCTTTTTTAACATCAGATATGTAGCGAACCACATCTTCGGATAGCCCGATACCCGCGTCAAATTCGTAGTCTGTATTGTAGTGAAAGTTGCCTTTGTCGCGGTCAACTTCGATTGGATTTGTTTTTATCATTAAAGTAAGTGTTTACGGTGAATTAAGCAGCAAGCTCTTCTTTAATCCAATCATAGCCTTTGGATTCTAGCTCAGTTGCCAGCTCTTTGTCTCCTGATCGGACGATTTTACCTTCCCACATTACATGCACTTTATCTGGTACTATATAGTCTAGAAGCCTTTGGTAGTGAGTGATAACGAGGAACCCTCGTTCGGCACTACGCATTGAATTGACTCCTGCTGATACGACTCGCAATGCATCAATGTCCAAACCGCTGTCTGTTTCGTCAAGAATGCAGAACTTCGGGTCAAGCATGGCCATCTGCAAGATTTCGCATCTCTTTTTCTCACCACCGGAAAACCCGTCATTGAGGGACCGAGAGGTAAATTTTCGGTCAATACCTAGGTCTTCCATTTTTTGATAAAGTTCCTTATAATAATCAACGGCTTTAAAAGACTTACTGTCTTCCATTCTTGCCTGGATAGCTGCTCTTATGAAGTTAGCAATCGTTACACCGGGTACTTCAATGGGGTATTGAAAGGCTAGGAAAAGACCTGCTCGTGAGATTTCATCTGGTTCCATACCAATCAAATTACATCCATCCAGTTCTGCAGTTCCACCGAGAACATCGTAACTGGGATGAGCTGCTAAAGCTTTGGAAAGAGTACTTTTACCACTTCCGTTGGGACCCATGATTGCGTGGACTTCACCGGCAGGAACTTCCAATGAGAATTCATTGAGAATGGTTTTATCTTCGATGTTAACTGATAGGTTATGTACTTTAAGCGTACTCACATGTAGGTTATTTTAATTGTTGGAGGGAGTGGTTCCGTGAAATGATAAATCAAATCCGGAAAGAGAAAATCCTTCGGGTAAGATAGATTGCAGAGACTGTAAGGTGTCTTCTTTGAGAGGGAGGTCAATAATCTGTCCTGTTTTCGAACACTTGAAATGAGCATGAGGAGAAAGGTTAGGACAATAGCGGGAAGAGGTTCTATCAAGGTTTATTTTCTTAACAAGACCACAGCCCACAAACGTTTCCAGGCAGTTGTAGACGGTAGCGAAGGAAATTTTAGGCAGTTTGTTTCTAACTCTTAGAAAAATGTCATCAGCAGTCGGGTGATCTCTTTTTTCCAGTATCACATCATAAACGCATAATCTTTGTTTTGTGGAACGGAGACCTCGTTCCTTTAGGGAAAGCGAGAGTTTATGCGTCGTGTTTTGCTTTTTGTAAGTAGTCACCTATACCTATATAGGTATCTCTCAAATGATCGCAAGTTTAATTGGAATAATTCTAATTAAGAGTTTTGGTTCAATAATCAGTGTAAGTAATTAAACCCCAAAGTGCGGTCGTTTTGTCTCCAGAAAAATCTCTTCGATTCCATATTTCATTAGATCGTAATTGAATAGTCCCAGTTTCTACCGGTTCAAAAGAGTTTCTCGAGTGAGTCAGAGCACCTGCTGCGTTGAAGTCTTTGGAGAAATACTTCTTGGGATTGGGTAAAAACTTGCAACCAGATGACATGAAGATGCAAAGCAAGATTAGAGAAACACTCTTAAACCTTTTGGATATACATTTGTTACATGTCATTTGCTCAATTCAATATGTGTTAACGAGATAGTCAATTTATTTCATTCTATGTTTATTGATTGAGACTATTACTCCAATCAATTAAAAGGGATCTCTCTATGGCAAAAGAAACTTCTCTAATCGAAGAAATTGTAGCACTTGCGAAACGCAGGGGTTTTGTATTTCAATCATCGGAAATCTACGGCGGTCTAAACGGTTTTTTTGACTACGGTCCACTCGGAGTCGAACTCCGTAAAAATATCAAAGATGCCTGGTGGGAAGATATGGTGAGAAGGCGAGATGATATGGTCGGCTTGGACTCCGGTATTATTATGAACCCCAAGATTTGGCAGGCCTCAGGTCATGTGGATGGTTTTACCGACCCTATGGTTGATTGTAAGGAATCAAAAATGAGGTACCGAGCTGACCAACTTTTCGCCTCTGAAGTTAAAGTCGATGGAGAAATCCTCGGCTGGGTTTCCTTAATTGAGACAGAAAATATGCAGGAGGACGCCGAATCTATGGCTGAATCAATGAAGAGGAAAGCTGCCAAGCAGGGCTCAATGGAACCGGTACATTTGAGAGCTTATGATGAGCTTTCACAAGAAGAACAGGAACTCGTTCCCTCTCCTGCAACTGGAAAGCCTGGTTCACTTACGCCCCCTAGAGATTTTAACATGATGTTTGAAACACATGTTGGTGCACTCAGAGATGGATCATCCCTTTGTTACTTACGCCCGGAGACGGCCCAGGGCATTTTTGCAAATTTTAAAAATGTGGTAGATACTGGTCGAGTGAAAGTTCCTTTTGGAATAGCCCAAATTGGAAAGGCTTTTCGTAACGAGATTACTCCCCGTAACTTCATTTTCCGTTCGAGAGAATTTGAGCAAATGGAGATCGAATATTTTATTCCACCAGGTGAGGAACAGTGGCCAAAATATCATGCTGAGTGGATTAAAACTCGTAAGGACTGGTTTTCTTCGATCGGATTAACTCCCGAATATTTAGGAGAAGAGGTGCACCCAGCCCATAAACTCGCACACTATGCCAAGGCTTGTACTGATATTACATTCAAGTTCCCTTTTGGGGAGCATGAATTGGAAGGCATTGCAGCGAGGGGTAATTTTGATCTTACTCAACATCAGGAGCATTCCGGGAAAAACCTGGAATATTTTGATGAGGAGATGAAGCAGAAGTACCTTCCTCATGTTATTGAGCCGAGTTTGGGGGTCGATCGTACTTTCCTTGCAGTCCTTTGCTCTGCCTACTCGGTAGATGAAATTGAAGGGGAAAAACGCACTGTTCTTCGTTTTCACCCAAGAGTAGCACCAATAAAAGCGGGTATTTTTCCTTTGGTTAAAAACAAACCCGTCTTGGTTGAACGGGCTCAGGAAATTTACAAATTAATGCAAAGACGATGGAATGTTATTTACGATCAATCGGGAGCCATCGGCAGAAGGTATAGAAGGATTGATGAAGCTGGAGTACCTTTTGGAATTACGGTTGATTTTGAGACAATCGAGGGAGATGGAACGGTTACCGTGCGCAACCGCGATACCACCGATCAAAAACGGTTAAGCGTTGAACAGGCCATTGCTATGATTGAGGAGGAAATCAACCCCTAAGGTTGATTCTATTTAAAAAGTACTTCTTCTAGTAATTATTGAGATTTTTCAGGATTAATGGATTTTCCATGTATCCATTACCATCTGTAGTCTTTTTCTTTGGTTCCAGTGATTCCACTGTAACCGGAAGGCTATGTCTATTTCCTGATCTGTTGGAGGAATGTTATCTGCCATTCTCCATGCAATTCCGTTAATTGGTTCATCGCCATTGTGAATCGAAAATTGAAAATGTTCTCCAGAACCAACCGGTTTTGGTTTTCCGTATAATTTGACTTTTTGTATGCCAAGTAAAGGTTGAGGGTTTCCTTGCCCAAATGGTGCCAGCTTTTCCATTTCAAGAAGGAGATCTTCATTTAATTGATTTCGTTGGATAAAAGCATCTATTTCAAGCTGCCGTTCAGGGGGTTGATTACCAATCTGCGTTTTGACAGCTGTTAAAAAGCTCTTGGTGAACTCTTCTAAGTGTTCCTCCAATATGCTTAATCCAACGGCAACCGGGTGCCCTCCCCAGTGTAGCAGGAGGCTTTTGCATTCCGCCAATGCTTGTACCAAGTCCAATCCTTTTACTCCTCTTCCTGAACCGCGATATTCGCCATTTTCAGATTTTGCCAGAACAAGGCAGGGTTTTCGCAAAGAACTGGCCAGTTTTCCGGCTACAATCCCTACAACTCCTGGGTTCCAGTATTCTCCATCGCCATGAGCCACCAAAGCAACTTCTTCAGAAAACAAATCGCGTGCCTGCACTTTTGCGTGCTCTGTGAGTTGAGCTTCGATGAATTTTCTTTGCTCATTGTATTCATTCATCTTTTTAGCCAACTCTTTGCATCGATTTGGATTACTCTCTAAAAATAGCGAGCTAGCCACGGTGGGGTCATCCATTCGGCCGCAGGCATTGATCATGGGGGCTAATTTGTAGGTAATATCTTCACTCTGTGGATATAAACTTCTGTCAATTTTGCTTTCCTGTAAAAGAGCGTTCAGACCAATCGATGGATTGTAGCCCAAATGCTTGAGCCCAAACTTGGAGATAATTCTATTTTCTTTCTGAAGTGGAACTAAGTCTGCAATGGTACCAAGTGCGGAAAGGGGCAGGTATTCTTTGAGGTCAATTTTTTCTGCAATATTGGAACCTTCGCTTTTGAAACTTTTTACTATTCCGTGAGCCAGCTTGAAGGCTAGTCCTGCTGTGCAAAGGGTACTCCAGGGGGCATCAGGACTATCAAATAGATGAGGGTTTAAAATAATCGGGAAGCTGGAAACATCCTCTTTGGCTTGGTGATGATCTACTACTATCAGGTCGATGCCTTTCTCTTTAAGCAGGGTTGCTTCTTCCAAGGAGTTAGTCCCACAATCAAGGGCAATCACCAGTGTCACTTCCTTTTTGTCTAGACCTCTTTTCAGAACATTGATGGTCAATCCATATCCCTCATCCTTTCTTCTTGGAATGATTAGGCTAGATTTAGCACCCAGATTTGAGAGGATTTTTTGCAGAATACTAACGGAAGAGATTCCATCGACATCATAATCACCAATAAGTAGGAGTTCTTCTTTGTTTTTGATCGCATCCTTAATCCGCCCGACTGCACGGTCCATGTTTGTTATGTCAAAAGGATCACGCAGATGGGCAAGCTTAGGACTTAAGAAATCCTCTGCATCTTCGACCGATTCTATGTTTCTTTCCGCAAGAAGTTTTGCAAGGAAGGGAGATATATCTGATGAATGCTCGAGTGCGGTTGCAATCTCCTGGTCAAAAACTTTTTCCTGCCATTCCATAGCAGGAACTATCGAGTTAGCGGACAGCTTAAAAGGTTATTTGGAGGTGGATGTTTGCCACTCGTATTTAGGCAAGATTTCTCCTTCCTCTACATGCTTCCGGTCTCCTTTGTGCCAAAAGTAGAAAATCGGACTAGCTATGAAAATGGAGGAGAAAGTTCCAGTCACGATACCGATTACGAAGACGAATGCGAAATCGTTGATGATTCCTGCCCCGAAAATCCAGAGTGATATGGCAGCCAAGAGTGTCGTGAAGCTTGTAATGATTGATCTCGAAAGCACTCGATTGATTGCAATCAATATGATTTTCTTAAGATTGGTTACAGGATTAAGTTCAAGTTCTTCCCTAATGCGGTCAAAGACCACAATTGTATCATTGATCGAGTAACCAACAATCATTAGAATAGATGCAATCATGGGGGCAGTAAATTGTCCTGAGCAAAGTGTTCCCCCTGATAGTGTCCCGAGTAAAACAAAAAGTCCGATCGTCATCAAAACATCGTGAACGGTAGCAACGACCGCACCAATAGCGTAGCCCATTTCGAACCGGATTGCCACATAGAGAAGGATACCGAACAGGGCCACCAGGACAGATGAAATGGCATCACTGGTAATCTGGCTACTTACCGAAGCACCGATATTACTAAGTCCTTCCTCAACCAATTCGGCGGATGGAAATTTCTCTTGCAGGAGAGAAAGAGCTTCACGACCTTTTCCAACTTCGGTTTGCAAGACGAGACGAGAAGCTTCGTCCCCGGAACCAACTTCGGAACGATATACATGTTGAACTTCACCGACTTCAGGTGAACTCTCGAAAGTGGACTCCAAGTCTCCGGCATCAATCATTTCGGAAAACGAAATGATACTTTCCTCTCCGCCGCGAAAATCAATTCCTAAAATCCGGTCTTTATTGGAGTAAATCGATGCGATTCCCACGGCGACAACAGCCCAAGAAATAAAGAAAGCGATCTTACGATATTTATGGAAATCAATTTCATTTCTCGGGTCACTCTTGGCAATGGAACTCAGACTAATTAAATTCTTTATCCCAGAGGAAATAAATACGGTTAGAAGAAGGCGACTTATAAAAAGGGCACAGAAAACTGAAGTAACAATCCCGATCGCTAAGGTTATACCGAAACCTTTCACTGGACCTGTTCCCAACCATATTAAGATACTTGCAGTGATTAAAGTGGTGAAATTAGCATCAATGATGGTAGAGAAAGCTTTTTCATAACCTCCAAGAAGTGCGTTTTCGGTACTTTTACCGGCTTTCAGCTCCTCTCGAATTCTTTCAAAAATTAGAATATTGGCATCCACTGCCATACCGATAGTTAGCACGAGGGCAGCCATTCCTGGTAAAGTGAAGGTGGCTTGAAAAATGCCAGCCAAACAGGCAATGACCAATAGGACATTGGTACCAACCGAGAAAACGGCCACAAGACCTCCGGCTTTATAGTAAACAACCATGAAGGCAATTACGAGAACGGCACCCAAGATGCATGCTTGCAGACTACTGCTCAAGGCACCCGATGCCAGGGTAGGGGAAACTTCGTACTTCTCACCAATTTCAAGTGAGACTTTTAGAGGGTTGTTCAGAATGTCAGAAAGCATTTTCGCTTCTCTTTGATTGAAATTCCCCTCAATAACGGCACTTCCACCATCAATTTTCTGTCTAACAGAAGGAGCACTTTCCAATTGACCATCGAGTACAATTGCCATTCTACCGGGTTGGCCTGTAACCGGATCTGACATTTCGGCAACCTGTCCGGTGAGGTCTGCAAAAATTTGAGCCCCTTCGGAAGTGAAATCAAGCCCGACTTCCCATCCTCCCATTTGATCCTGACGTGGGTAAGCTTTTTCAATGATTTCACCATCTGCAGACCACAAACGTCTTATCCAAATCGCTCTTTCGTTTGGTTCGGCGTCACTACGAAGCATCGCAACATATGGAATTCCTTCATCATCTGTCCATTCTTCCCCAGTCTGAGCAGGCGGTGCATTGGAATCAACATTGACGATTCGGAATTCTAACTTGGCTGGTTTTTGTAAGTCTTCGACCATACCCGGATCTTGCTTGGTTGTCCGGTCTGGAATCTGGATTTCAATTGCATTATCGCCTTTTTTACGGACAAGTGTTTCGGCAACTCCAAATGCATTCAGACGATCACTCATTATCTCCACAACTTTATCCATCGGAGAAGCTCCGCCAGCTAAAGAAGTGTCACTTTCATTCAGATCTGTAACTTCCATCGTGAATGCAATTCCTCCGCGAAGGTCCAATCCGCGTTTGATTGCAGCCTGTGAACCTCGAAGAAGAGATCGAAGAACTAATTCGTTTCTTTTTTCACGATCTTTGATGTGACTGGCTCGTATGCCTGGTTTCACAAGCACTGGTGCGAGACGGGAAGCAACTGTGCCCAAAACACCTTGCGGGGCTTCAAAATAAGCTGAATAGTCTAATTGGTTGCTCGTACCAAAATCACGCAGTGCACGGAAGTCGATGGACTGGTCGTCGGGTAACTGTCTCCGAAGGGTGTCAATCACTTCATCGAAAGATTCATATCCGATGTGGTTGGATGAATTGGCTTCCGATGTTACTTGGCTTTGGGCGTATTCTCCTAATTCTCTGTCTTCGAAAGGGGATATAAGCCCGAAACTTATAAAAATTATTAAAACTACGAAAAGAAGTTTCCAAACTTGAGTCTTATTCATGGTGGTAGCAATTGATTTCCCGAGGAAAGGAAAGCTGTTTAAGTTCTCTTATTCTACTTTTGCAGATACGGCTTCTTTAGCCACTTCTACTTTCACATTTTCTGCAATTTGTACAACAACACGATCATCTTTTACTCCCGTAACTTTCCCGAATACTCCTCCGATCGTTTTGACATTATCCCCTTTTTCAAGGGCGTTAATCATTTTTTGGTGCTGTTTTTGTTTCTTTCTTTGTGGAGCAATCAAGAGAAAATAGAAAGCAACAAAAATAAGAATCATGGGCAAAAACCCCATGATACCTCCACCGCCCGATTCACCGGGTGGCGGAGCCATAGCGATAGTATGTAAGAGTGAAGTGAGGTCAGTCTGATCCATAGTCAAAGCGGTAGAGTAAAACCTTATTCTTAAGCCTTTGCAAGCATCGATGGACTAGGTTTGTTAGGAACTTTTGACTGGATTCCATTTGTTTTTAACTAAGATAAATCTCCCTTAATTATTCGAACATCACGTTGAGGAAAGGGAATATTCACTCCATTTTCCTTAAAACGATCCCAAATACCTAAAAGTACTTCGCTTCTTATATTGCCAACACCATTGGAAGGGTCGTCTATCCAGAAGCGCAATTCGAGATCAATGGAGTTTTCGCCAAACCCAGTTACCAAGCATTTGGGTTCTGGGTTTTGTAAAGTTCTGGCGGATGCGTTCGCCGAATCTAAGCATAGTTTAATGGCGTCCCTCGGATTTGCATCGTATGAAATTCCGACTGGTACCCGTACGCGAACATTTCGGTCACTAAAAGACCAATTGATCACTCGATTTGTAATTAAATCTTCATTAGGAATTAAGTGTTCTTTGCCATCACGGGTAATTACAGAAGCATAGCGGGCCCGTAATGAATTGATCCAGCCGTAGGTTCCTTCGATTTCAATTACATCTCCTGGCTTAATAGATCGGTCGATAAGAAGAATTAAACCACTAACCAAATTAGAGACTACTTTTTGTAAACCAAAGCCTATGCCCACACCGATCGCTCCTCCCAGGATTGCAAAAGAGGACAAATCCAATCCAATGGTTGAAAGGGCGATAGCGAAACTCATTACCACCAAAATGGTCCGAAAAACTTTTGCTAATAATACCTGTAGAGATGGTGGAACATGTGGCAGTTGCTTGATCTTTTTTTCACCTGCTCCTCCTAAAAATGAGCTTCCCCAAAGGAGGGCCAGAAGAATGCCTATACCATTCATTAAATCGAGAACTGAAATTTTTTTCTCTCCAAATTGAAAAGAAATCATTTCGAGCAATTCAATGGTCACGGAAAGAATTCCAAAGCTTTGTAGTGCGGCCAGCCCGAATAAAACAACTGCAATGGAGCGTAACCAGGTTCGGTTACTTGTGAAAATGCCAACCATCCGGTAGACGAACCACGCGACTGAAACATTAAATGCCGGCTTTATGAAATCCGATGTATCAAGATTTAGGCTTTGTAACCCAGATAAACTTAGCACTGAAAGAAGCAGAAAAGAGGTGGGGGCCAGAAGCCTGAGGGAATGGACTATCCACTTTTCTGAAGTAGTTGACCCAGTCTGTTGAAGAAAATTCTTCTTAATCAAACGGGTAAGTAGTGAAGTCAATATTGCGGTGAGTAAAATGATGACCAATAAGGTCACCCACTGCAGCCTTAACTCATTATTGCTCCACAACAGTTGAATCTTTTGCCATGGTATCTGATCTATCGGTAACACAAACTGATTACTTATTTCGTGGAGATATAAGGCAATTCAATTCCGCTTAAATGATATTGGTTCTAGGCGGCAAGGAAAGATATTCCTAATTGAATACATCCAATGAGGAATCCGAGAACTGCCCCGACTAACTCAATGAACTTGAATTCTTTCTTCATCAATTGATTTAGCAGTTCTTCTAATTTTTCGGATGAAAAAGCGTTTACCCGATCTTTTACCATTTCCTGCACATTCAGGTTTTCTTCGAGTTTTTCTCCCATTCCCTGCGAAGTGACAGCCAAGAAGTCTTTGAGTTCTTTCTTAAAAAGTCCGGTCACTTTTTCCACCATTTCATCACTTAAAAACATGGCAAGCATAGGAAATGCCTTTACCAGTTTGTTCCTTATCGTCATCTCTATTCTCTTTCCAACTTCATTCATTGCCTCATCACTTGTGGCAAATTCCTTTATTTTTGCTGAAACATCTGAAATAGAAAAAAGTTCCTCTGCTACCAGTTGGCCAAGTTTTTCGGCAAGGGCATGTTGCCGCTTAGGGAATACCCCGTGGAAAGTAAGTCCAAGGACTTTTTTTGGCTCTTTAGGGTGGAAGAGCATTTTGACTGCAATATAGTTTGTCATCCAACCGATCAGTGCCGCAATTAAAGGCAGCAGGAAGAGAATCCAATGGATTTCATTGGACTGTTGAAGCTTGGAGGAAGCCAAAAAGGCGAGATATGATTCAGAATGATTGATCACAGGCAAAAGTTAGTTGCTAAGACGAAGGATTTAGTATCTAAGTCAGATATGTGCAAGATTCTTATAGCTACTCTTTTACTGGCTTTTACCTCCTGCACGCAAGTGGTCACTATTCCTGTTCGTACCTTGTTTGATATGCCTTCAAAGGTTGAGCGAGTAAGAACCACATCCACTCACGATCTAACTAAAGATTCTTCGAAAACCTCTGACTTGGACTAGTCCGAGTCTATTGGTAATCTAATGACTTAGGGATTATCTTTTCCTTCTGCTACCAAAAGAAACTTGCTTACCAAAACCTCGGTTTCTTTTTTTGGAAACCTGAGGACTTGCTGGTGCTAGGCTAGAAGGTTTGTCCCGGTAGTTGAATTCATCGATAAATTTTCTGGGGAGCGGGTTACCCAATAGTTTTTCAATTGAGTCAACCATTGATAATTCCTCCGGTTTGCACAATGTAAAGGCTTCTCCCTCGGTTCTTGCTCTTCCTGTACGTCCGATACGGTGAACATAGTCTTCGGAATGCTGAGGTACATCGTAGTTGATCACATGGGTAACATTGGAAATATCCAAGCCCCGGGAGGCGACATCCGTGGCGCACAGAATTTTCACTTCTCCTCCTTTAAATTCCTCGAGTGCTTTGGAACGGTCGCGTTGTTTTAAGTCTGAATGGAGTACCCGGACGGTTTCTCCATGTTCAGTAAGCCATCTGCTGATTTTATCGGTGCCACGTCGCGTTTGGAAGAAAATGATCAGGTTTTCGAACTTAATTATTTTTAACAGTGCGATCAGCAAATCGAATTTTTGGATCGCAGGGACCGGATACAGAGCATGACTGACTGTATCAGCAGCCGAAATTTTAATATCTATTTTGGCTTCGGCGGGGTTGTCTAGTGCCCATTTTGATAGCCTCCTAACCGAATCGGGAATGGTGGCGGAGAAGAAGAGCGTTTGCCTCGATTTTGGGGTTTTCTGAATAATCTTGGTTACATCTTCGACAAAACCCATGTCCAGCATCCGATCAACTTCATCTAGAATCAGAATTTCGATTTTTTTGAGATTGAGGTTTCCTTGGCTTAAATGATCAAGAAGTCTACCTGGTGTAGCAACAATGATATCAGGTTCGTTTCCCAGTTGTTCCAATTGCTTGCCATATTTTACTCCTCCGTAAAGCAGAGCCATTCGTAGATCGAGAAATTTTCCATATTTTTTGAAGTTCTCTTCTATTTGAATGGCAAGTTCGCGGGTTGGAGCCAAGGCTAAGAGTCGACAACCTCCATGCTTTTCAAGTCGATGCAGGCTTGGAAGGGCAAAAGCGGCCGTTTTTCCGGTTCCCGTCTGGGCGGATCCGACCAAGTCACGACCCTCTAAAATCGGGGGGATTGACATTTTTTGGATCGGGGTTGGGTCTTCATAACCCATTTCTTCGATCGCTTTAAGCAGGGGAGGGCATAAACCCAGTTCTTTAAAATTCATTATATAACTTTTTCGTGA
>MDSZ01038691.1_pt1 | contig 13003 bp, 12 predicted proteins | sample 811201 | NCBI WGS metagenome assembly MDSZ01 (sample SAMN05326647, study PRJNA326480) | marine metagenome | isolation source: seawater | place: Indian Ocean: North | collected 2010
GATCTTGTAAAAGAAATTGTAAATTTGAAAAAAAAAACATTCATCTCATTAGGAATGTGGGAAGAAGATTATCTTCCTATAACTGGTAAAGAAAATATAGATTATTTGTGGTGTAAATCAAAGTATCCTACAGAGCCTAACGATTTAAAAAACTTTCCAAAAAATTTTAAAAAATCAGATTTTATTGGTTACAGTGATCATAGCATTGGTATTGATATGCCGTTAGTTGCAATTAGCAGGGGCGCAAAAGTTATTGAAAAACATTTTACATTAGACAAATCAAGTACTGTTGTGAGGGATCATGTTTTATCAGCCACTCCAGATGAATTTAAAGATTTAGTTAATATTGGAAGAGAAATAAATAAAAAAATAGAATTTGGTATATAAAAATTGAAAATTGCTATTCTTTCAACTGATACTAGTCATCATAGATATTTTATCAATAGTATTGATAAAGAAGGTATAAAAATATCAAAATATATATTTGAGACTACTTTTGTAAAATCTAAATATAAAAAATTGAATTTTTTTCAAATAGAGGAAAATGATTTCGAAAAAAAAAATTTTTTTAGAAATGTTTCATCAATTCTAAAAAAGAAAAAATTAATTAAGCTAAAAAATATTAATTCGAAAGCTTCTTTAAAAATTTTAAAAAAAAACCAATTTGATATTGGGATAGTTTTTGGGTGCAGAAAAATCCAACAAAACGTAATCAAAGCTTTTAAATACGGGTTAATAAATGTTCACAGGGGAGTTATAAACAAATATCGCGGATTAGAGTCAGATCTCTGGGCATTATTTTTTAAAGATTTTAACAATATAGGTGTTTGCTTACATCTTATAGATCATGATTTAGATACAGGAGATATCATTGCACAAAAAAAAATTAAGCTCATGAAAAATATGCAAATCTATCATATTAGATATTATACAACTCTTTTAGCAACAAATATGATTATAGATTTAATTAAAAATAAATTTAAGAAATTAAAATATGCTAGAAAACAAAAAAAAATTGGTAAATATTTTTCTTTCATGCCACATCATAAAAAGAAAAAAGCAAAAACAAATTTTGATAAATATATTAAAAAACTGATTTGATGAAAAACAAAAGTTATAAAATTTTATTATATCATGGAGTTAGTGGATATGATAATTTTCGAGGCATAGAAAATTTTTCAAAAAAACATATTTCAAAAAAATCATTTTCAAAACAAATGTTGTTTTTAAAAAAAAACTGTAATGTAATTTCGATAGATGAATTAGAAAAATACAAAAAAGAAAAAAAAATAAAAAGAAATACAGTCATAATTTCTTTTGATGATGGATTTGAAAATAACTTTAAAGTTGCAGCACCAATATTAAAGAAACTCAATCTTCCCTGTATATTCTACATATCAACTGGCATGATAGGAAAAAAAAATATGTTTTGGGTTGATAAAATTGAAGATATAATCAATAGAACTAAAGTAAAATATTTAGATATCAATCTTAAAAAAAATATTAGATTTTCTCTTAAGTCAAAATTAAAAAAAATTAATGCTGTAAAAAAAATAAAAAAATACTGCAAAAGTATTTCTGCCATTAAAAAAGATGAATTAATTAATTATTTATCTGTTATCCTTAAAATAAAACCAAGTAATAAATACTCAAAAAATTACAGAATAATGAATTGGGAACAGGTTAGGAAGTTAGCTTCAAATAATTTATTTCAAATCGGTGGACATTCATTTAACCACGATATCCTTACACGATTACCAGTTTCAAAAATGAAAAGAAATATCAAAAAATCAATTACTTTGTTAGAAAAAAAATTGAATAAAAAGATAAAACATTACTCGTACCCAGAAGGACAATCTACAGATTATAACTATAATGTAAAAAAATATTTGAGATCTCTAGGAATTAAAATATGCCCAACAGCAATTGATGGTGTTGCAAAACTAGATGATGATAATTTTGAAATTAAAAGAATGATGGTTGGAATAAATGGAAAGAAATTCCCATTCACTAACTATAAATAGAAATTTCTTATCTTATTTATTAATTATCAAAATTTTTGGTATCTCATTATTGTCTTTGGTGTCAGTAAGAATAATTAATCTTCCTTTTCTATCAACAATAATATCTCTTATTCTGTATCCAATTTTTATTTCTTCAATATTTTTAACTTGTTCAAAATTTTTTGACATAATTATTCTATAAATACTTTTGTTTTTTAAGGTTGAGACTAAGAGAGAATTTTTCCACTTTTCAAAATAATTTGAATTATAAAATACTATTTGAGATACAGCTATGGATGGTGTCCATGAAATGATTGGTTCAATATAATTTTCTAATTTAATTTTATTTTTAATTAAAGGCCAAGTCTTTTTTCCATAATCTGTACCATAAGTGTAATATGGCCAACCATAATTTTTATTTTCAATAATCTTATTTATTTCATCACCACCATATGGTCCATGTTCGGATGAAAAAATATTTTCCTTATTTATTACTGTCAATCCTTGTGGATTTCTATGTCCTAAAGAAAATATTTTGTAAGTAAAATCAAAAATATTGATTTTTAAAATTTTTCCATAATCGTTTCCTAAGTCCTGAACTAAATTTTTTGAATTTACTCCATCATACAAAAAATCACCAACAGTAAGAAGAATATGATTTTCATCAAACTTTGCTATTCTTCCTGATGCAGATGTGGGTGCAAAATTTCTACCAAGTTTGTAGTTTATTGATGTTGGTTCATTATTTTCTATTTTTAGACAATCTTTAGTTTCGAAAATTTTTTTAGGTTTATGAAAATTGAAATTTTTTTCTGAAATTATATTTGAACTAAAAAGTGAGAGATTATAACAATCTTTTTCAATATTATAAAAAATACTACTCAAAAATAAGAATTTATTATTTTGAAAATCATTTATGTAAATATCTTTAATCCCAAATCTTCTTTGAAGCTTTAATTTACCAAAATCTTTCTCGTATTTTTTTATGAATATATCTTTATTGATTTTAAGATCAAATTTCATCATTTTTTTAAATTGCACCTCTTCTTCATCGAAATAAAAACTTTGACCATCTCCAGAGATGAATAGAATCTTATTATCAAGATTTTCAATACCCCCATATTTATCTAGAATAGGAAGATTGTATTTTTTAATTTTAAGATCGTGAAAAGCTGATTTGATCAAATTTTTTTCCGGGTCAACTTTGCTACTAGGACTAAAAGGGAAGATTTTATAGTAGAAAGAATAAACTCCAGTAATATAAGAAACTATAGAAAAGATAATAACTATCAAAATTAAAGGTGCATATTTTTTTAATTTTTTAGACATTTAGTGTTTATTACTTTATTTTAAAATCATTTAAAGAATATAATTTTTGTTATCACAATTATTAGTTTATGAATATAGGTATAATTTTTGACTCAAATAGTAAGGCTGGTGGAGGATTTTATCAGTCATTATCATCTGCAATAATGTTGAATAAAATTCATGATAAAAAATTTGAATTGTTTTTTATTGTTTTTTCAGATGAAGTTGAAAGAATATTACATTCAAAAGGTTTAAAAACTTTAAATTTTAAAAAAAACATTTTTTTATCTTTTTACAAAAGCATAGTCAAATTTGATTTTATTTCCAAACTAATAAAAAAGATAAATTACAAAAATGTATTTTTTAAGTTTTTAAATAAACATAAAATTAATTTTATAATTTTTCTTGGACCTTCAACTTTAATAAACTTTTTAGAAGATATAAATTATAGTTATACAATTTATGATATTCAACATAAGTCATTTCCTTTTTTTCCAGAATATAGGGGTAAAAATTATTATTCAGATAGAGATGCAATAATTCAAGAAGCTGTGAATAAATCATTTAAAATTTTAGTTGATACAGAAACTACTAAAAAAGATGTTTCATTTTACTATAAATGTAAACTTGAGAAGATTGTTGTTCAACCATTCAATCCATTTTTACCAAAAATATTTAATCATAAAAAAGATTATTCTTTAAGTGATAAAATAAAAAAAAAAATAAACTTAAAAGATAATCAAAAATATTTATTTTATCCTGCTCAATTTTGGGCACATAAAAATCACAGGTATATTATTGATTTTTTAAATTTGCAAAAAAAGATTGGAAAGAAAATTTATAAAGTTGTGTGCTGTGGATCAAATAAAGGAAATAGAAATTACATTGAAAGAATGGTTAAAAAAAATAATTTAGAGGAAAATTTTATAGTCCTTAATTTTTTATCAGATGATGAAGTAATTCAATTATATAAAAGTTGTTTTGGATTAATAATGCCGACTTATGTTGCTAGATCTACTTTACCTTTATACGAAAGTTTTTTCTTCCGTAAGCCTGTATTTTATTCAAAGGATATTTTAGATGATGAAATTTATAAATATGTTGTAAGTTTTGATTTAAATGACCCTAATGATTTGATAAATAAATTAAAAGATATAGATGAAAAAAAAATAGATATAGATTATTTAACTAATTTAGCTTTTGAATATTATAAAAATAAATGTAATGAAGATTTATTTATAGATAATTATAAAAAAATAATTAATGAATTTGAATATTTAAGTAATAGATGGGAGAATTAAACAAAAAAAATAAAATAAATTTTAGTTTAATTGTTAAAATTGAAAAAAAAAATTAGTAGTCTATTAAAAAAAGCAAGCTTCCTTTCTAAAGAAAGTAAGTCAAAATATTTTTATCCTCTTTTGGAAAATGCTTTTTTTAAGGAAGATATTTTTTCTGCGATAGAAGTTCTCTTATCAAAAAAACTTACTATGGGAAAAATCACAGATGAATTTGAAAAAAATTTTTGTAGATTCATTGGTTCAAAGTACGCTGTAATGGTAAATTCGGGCTCTTCAGCTAATTTATTGGCAATGTTTGCCTCAATTAATCCTATGAGAAAAAATAGGGCAAAATATGGAGATGAAGTTCTGCTACCAAGTTTATGCTGGTCAACTTCATTATGGCCAATTGTTCAGGCAGGATTAAAACCTAAATTTATAGATATTAATATAAAAACATTAAATGTGACCGCAGATGAATTTATCAAAAATATTTCAAAAAAAACAAAGATTATAATGGGAGTGCATGTTTTGGGTAATTCTGTTGAAATTGATAAAATTAGAGATGTTTGTAAAAAAAAAAAATTAATATTGATCGAAGATACTTGTGAGTCTTTAGGCTCAAAATATAAAAAATTTAATTTAGGCACTTATGGAGATTTTGGAACTTTCTCATTTTATTATTCTCATCAAATGACCTCAGGCGAAGGAGGAATGATAATTTGTAAAAATAAAAAAGATTATGATATACTAAGAATGCTTAGATCACATGGATGGTCAAGAGGAATTGATAAAAAAAAAACTAATAATTTTAATTTTATAAATTCAGGATTTAACCTAAGACCGACAGATATCGTTGCTTCTATTGGTTTAAGTCAATTAAAGAAAATTAAAAAATTAATAAAATGGCGATCTGATAATAGGAAAAAGATTATTCAATCTATTATTCAATCAAATCTGTGGAAAAATCAATTTCACTTTATTGATCCTGTTAAAAACATAAAACCAAGTTGGTTTGGATTACCTATAATTTTAAATCCAGAATTTAAAAATAAGAAAAAGAAATATTTAGAATTTTTAAACAAAAATGGTGTTGAAACAAGGCCAATTATAAGTGGAAATTTTTTGAATCAACCAGCAATTAAGCTTTATAATTTAAACAAACAAGCAAAATTTTGTAAAAACTCCCAAACAATTGAAGATTTAGGTTTTTTTATTGGTCTTCATATAAAACCTATTGAAAAAGAAAATTTAAAAAAACTTACAAAACTTCTATTAAATATATCTAATTTATAATTTTTGATGAATTGTGGAATTACTGGACATACTGGGGCTTTAGGTCAAGAATTTATTGCGAGAAATAAATATCTAAACTTTATAAAATTTAGAGGAGATATAACAAAGAAAAAACAAATAGTTAATTGGGTTAAAAAAAACAACTTTGATTATTTTTTTCATTTTGCAGCTATGGTACCTACAGGCTCTGTTGAAAAAAATTATTCATTGGCAAAAAAGATAAATATAGATGGTACTTCAAATCTCATTAATGCATTAACCAAACATCATAAAAAAAATTTGAAATGGTTTTTTTATTCTTCAACTTCACATGTATATAATTTTCAAAAAAAAATAATCGATGAAAATGTAAAAACAAATCCCATAAACAAATATGGCAAAACAAAACAGATCGCAGAAAATATTCTTTTAAGAAAAAAAATAAGAATTTGTATAGGTCGTATTTTTAGCTTTACTCACAAAACTCATCAAGATAGTTATTTAATACCTTCACTTTACAATAGAATTGTAAAGTCAAATAAAAAATTGATTTTTTTTGAAAATCTCAACCATTTTAGAGATTTTTTAGATTTAGATGATATTTGCAAAGCTATCAAAATTTTAATGAAAAATAAGAAGACAGGAATTTATAACATTTGTTCGTCCAAAAAAATTAACTTAAAAAAAATTGCTATCTTCTTAGCAAAAAAGAAAAAAATTAAATGTAAATTCAAAAAAAAGAAGTATAAAATAACTTATCTGATTGGTAAAAACAAAAAGTTAAGATCACTTGGGTGGAAACCAAAGAAAGATATTAATTATATTTTAAATTCTTACTTAAAGGAAAAAAGAAAATAGATGTTTAAGTTTAAATATGATTATGAGTTTAATTTACTGAATGTTGAAAATTATAATTTAACTCCAAGAATGATCTTCATTAAAAAATTTTTTGAAAAATATTCAAATTTAGAGGGAGATTATTATGAATTTGGAGTATTTCAAGGCAGCTCAATAATTTCAGTCGCACTTATTTTTAAAACTTTAGGTATAAAAAAAAAATTATATGGCTTTGATAGTTTTGGTGGTTTCCCAAGTTATAATAAAAATGATCAATTTAAAATGTTTTATGAGTTATTTAAAAAAAAAAAGATATCTAAAGAACATTACAAAAATATATTTAATTTAAAAAAAATACGTAATTTTACAAATCAAAAAAAAAATAAGCTTTTAACACCAAAAAATATTTCTACTTCTTTAGATTTTTCAAATAACTCATTATCCAATTTAAAAAAAAAGATTAAGCTTTTAAAGTTAAATAATATTAATTTGATTAAAGGAAATTTTAGAGAAACATTGCCTAGATTCTTCAGAAAAAATTCAAAAAATAAAATTTTATTAGCTAATATAGATTGTGATTTGTATGAATCTTATAAATTGGCTTTAAATTATATTTGGCCATCTTTAACTAAAAAAGGAATAATATATTTAGATGAGTATTATTCATTAAAGTTTCCAGGAGCAAGAATTGCATCAAATGAATTTTTTAAAAAAAAAAAGATTAAACCTATCAAAATTAAAACTTCAAAAACAGATTTTGAAAGATGGTACATAAAAAAATAAATTTTTCTAATGCAATAAATTGTTATAGCATTCAATTATTTTTTCTGTATTTTTAGTTAGATCATATTTGGTTAAAAGTTTTTTCATATCTGAGTCGCTTGAATCTATTGCAAAATTCTTAAATGACAAAATTTTTTCTGCATAAAATTTAAAATCAAAGTTATTTATGATAAAACCATTTTGGTTATTCACTACTAATTCATCTCCACCCCTTGTATTAAAACTTATAATTGGTAAATGGCTAGCAATTGCATCAATCAAAACTATTGGAGACCCTTCAACTCTAGCTAAATTTAAATAAACATCACTTTGTTTATAATATTTTATCAATGATGAGTTTGGAAAATATTCTTCATTATTATTACCAATTTCATTTATGATTTCAAATTTTTGATTATTTTTTTTTATATAATCATCATTTAATAATTCAGAGGTGTTTCTTCCAATAATTATCCACTTAAAGTTAGTGATTTTGCTAAGTTCTTTTGCAACATTTTTTACTAGATCAAAGCCTTTTTTTTTCACAGCATACCTTCCAATAGTGAGTAAAGTGAGAATTTTATTTTTATCTTTTGGAAAAGCTGAAATTTTTTCTAATGGTGAACAATTAGGGATTAAATCAATTTTTTTTTCTTCAATACCAATATTCAGAAGTTCATTTTTTATACTTTTAGAAATAGCATGAAAAAAATCAACTTTTTTAAATACATTTTTTAAATAATTGTCATATTTTTTATCTAATCTGTACCCATATTTAATTTGATCATCTATTTGTATGTCAGCACCTTGTAAGGTTACAACAATTTTTTGATTTAGTTTTTTTAATTCTTCTAAATATATTAAGGTTTTATAATTTACTGATTGAAAATGCCAAATGGAAATATTTTTATCTTTAATAATTTTTTTAAAGTAAAATTTTAATAAAATGCTTAAATTAAAATTTAAATAATATTTAAGTAAAAAAACAAAATTTATTAAGTATTTATTTAATTTGAAGATTTTATATTTGGCATTTGGTATTTTTATATTATTAAGCAGAAAAACTTCAACTTCGTGACCTTTTTCAACAAGTTTATTAGCTACATTATGTGCTTGTATTTCAGCACCTCCAATATGAGGTAAAAAGGTCGAGGGTATAAAAGCAATTTTCATCAGGTTCTTAATTTATAAAAAAAGAAATTTAACGAATGTAGGACAATAAGAGAAATAATTACTAAAATATTTTGTTTATTGTGCATTCTGATCTTTGTTTCTTCAAATATTTTACCAAAAAAATTAACTCTACTTCCCAGCCCATCCATTCTAAAATTTCCAGTTATTTCATTATGATTTGTACATTTACCATATAGTTTGTGTTTAACTATCATTCTGTAAATTAAGTCATAATCTGCAGAGTATTTAAATTTTATATTGTACAACCCAATTTTATTATGAGTAGATTTTTTTATGAAAAATCCAGAGGAATGTCCTGGATAAATATTGAATTTCCATTTGATTTTATGAGGATGATACCCACTCATCACTCTATCTTTTTTAACAGAGCCAAACAAAAAATCTAATTTTTGATCATTTTTAAAATATTCATTTACAATTGTAAGTGCTTCTTTTGTATATGTATCATCAGAGTTAAGTATGCCAATTATATTTCCTTTTGCTTTTTTAATACCTTTGTTCATTGCATCATATATACCTTTATCTTTTTTGCTACACCAATAAGAGATATTTTTTTGATATTTCTTAATAATTTTCAAACTGTCATCTGTAGATCCCCCGTCTATGATAATGAGTTCATAATTTTTATATTTTTGACTTAAAACACTTTTTATTGATTTTTCTAAATGTTTATCACCATTTTTGACAACAGTAATAATAGAAATAAAATTTTTTTTAGATTTTATTGAAAATTTTTTCATATGAAGAGAAATTATTTAAATAATTAAATTGTTGAATATGCTTTTTTGCATATCTTATTTTTTTATTATAATTTTTTTTTTTATTTAAGAGAAGTGTGATTTTATCTTTTAAATCATTTACATCATCAACTTTAAATAAATATCCAGCTTTTCCATGAGCAACAATTTCTCTATTTCCACCTTTAGAGTCTGAACATATAACGGGAATATTATAATTCATCGCTTCTACTATTGAACTTGAAAATCCTTCACAATGAGATGAGTTTATATATAAATCTGCTCTATTATAAAATTTTTCTAAATTATTTTTAAAACCGTGGAATTTAATTTGTTTTTGTAGATTATATTTTTTACATAATTTTAAAAGATTTTTTCTTTCATCTTGTATCTGGTCATAACCTTTACCCAATATGTCTAAATAAATATCTTTATTATTTAAAATTTTGATTGCTTTAATAATTGTGTCGATACCTTTTTCTTTTATCAAACTACCAACATTTAAAATGAATATATGTTTTTTAGAAATTTTCTTATTTCTTATCATTATTTTTTTATAAGCAGCTGGATAAATATAAATTGTTTTGGAATTACAAAATTTTTTAATATCTTGCGACTCTCTTTTTGAATTAGCAATCACGAGATCAGATCTAGGATAAAAAATTTTAATTAGAAATAATATTAATCTTTTTTTTAAAAAATCTTTAAAATTATATGATCTCTTTAATTGTTCCAAACTAGTTCGTTCTATTAAAATTTTTTTTATTTTTAACCTTTTAAGAGCCATCATTGATATTACATTTGCATAGTGATGGTTAGAAATAAAAACAGATTTATATTTTGTCGAATTAATAATTTTTTCTGTTATACTTTTTAATTTAGGTATAGAATGAAAAGTACTAAACGAATTTATCTCATAAATTTTTACTTTATGTTTTTTCAAATCTTTTTTTAATTCACAATTACCAATGCAGATTACATTTAGGTTATAATTCTTATTTTTAAGATATTCACATAATCTTAAAATTGCGTAACCAGCACCACCTTTTGTAAAATTAGGAAGAAAAAAAATTAGATTTTTATTTAAAGTTTTCATTATTATTTGATAAATATTTTAACTTAGTGATATTTATAAAAAAATCGAAATTAATTTAAATGAAAATATTTTATTGGTCACCTCATATTTCTCATGTAGCAACAGTTAGTGCAGTAATTAATTCAATAAAAAGTGTTAAAAAATATTCCTCTGGAAAAATTAGGTGTGTATTACTTGATGCTGTCGGAGAATGGCAAGCTTACAATAAAGAATTATTAAGAAATAAAATTGAAACACATAAACTGTATTTCAATGAAAAATATACCACATTACCAAGGTTTGGTTTTATCAGAAGCAGAGCTGCATATTGGATAATTTTTTTTTCTTCAATATTTTCTTTGAAAAAAATAATAAATAAACAAAAACCTGATTTTTTAATTATTCATTTAATCACTTCCCTTCCAATTTTATTAAATTATTTTTTTAAACTAGAAACAAAATTAATTTTGAGAGTCTCTGGTTTTCCAAAACTTAACATACTTAGATGGTTTATATGGAAAATTTTTGGAAAAAAAATACATAAAATATTTTGCCCAACAGTTGCAACAAAAAATTACTTGGTTAAAGAAAGAATTTTTAGTGAAGAAAAAATATTTGTTTTAAAAGATCCAATTATCAGTATTTCAGACATTAATGTAAAAAAGAAAAAATCTTTAGATTTTAAAATAGATTTAAAGAAAAAAAAATATTTGTTGTCAGTTGGAAGAATTACTAAACAAAAGAATTTTTTTTTCTTAATAAATTGTTTTATTGATCTAATAAAGCTTTATCCAAATTATAATTTAATAATTATTGGAGAGGGAGAGGACAAAAAAAAACTTCAGAAATATATAAACTTAAAAAATTTACAGGAAAAAATATTTCTTTTAGATTTTAAAAATAATATTTTTAATTATATGAAAAATGCAGAATGTTTTGTTTTATCGTCTTTATGGGAGGATCCAGGCTGGGTATTAATTGAAGCTGCTTCTGTTAACACAACAATAATTTCAAGTAATTGCCCAAATGGTCCTGTTGAATTTTTATCAAATGGTGAAGGTGGATATCTATTTGACTCAAATAATAAGAAAAGTTTTTTGAAAATTTTTGATAAATATAAAAGTGATGATAATAAAACTAAATATAAAAAATTAACAATTACAAAAAAAAACGTTCGCAGTTATACATTATTTAGACATTATTGTGATTTAATGAAGAGTCTAAAAAAATGAAAAATAAAGTTGATAAAGTTTCAATAATTTTACCTTATTATAAAAAAAAAAAATTTTTCAATAAATGCTTAAACTCAGTTTTGAAACAAACATACTCAAATAAAGAAATAATTATTATATTTGATGATGATGACATGCGTGAATTAAATTTTGTCAAAAGTGTTATATCAAAGCACAAAAATATAAGACTGATCATTAACAAAAAAAATCTTGGAGTATCAAAGTCTAGAAATATTGGTATAGCATCTTCAAGCGGCAAATATATTGCATTTTTAGATTGTGATGATCTTTGGGTAAAAAATAAACTTAAATTGCAAATTAAATTAATGAAAAAAAAAAATATAAATTTTTCACACACAGATTATGAAATAATAGATAAGAATGATAATCGTTTAGGAAAAATGGAAATACAAAAAAAAATATTCTATACAGATTTATTAAAATCTTGTGATATAGGTTTATCAACAGTTATCGTAAAAAAGAATATTTTGCCTAAAAACCCCTTTCCTATATTAAAAACAAAAGAAGATTATGTTTTATGGCTTAAATTAGCAAAAAAAAATGAAATTTTTGGATTAAATAAGATACTTACAAAATGGAGAAAATTAGAAGACTCTTTATCTTCAGATGTTATTCAAAAAATAAAAGATGCCTTTAAAGTTTATTTTATTTTTGAAAAAAATAATTTTTTTAAATCTTGTTTTTTTACTTTAAGGTTAATTTGTTTTGCAATTTATAAAAAATTATATTTACAAAAAAATAGATAAATGAAAAGAATTTTTGGTTTTTTACTTTATGTTTACGTTTTCATTTTTGGAAGAAAAGTTTTTATTAAATTTAATGTAATATTGTTTAAGATTATTATTAAATCTTTAGGTTATAATAATTATGGAAATTATAATTTTACTGGAGAAAAAAATTTTATAAAAAAATTAAATAAGCATAATCCTAAATTGTGTTTGGATATTGGTGCAAATATAGGAAAATATTCAAAAATGCTTTTGGATAATACTAAGGCAAATGTAATTGCTTTTGAGCCAAATAAATTTTCATATAAAATATTAAAGAAACTAGAAACTGAAAATAAAAAAAGATTTAAATGTTATAACATTGCAGCATCAAATAAAAATAAAAGTGGATATCTATTTTACGGATCTAAAACATCAGAACTAGCTTCGATGACGAAAAATGTAAATAAACTTAAATTTACCCAAGGCGCAAATGTTAATAAAATGCAAATTAGACTTTCAACTTTAGACAGATTTTATAGAAAAAACAAAAAATATTTTAAGGGATTAGA
>MDSZ01119906.1_pt1 | contig 13003 bp, 12 predicted proteins | sample 811201 | NCBI WGS metagenome assembly MDSZ01 (sample SAMN05326647, study PRJNA326480) | marine metagenome | isolation source: seawater | place: Indian Ocean: North | collected 2010
AACCTTTCATAATACTTCTCACTTCTCATTTCTAATACCTCTCTACACTCTCTACACACTTCACACACTTCACACTCTTTCACATTTATTACACTCTTACTTATTCATCATTTTCTTATTTTTTTTTAAAAAATTGATTCAAAAATATATTATACCATTATTCATATACTAACAATAATGGTAAAAAATACAAAAGGTGGTAAAGGTGCCAAATCTATGGCACGAAAATCTCAAAATTTTGCTAATAAAAATATTCGCTTTTCTGAAGACCCTCTTGAACAATATGCCTGCGTAACTAAAATGCTCGGTAATGGAATGTGTCAAATATCATTGAATGATGGTTCTACTCTTATGGGACATATTCGTAATAAATTTAGAGGAAAACAAAAAAGACATAATATGATCACAATTAACAGTATTGTACTTGTTGGTCTCCGGGAGTGGGAATCTACTGCTAAAAATTGTGATATAATATTTCTATATGATGAAAACCATTTACAACAGCTCCGAAATAAACCGGATATTGACATTCATAATTTGATACGTATGAGAGAAACAAGGCAAACATTTGGAGAAGATACAACCGATTTAGGAATAGATTTCGAAGCAGATGAAGCCGAAGTTATTGAAGAAGTGACAGACCTCAAACTTGAACAGGACTTTGTTATGGAAACAGGAGAAGTAATTAATATTGATGATATATAATTTTATAAAAAATTGATTCTCATTATCTTTTTTTCTATATTTTATACAAAAAGAAAAATGGATAATACTGAATCTTTATTACGTAACGCAACTCACACTTCTCCTGGATGGATTAAATTAAATTGTAATGCAAAAGGAGCTACAGAAAAGGTGTCAATGGGACGTAGATCCATTCGTATTGGAAATACCGTGAATTGTAATGGAGATATTATGCGTAATTATGCCGTTCGAGAATATATGGAAAATATTATGAAAAAATACAATATTACCGATTATATGATAAATACTATCGAAACCAGTTATGAATTCTCGTATGAATTATCCCTCCCTGAACATATATATCAAGAATTTTACAATGCTATCAATGCTAACAATGAATAAATTAAAATTGTAAAAAAGTACATGTTTTTTTATATTGCACTATACGTTTTACATGCAGATACATAATCATCTTGTAAATAAATTCCTCTACCAACAATAATTATATCCGTATCTACATCTGAAACCTTCCTATACTTTTGATCATCTACACTATTATTAGCAATATTGATTCCTGGAGTCATACATAACATATTTGGTTCATATATCCTTTTTTGAGTTATGAACCCAATTATATTACTCGGATATGTTCGTGATGTTTCTATTGCTTTATCAGTAAAATCAAAATCATTGTTTGACATATTAGCCACCAAAAGTGCTCCTGATAACTGCGATAATACCATAGAATTTACATTACCCATTACTGTAACCAAATCAATCCAACTTGAAAATTGTTTATATTGTCGTTGAACAATATACGAAATATCTGCAAATTTTCTATCCTCCATTATCAAAAACTTATGTTTTACAGATAATTCTATAAGCTTAAATTTTAAATCGTTATTGTGCTTATAACAATCATAATGAATTTTACATATTACTATATATGGACCAACACCATCTAAAATTCGTAATAATTTATCCTGATCATAAATATCTGCTGAAAAACACAATCTACTTTTCTTGTCCTTCATAATCTTAGAAAGTGCATATCGCGTAATATCCGTTTTATTAATTAATGAATTTATTGGAACACTTACAGAATGACCTTGTTGACGGTCCAGTATGACTACAGAAGATATAACATTTACTTTATCCTTTAATATATTTACAACGTTTTCCAAAGACCCTCCTGTTGTAACAACATCTTCAATGATAATACACTTATCGGTTGATTTATAATTTCCCTCTATCTGTTTGGATGTTCCATACGCTTTCACTTCATTACGTACCATAATCATTGGAATGTCATATGTGACTGATATATACGAGCAAAGAGGTAATCCACCAATAGGAACACCACAAATAATATTTGCATCTTGGTTTTTTATTAATTCATATATTTCATCTCCAATCTTTCTCAATAATGATGGATAGGAAACTAAATTCTTCATATCAAAATAATATTTTGATAGTTCTCCACTTCGTAATGTAAATGCACCGGTTTTAATACAATTACACTCAAACAATCCTTCTATTATTTCCGATGAAACCATATAATTAATCATAAGTATATTGTTTTATTTTTATTTTTCATAATTATTTTAATGAACAAATTGAATATCTAATGTATTCATGTAAGTATGTAATCCTGCATCTTGAATAGGAAAAACATATGCATATGAATTAGACTCGTTTACATGAGAATGCCACCATCCAGGTGGAGTAATAAAAACTCCTCCCTTTTTCCATTCTAATTTATGAGGTTCTCTGATTGTTCCATCATCATTTAATTCAGTCCCCATCAAAGTATAAACTAATCCGGTATCGGTGCTAGAGTTAGAAAAAATACAATAATCTAACGCTACTGAGTTATGTCTATGAGGCTTTTGAACACAATTTGGAGGAATTGTATTATATAATGACCACATTGTTGGTGATAATGTATTAAAACTACGATTAATCATAAATGGGTTACTTAGAAGAACCCCATTTCGATTTGACTTTGGTTGCACATCATTACAATCACGCCCATTATCACCTTTTGGAAAGGCTTTCCTTTGAAGCGCATCTAAAATTGCAGTTTTTGTATAAATAGTAGGCTCGAATGTTTTAGTGTGACAACTTCCCCCCAAATATCTAAGTAAGGGACCATCATTTGCATATAACAAATAACAATTACTACTCGATGTCAAATTGTTTTCTAATGATTGATGAATGATATTTTCTTTACAATATGGTAAAATGAAAATATCACCTTCATTCCAACATAATTCTCCATATTCTGTAACTGTTGACCCTGAACCTGATATCACATAAAAAACGTTAGAGCTATTATGAGCAATCGATTGTTCGCATTTTGAATAATTGTACAATTTAATATAACTTAATGCAATATTTGGTGATGTTGCTGGTTGAACTTCTTTGGGCAAATTTTTATTTTGAAAATGATATATGCAAGTATCAATATTATCTGAGTCTTCCGATGCATTTAAAATACTATCATTTATTATGCCATTTTGATTAACAATAGAATAATTCAAAGAATTCAAATTTTGTAATCCAATACTCAAAGGTGTTTGTCCTGTATTAGTTGGAATTACATTTGAATTGTACTCTAAAAATATGGCATTTTTCGCATATTTATTAGTAACGGTGTTAGTATTTAACATATATGTAAATAGATAAGTTAATTTTTATATCACTTACATTATACACTTTCAATGTACCAATTCAGAGGTTGTCCAGCATATAATGGTTTTACTTTTGACTTTCCTAATTTTAAAGTATGTGGAACGATAATTTCGGAAACACTTTTCTTAAGCACAATTGTTTTTTTATTAATTGGTAATCCATAGAATTTCGCACCAAAGATCGACGAAAACCCTTCTAACATATCTATTTTACCAGCCTTATCAAAAGCTTCTGCATATAATTCAATTGCTGCATGACCAGTAAAGATACCAGCACAGCCACAATCTGATTCCTTACTTTCAATTGAATGAGGCGCACTATCCGTACCAAGAAAAAATTTCGGATTTCCAGAAGTTGCTGCATTAATTAATGCTTCTTTATCTTGAACACTTTTCAGTATAGGAAGACAATATAAATGTGGTTTAATACCACCAACTAATAAATCATTTCTTGAATACAATAAATGATGAGCCGTAATTGTTGCTGCAATATTTTTACTACATGATTTTACAAATTCTACTGCTTCACTTGTAGTAATATGTTCCATTACTATTTTAAGATTTGGAAATTTCTCTATTATTGGGAGTAACATAAATTTAATTCCGTATTTCTCCCTATCAAAAATATCATATTTATCTTCAGTTACTTCACAATGAATCAATAAAATTATTCCATTATCACTCATACATTGTAACACATTGTGTATATTACTGATATTGGAAACACCTTGATGACTATTAGTAGTAGCTCCAGCTGGATATAATTTACAAGCTAATATTCCATAAAGTTTTGCATCTATAATGTCTTGTTCTGTAGTATTATCAGTAAGATATAGAGTCATTAATGGTTGGAATATATGATTTTGATGACCAGATTGATTTTTTATACATGCTTCCATTATTCTTAAAAAATAATTATGTGCTTGTATTCTATTCTTAATTGGAGGAACTGTATTAGGCATTGCTATACATCTACTGAATCGGTTCATTGCGTGGTATACGGTATCGTTAAGGACATCATCATCGCGAAAATGATGATGAAAATCATCAGGAATTATAATCTCTATTTTTGTTTTATTTACCATTACTTATTATAATATGTATTATTTAATTACGTATTATAAATTTATATATTACAATCTGTTTGGTTCATAATAAACGGAGTATTATATGATTTTGTAAAACCAAATTCTTCCAATGATAACAAGACATCATCATCATATAATTTATAAAAATTTTCCACATTTCTTGTGAGCACAAACAAAGACAGTGCTTTATCATCAGATACAATAGAATAGTCATATAAACCATCTACAACAGGACCTAATTCCAATACCCAATAAGGGGCTTCTGGAGCTCCGTCTAATGTCACGGATAAATAACCACAACAATCGCCATCTTTATAATATGCGCTACCTGAAATACTATCATATTCATTTTTCTTATTTATTTGTTGATTATAAACAGATATATTATTTGTGTCCACTATATTATACTCTGCTGTTGCGCATCTTCCAATTCCTTGGAATAGTTTATTGAAATTATCTTGATATACTTGATACCACTTTCCTACATATTGTTCTAAATCTAAATTATCTACAGCCTTATACTCTTTACCACAACAATAATAAAAAATGCATAACAAAAGATATATACTCTTCATTATTGTAATGTATTATTATATCTTTATACCAAATAATAAAGATATACGTTATTCTCACTTGTTGGAATCGAACCAACGACCTGTGGATATTTGCAACCATTACAGTCCAACGCTCTACCAACTGAGCTAAAGTGAGTCCACGGGTGCCAGCCTTCACAGAGGTTCGAACTCTGGACCTTTTGCTTACTAAGCAAACGCTCTACCACTGAGCCATAAAGGCATCCACTATATACCATTCTTAGGTCTTTATATCAAATTTTACTTAATTTTATTTTTTTCTTGAACGAACTTTCTTTCTCAAACATAAATAATCGAAAAGAATAATGCTTATAATTTTCATATTCTTCTGAATCAACAAACTTACATAGCATTTTTAATTCTTCTAAATACACAATGTAACTATAACTACCATCTGTTTTTTGAATTTTATCGAATAAAATTCCATTATAATTTTGATCTAACAATTCAGGATTTTCATTACAACGATGTAATATATCACACTCTTGTTGAACCTTACGAATCGCACGCATCGAGGTATTTAAATAGTCTATATTTTCAATCCATTTATTATGAAAACTTTTGGAATTCGAACTCATATTGCATCCAATAATTTCCATCCATTCTATTTGATTTAATAAATCTACTAATCGTCTTATTGGACTACTAATATGTACATATGATTTCTCATCTAATAAATCGTGAATTAAATATTCGTTATCATCATAATAAATATATTGTCCTGTAATATTATTCCAATTTGTAATTGCGCGTGTAGCATCTTTCGATAGTTCTGTATTTTTTATACTTTTGGCTTTATCAATGATAGCTACTGAACGAAAAATACCGCATTTTTCATTCAAAAATATTTGACTTGTATATTGATTGATGGTTATCATCCAATGAGCTACAACATCATGGCTATTTTCTACAGATAAATTATTTGCTTTTGTGAATTTTAATAATTTGGTATACATACTATAATTTCGCAACGCTACACTCTCATATATATGATTCTTATTAACCTTAATTTTACTATTATAACATTCCACATCTATCAAATTATTATTTTTATCATAAATATATTCATATGTTACAGCTATTCTTATTTCACCCTGTTGTAAACTACATAATGTATCAGCTAATATTGTTGGTAACATTGGACGACGGCGATCCGGTAAATATATTGTTGACACGCGATTTGATAATGATTCCCATAACTTCATAACCTCTAACCATAATACTACATTGGCTATGTATACATAAACGCGAGTATATTGTTCATCTTCTTGAAAAAATAATGCATCATCATATTCAGTAGTACTTTCTGAATCGATTGTTATTACTCTTTTATTTGTATGATCTTTTAAATTGTATGTTGTTGTAATTTCATTTATAATTTCATCATAACTTGTTGTATTCATAACACGTTTAACTTGTTTTGTAAAGTCATTAATTGATATTTGTAAACACTTACAATACAATTGATATTCAAAAAAGTTGAAAATTACATCTACATTTCCAATTGTACTTAATAATTTACCTATTGGATGTTTCCCATTCCATTCTTCAAAATTAAAAGTTACATATTTATTTTTAAAATCCTTTGAAAATCCCATTTTAATTTCATAAGGAACCAAAAATACAGGTAATCTTTTATCATCCGGAATACATTGATATAAATGTCGTTTACCATTCTTTCCATATGTTTTATTATTTGATAAGATTAATACTCCAGCAATAACAGTACCATTACGTATTATTGACTTAGTAATATTCATACCATATGTAGTTAGTTGTATATAGTCCTGGTTAAATAAACGCTTTTCAAATGGATTGACTGTATTTAAATTATCGTCATAGGCTCTATTTCCTGTAATAGAATCTATGAAATGCCACTGACTATAATCTCTATGTTCTACCAACAGTTTATATATTGTCATATTTTTACTATAATTCAATGCAAATTAATGTTTATATTGTTTAGTAACTATATAAACACAAAATAATTAACTTAATTATGAAACGTTACAGGAAAAACAATAACAACATTACAATTAAAAGTAATAATCTTAATAGTGCTATTTATCTCATTATTGTTGAATCACCATCTAAGTGTAGTAAAATAGAAGGGTTTTTAGGTTCTCAATACGCATGTATTGCATCTCTCGGACATTTAAGATGTATTAATGGATTAAAACAAATTAACACGAAGGATAAATTTCAACCAAATTTCTCTATTATAGAGAACAAAGAAAATCATGTTAGTCAAATGAAAGCTATTATATCAAAATTCAACGAAAGTCGCATATTATTAGCGACTGATGATGACCGTGAAGGTGAATGTATCGCTTGGCATATATGTGAACTTTTTCAATTTAATATTTCTACAATTTCAAGAATCAAATTTCACGAAATTACCAAATCTGCTATAGTAAAAGCTGTCAATAATCCAACAACTATTGATATGGACATTGTTAATTCTGCTATTGCAAGACAGGTGTTAGACGTTATTGTTGGATTTAAAATCAGCCCTTTACTATGGACCTACTTATATAACAACAAGGATAATCCTCTTTCAGCAGGAAGATGTCAAACGCCTGCATTACGTCTTGTATATGAAAATGATAAACTCGATAGAAATAATTCATCATACTTTTATAAAATCAAAGGTAAATTCTCTGATATGAAACTTATATTTACATTGAATGCAACATTTGATGAAAATGAACTTTCATTATCATTTATTAAAAAAAATAAAAAGTTCGAACATATACTATCAAAAGGTAAAATCGGAAAAAAGATAGATAGTTCTCCACAACCATTCAGTACATCTAATTTATTACAATATGCTTGTAATACTCTGAGCCTTAATTCTCAAAATATAATGCAATTATGTCAAGAATTATATCAAAAAGGATATATTACATATATGAGAACTGATAGTAAGAAGTATAGTCCAGAATTTATTCAAAATTGTCATGATTATATTTCGGATACATTTGGTGATAAATATAAAAATGAAGATAAAAATATTGTTAATTCAAATAAAAATAATCCCCACGAGGCTATACGTGTTACACATATATATACTAAAAATCTTAACGAAGCCAATCCAAAACTTAATAGTTTATACAAGATAATATGGAAAAATACTATTGAGAGTTGTATGAAACCAGCTGAGTATAAAACCGTATTATATCACCTATCTTCCCCAGATGATTTACATTATGATTATAAACACGAAATACCTATCTTTCTTGGATGGAAAATATTACAAAATAATAAATCTGACACAGACAATATTACATTATACTTAGATAGCAAAATAAATCAAGTTATTCCATTCAATGAAATTTATAGCGAATGTTGTTATCACGGTAATACACCATATTATAATGAAAGTAGTCTGGTTAAAACATTAGAAAAAATTGGAATAGGTAGACCGTCTACATTTGCTTCAATTATTCAAACACTCATCGATAGAAACTATGTAAATGTCACGGATATAGAAGGACAAACTATTGAAGTAACATTATACCAATTACAACATAATAATAAATTAGTCAGTATTAAAAAGAATGAAACACATGGCTCAGAAAAACGAAAACTTAAGATTACCAATATCGGTATAATGGCATTAGAATTCTTATGTAATAACTTCAATGATCTTTTTTCATATGATTATACAAGCAAAATGGAAGATGATTTAGATAAAATTTGCAGTAAAGAAATATCAGAATGGTTCACCATTTGTAAAACATGTTACAATGATATAGGTAAATTATCAAAAAATATTAAATCAATTTCTAAGCACGGTTTTCAACTTGATGAAACACATATATTTTGCTTTGAAAAATATGGTCCAGTTATAAAAAAGATTTCTCAAAATGACGAAACTCCTGAATATTTTAAGGTAAAGCCAGAATTTCATAATATTGATATTGATGCTATCAAGAATTACAGTATTAATGATATGATTCAAAGAGATAATAACATTGGTAAATATAAAGGTCACGACATACTTATTAAAAATGGTAAATATGGACCATATATAGAATGTAATGATGTACGAGAAACAATAAAAAATATTGATCCAAATAATATCACTTTAGAGCAAGCCATACAAATATTGGAAAGTAAAAACGATAATAGTTCTATACTTCGTACTATTAATGAAAATTTCTCAATTAGGAAAGGTAAATATGGGCCATATATTTTCTATAAAACTGATTCAATGCCAAAACCAAAATTCTTAAATCTCAAAAAATTTCCACATGGATATCTGAGTTGTGACGCTGATGTATTATTACATTGGATATCACAAACCTATAAAATACAATAAAATGAATAAAAATCTCTGTATAATATAGTATACAACACTATGGAAGCTGAAATGACAAATAGTAAAACATTATTAAACGAGACAGAACAAAATTTCCTTTTTTCATCACTTGATATGATTACCTATTTTTTTGTATTAAGCAGTATTTTTTATTTCATATCATTTAAAGTTGTCAATGTATTTATCATAATCATATGGGTTTTCATTCATATTATTTCTCATAAACATTTTTTCAACTACTTTACAAAAATAACCAGTACTTTAACCACAGAAAATAATAAAAGTATTGTAAGTATATTAACCCAATTTTTATTTGTTGCAATCCTCATTACACGAACAATAGCTTTAATAATTTACACATTTGGATATAGCAACTTATTATTAAAAATGCAAAATAAAGGTAATACGTACGATATTCCAAAACGATACAGATATTTTGAAACAGAATTCAAAAAACTTTATATAATAGGAAGTTACGTTATATTTGCATTACTTGCAATGTTCACAAATTTCAAAGACAAAATATTTTCTTCGATAAATATTGATTTAACAAGTAATACATTCAGTTCATTGATCAATATTCTATCGGTACTATCATTATTTATTTTTTCTTACTTAGCAACAAACAATTTTAACAGTATTAATGTTACAGACAGATTAATATATACTACATATATTTTCATATTATTGTCGATTGCTATTTTATTCATAAAGAAGGGTATTGGTTATATTACTAACACCATATTAGGTTGTAAAATTTTTAATGAAAGTAAAGATGTATATGTAAGTAGCTTCTTTACATTCTTAACACAAATTGTCGGATTATCATCCTTGTCCTTATTGATTGTAACAACTGTGTTTGAATTTATATATGCATATAAATACCAAAAATTACAGGGTAAATACTAATATAGAAAATACTTGATTTATTTATATATATGAAGTATTATCAGAGTTCATTTAAAGATTATATACACTCATACCAAACTCACGATATACATCCATACATTGACCCTAATATTGATATTACTAATCATCTTATAATATATGGTCCTAATGGTAGCGGAAAATATACCCAAGCATTAAAACTTATTCACAAAAATAGTAATAGTCACTTGAAATATGAAAAGAAAATTACGTGTTTCTCCGAAAAAGGTGAACATACATATAAAATGAGTGACATTCATTTCGAAATTGACATGTCGATTCTTGGTTGCAATGCAAAACAATTGTTCAATGATATATTCATTCAAATAATAGAAATCATTGCAGTGAAACCGGAAAAAAAAGCTTTTATTATTTGTAAACATTTTCATAACACTCATATCGAACTATTAGAACTCTTCTATAATTATATACAACAATCACGTAACAATATATATAATATAAAAATTTTCTTTCTTCTGTTATGTGATACAATTAGCTGTCTTCCATATAATATCATTAAATCTTGTAATCAGATCTGTATAAAAAGACCACCTATCAAGGATTATATTAAAATATGTTCAAATAATGAAAGTGGAGAAATATCAAAAAGACCATTAAATAGGTCTACAATAAAAAATATCCATAGAATAATTGAACAAAATCCAAATATTGAACTTACAAACTTGAAAGAACTTTTTACATTAGATTTATCCGATAGCAATAAAGATATATTTAATATTATTTGTGATTCCATCATAAAAATTATTGTCAAATCAAAAGAACAAATAGATTATTTACAGTTTAGAGAGGTTCTCTATGATATACTCATTTATGACATTAACATTTCAGAATGTCTTTATTATATATTCCACTTTTTTACTTGTAATAATTATCTTAATCAAAAAGACACGCAAACACTTGTCTGTGATATCGCTGAAGAATTAAAGATGTATAATAATAATTATAGACCAATATACCATTTAGAAAGGATTTTTTATAAAATATTAGTAAGTGTTCATGAATTATGATGAAGCGCTAATAATTTTAGAACTACAGGATATACCAAAGTACGAATTAAATGAAGATCTAATAAAAAAGCATTATAAAAAAAAGGCATTACAATATCATCCTGATAAAAATCTCTCCACTAATACCAACGATAAATTTTTAGAAATAAGATCTGCGTATGAGGTTCTTACAAGACAACATGGAATATCACAAGAACACGCAAAATCTTCATATAACCAATTATTCTCAGAATTTTTTACTACATTGGTTCAGGATAATAATATTGTCAGTGTATTAGAAAAGATATGTATTCATTGCGAACAACACACATTTGATTATTTGCAAACATTAGAATTTAATAGACTTATTCAAATCTATTCCATATTAAACAAGTATCAGTATATTTTTCATATATCACACGAAGTAATGGAAAAATTTATACAAGTTATTCAAAATAAGAGTGAATATATTGATTGCTATATTGTCAATCCAAATATCGATGATCTGTTGGATGCAAATGTGTATAAACTTATACATAAAGGCGAAACATTATTTGTACCATTATGGCATCATCATCTTGAGTATGAAATTGATTCAAAAACAGTAATTGTATTATGTAAGCCTACATTACAAGAATATATATCTATTGATGACCGTCAAAATATCCATGTAGAAAGTAAGGTAAAATTATCTGATATTTGGAAATTAGATAAAATTGAAATAAATATTGGTCAAAAATCTGTTTTTATCGAAAGAAAAAATTTATTGATGAAAACTTATCAAACAATTGTTTTTAATAAAAAAGGTATACCTATTTGTAATAACGAAAATGTGTTACAATGTGACAAAAAAGCTTCTATATTTGTTCATTTGAGCATTTTTTGATTCAGTAATTTTTTCATTTTTTATAAAAAATTGATTGCAAAATTCTGAAATTACTTATATCAACAAAAACAAATTATATAAAATGTACCCATATTATGCAAGTACACGTGAGCAAATATTTAACGAAAAACTTCGTAATCTACCTCAAGAATTAAAAATACATATTTATGGTTTCATTCATATTAAACAGCGTATTGAAATTTTAAAGGTTCAATATTATGATAAATTGGTATCAAATAATAGTATTTGGTATCAATATGTTGAACATATGGATGAACAACTCTTGGAAAATTTCAACTCTACATCCCGTGCATTTCCACATACATTAGGTTATTCACCAAAATCTGTAAATGATTATAGTATGATTCCAGATGACGAATCCAATTTATATAACGAATATAGCATCTTTCCAAAATTATCTGGAACGATTTATCATAGTAGAAATAAAACACGAAATATCAGACACCCTTTCTATGATGATATTGACCATTTCATAAGAAGAAAAATGAATTGGCATAGTAAAAGTAGATTATTACGTATATCAAACAGACGAAACCCACCAAAAACGTACAAAAAGTATCTTATTAATAATCGTACTGACATTATGAAGAACTTTGAAAATCAATTTGATTTACTCTGTTGGAAGACTTATGATACTGCTTTTGATGAGGTGTATTCAGAAGAAGTATTCAATCATTTACTAACAGTTATTATATGCATTAACCAACCAAATATTATTCACCAACTTGAAAATTCAAAAAAATCCTTGGAATTAAAAGCAAAATTACTTGCAGAAAAAAA
>MDSZ01240209.1_pt1 | contig 13002 bp, 12 predicted proteins | sample 811201 | NCBI WGS metagenome assembly MDSZ01 (sample SAMN05326647, study PRJNA326480) | marine metagenome | isolation source: seawater | place: Indian Ocean: North | collected 2010
CTAGAAGTGTATGTCTTTGAGGGCAATTTGTCAGCTATTTCACATATAATTTTATCGCACATTTGTAATTCATCTTCATCAATATAAGTGTCATAAATTCTATCTATATAATTTTTTCTAAGTTCAGTATCATCTTGAAATTGTGAACCTTGATAGTGTTTAAATCCTAGTGCTTCAAAAAAATCCATATCAATTATAGAGGCACCAGTAGCAATAATAGCATCTACCATATTAAACTTAACTAAATCTCTGTAAATATTCATACACCCTGCAGCAGAAGTTGAACCTGCTAATGTTAAAAATATTGTACAATTTTTATCTTTGAGCATTTCATTAAAAATCTTCGAGGCGTTAGCTGTTTCTCTTGACACAAAAGACATTTTTTCCATTGAGGAAATAATTTTTCTTGCATCAAAAGATGTTATATCAATGTGTTCGACAGAGTTTTTAAGAAAATCTTTTTTACTATTATGACCAAGATTTTTTTTTTTAGACATTAAGCGACTAAAGTAGCTTTATTTGTGTCTTTATCGTAAAGGCTCATGATTGGATTATCTTCAACTTCATAAATTTCATCAGAATAGAAACCATTAAACTGAGTTCTAAAAGTTAAACCATAAGCTCCTAGTTGACCAAGTTCAACATAATCATTTTCTTTAATATTATTTGGCAAAAGAAATGGACCCTTCATATAGTCCATACTATCACAAGTTGGACCATAAAAATCAAAAGCAGTTAATTTTTTTGAGATTATTTTGTTAGAACTATCTTTTATCATTTTTGTTGGAAAAACTATATTAGGTGTTCCTGCATCAAAAAGTGAGCCATAAGTTCCATCATTAATATATAGTTTTTGTTTTTTTCTTAAGTTAATTCTAACTATAGTAGATCCACTTTCTGCTACTAAAGCTCTTCCAGGCTCACATATAATCTCTGGTAGTTTGTCTAACTTTAAATTTTCTAAACTTTTTTTTATTTCTTCAAAATAATTATTTAAAGGTTGTGGAATAAGATCTGGATAGATGGTAGGAAATCCTCCACCAACATTAATATAATCTGGAATAATTTTCGTCTTCTTTATTATATTTCCTATTTCTGTAATTCCTTTAGCATAGGAAATTGGATGCATACATTGAGAACCAACATGAAAACTTAAACCGATTTTTTTAGAATACTCTTTGACAAGTCTTAATAATCCTGCTGCTTCTGCATTTAAAGCACCAAATTTTTTAGATAAATCTATTTCTGCATGTTCATTTGATACTGAAACTCTCACAAAAAGTTCTAGATCTTTTGCACCACTTGTGCTCTCTATTATCTTAATTAATTCATCTTTAGTATCTAATGCAAATGTTTTAATACCAAATTTGAAATAAGCGTCACTTATGCTTTCACGGCTTTTTACTGTATGCATGAAAGAACATTTTGCTGATTGAGAAAATTTTCTAACTGATTTAATTTCTTCAATTGAAGCAACATCAAATTGATTTAAACCACTTTTAATTAACGTTTTAATTATTTCAGGATGGGGATTAGTCTTTACAGCATACAAAATTTTTCCAGGAAAATTTTTTTGAAAAAACGTTGATGAAGAAAGAATCGATTTCTTTCTTATACAGTATACTGGCTTATCAGGTCTCAGTTGATTTATTAATTCTTCAACTGATTTAAATTTTTGCATCTAAGTGCCCCCCAAAAAAAATTTAATAAAAAAAAGTCTTTTTATTAAAAAACTTTAATAAATCGAGCAATTAATTCAATAGTTATTCAATGTAAAGAAAATAATGACCTATTGATTTGTGGAAAAAAATGACCATATAGATATTCATGAAAAATGAGACAACACTGCAAAATTTAAGCGATTTTGAGAATAAATCTCTATTAATCGTGGATGACGATAATCCATTTAGAGAGCGATTAGCTCGAGCAATGGAAAAAAAGGGATTTGAGGTTTTTCAAGCTGAAGGTGTACAGAAAGGCATCGAATCGGTAAAACAGAAGAAACCTGGATTTGCAGTTGTCGACCTCAGATTAGGTGATGGAAATGGTTTAGAGGTTGTTAAGGAAATTCAGTCTTCTAATTCTTCTAGTAGAATTATCATGTTAACAGGCTATGGAAACATACCTACTGCAGTGGCAGCAATTAAAGAAGGTGCTATAGATTACTTAGCAAAACCAGCTGATGCTGATGATGTAGAAAAAGCATTATTAGCGGATCCTTCAAAAAAAGCAGCTCCACCAGAAAACCCAATGTCAGCAGATAGAGTTAAATGGGAACATATTCACAGAGTTTTTGAATTATGTAACAGAAATGTTTCAGAGACTGCAAGAAGATTAAAAATGCATAGAAGAACTTTGCAAAGAATACTTTCTAAAAGATCACCTAAATAAAATTTCTTAATTTCAAAATTTTCTTAGCTAAAATTGTCAAAATTGCTATTTTAAAAATTTCAGCCAATAAAAATGGCGCAACTCCTAATTCAAAAATGGGTTTATCCCATCCAATAAGAGTTCCTAACCACAAAATACCCAAAATATAAATAGAGGAAACAGAAAGAATTAATTTTGTTAAAATTTTAAAATAATTATCAGAGGCCTTTATAAATGATGAAAGTAAACAAGCAGATATAAAACCAATTAAATATCCCATTGTTGGACCCACGAAGTAGGCCACTCCAACACCTCTCTCTGGAGAATTTGAAAAAACAGGTAAGCCTAAAATTCCTTCTATTAAATATAAACATACAGTAGCAATAGCAATTTTATATCCAAAACTAATTCCAAGAAATAAAACCACAAATGTTTGCATGGTCATTGGTACTGGATAAAATGGTATTTTTATTTTTGCAGAAATAGCAAGCACCACAGAACCAAAAAAAATTACAAGTAGTGATTTAATTATCTGAGTTTGAGAATTTTGCTTTATAAGTTCCATAAAAAATAATACTCTCTTTTTAAACGATAATCTATATTAATTACAATGGCAAAAATTCAAAAATCAGATCATTTTTATCTCATTGATGGATCTGGCTATATTTTTAGAGCTTATTATGCTTTACCACCTTTGACTCGAAAAAGAGATGGACTTCCAACAGGTGCTGTAAGTGGTTTTTGTAGTATGCTTTTCAAACTTTTAGAAGATTCTAAATCTATTCAAAACACTCAGAAACCAACTCATTTTGCGGTTATTTTTGACTCAGCAAGAAAAACATTTAGAAATGAAATTTATAAAGACTATAAAGCTAACAGGGCTGAGGCACCAGATGATTTAGCACCTCAATTTGAATATATAAGAAAATCTGTTTTAGCATTTAACTTACCGTCTGTGGAATTGATGAATTATGAGGCAGACGATCTGATAGCCACATACGTTGATAAAATTCTCAATCAAGGAGCAAAAGTTACAATAGTTTCTTCCGACAAAGATTTGATGCAATTATTCAAAAAAAATGTCAGAATTTTTGATCCAATGAAAAATAAATTCATAAAAGATGAGGATGTTCAAAAAAAATTTGGAGTTGACTCAAGCAAAGTGATTGATGTGCAGGCACTTGCAGGAGATAGTAGTGATAATGTTCCTGGTGTTCCCGGCATTGGTGTTAAAACTGCAGCAGAATTAATAAAAAAATATGGTAATTTAGAAACACTTTTAAGGTCAACTCATGAAATTAAACAAAATAAAAGAAGAGAAGCTCTTATAGAAAATAAAGATAAGGCCCTAATAAGTAAAAAATTAGTAACTTTAAAGAATGATGCACCTGTAGATAAAGATTTAGATGAATTTAAATTAAAAGATATTGATAAAGACAAACTGTATAAATTTTTAAGAGAAATGGAGTTTAATAGACTCTTGAGCTCTGCAATTTCGGTTTATGGTGAACCTAGTTTTAATAATAAAAAGGATGATAGTAAAATTAATAAAGTTCAGGAAAAAATAGATAAAAGTAAATATTATTTAATAGATAATCTTAAGGAATTGGATAATTGGATTAAAGAAGCTGAAGAGACAGGAGAAGTTGCTGTAGACACTGAAACAAGTTCACTTGATCCTCATCAAGCAGATCTAGTTGGTGTATCATTAAGTACCAAAATAGGTAAAGCCTGTTACATACCCATAGGTCATAAATCAAAAAAAATTATTGAAAAAGATCTTGTTTTAAAAAAACTTAAACCCTTGCTTGAAGATCCTAGTATTAAAAAGATTGGTCAAAATATTAAGTTTGACTTTATCGTATTTTATAAAAATGGAATTAACGTTTCCTCTATGGAGGACACAATGCTTATGTCTTATGTGTTAGATTCAGGAAAAAATAGACATAACATGGATACTTTATCTGAAATTCATTTAAACCACAAAACTATATCTTTTAAAGATTTAGTTGGATCTGGTAAGAAACAAATAAATTTTAGTGAGGTTGATATTGAAAAAGCAAAAGATTATGCAGCAGAGGATGCTGATATAACTTTTAGATTATATAAAAAATTTTTTAAAAGTTTAAAAGATGAGAAAATGATTAACATATATGAAGTTTTTGAAAAACCAATGATAAAGATTTTAGCTCACATGGAAATTCAGGGAATTAAGATCGATAGCAACTCTCTTAAAAAATTGTCATTAAAGTTTGAAAAAAAAATTGATAAAATTCAAAAAGATGTTTTTAAAATATCCAAAAAAGAATTTAATATTGCTTCACCAAAACAACTTGGAGAAATTTTATATAATGACCTTAAAATCACTGACCTTAAAAAAACTAAGAAAGGGGGTTTTGCTACAAGTGCTTCGGTTTTGGAGGATCTTGCTTTTAAAGGACATAAATTTCCTCAGTTAGTTTTAGATTGGAGACAAGTATCAAAATTAAAAAATACCTATTCAGATTCTTTACAAGAGCATATAAATCCTAATTCAAAAAGAGTGCATACTTCTTTTTTACTAGCAGCTACTAATACAGGAAGATTGGCATCTAGTGATCCAAATTTACAAAATATTCCAATCAAATCTGAGGATGGCAAAGATATAAGAAAAGCATTCATAGCAGAAAAAGATCATGTTTTAATCTCTGCAGATTACAATCAAATTGAAATGAGGATTTTAGCAGATTTAGCAGATGTTAAAGAATTGAAAAAAGCTTTTAAAAATAATGAAGATATTCACTCTCTTACTGCTAGCCAAATATTTAACATTGATATTAAAAAAGTGAATAAAGATCAAAGAAGAAAAGCTAAAGCTATAAACTTTGGAATTATTTACGGAATTTCACAATACGGATTAGCCAAACAAATAAATGTTACAAATTATGAAGCTGAAGAGTTTTTACAATCATATTTTGCAAAATTTCCAGAGATAAAAATTTATATGGATCAGACAATAAAATTTTGTAGAAAAAGTGGATATGTAAATAATATTTTTGGGAGACGATCTCATTTTTTAAACATAAATGACAAGAATTATAATGTTAGAAATTTTCAAGAAAGAGCAGCTATTAATGCTCCAATTCAAGGATCTGCCTCTGAGATAATGAGATTAGCTATGATAAGACTTGATGAAAAGTTTAAATCATTAAAAAATATCAAAATTAAAATGTTATTACAGATTCATGACGAGCTTATTTTTGAAGTTCATAAAAATGAAGTTAATAAAATATCAAAAATAATTACTGATGAAATGACTAGTGTAGCTAAAAGTGATCAACATTCTTTTTCAATACCTTTAACAGTAGATTTAAATTCAGGTGACAATTGGGGTGCTTTACATTAATTAAATTTAATTGCCCAATTTAGAACAATTTAGTATTTTTATATTAAACTATGGAAAAACAAACAATAGCCTTGGTAGATGACGATAGAAATATACTAACTAGTCTTAGTATTGCTTTAGAAAAAGAGGGTTTTAAAGTTCAAACTTATATTGATGGAGAGAGTGCATTAATTGGACTAGCAAGAACACCACCAGACCTAGCTATTATTGATATTAAAATGCCAAAGATGGATGGTGAAGAATTATTAAAGAAACTAAGAAAAAAAACGTCTTTGCCTGTAATTTTTTTAACTTCTAAAGATGAAGAAATTGATGAACTTCTAGGATTAAAACTTGGAGCTGATGATTTTATAAAAAAATCTGGAGGATTTTCTATCAAAGTTTTAATAGAAAGAATTAGAGTTCAATTAAGAAAGAAAGATACTAACAATTCCATCGAGGAAAATAAAAGTATTATTTCTCATGGTAAATTGAAATTAGATCCTTCACAGTTAGAATGTGAGTGGAATGGAAAACAATTGCCGGATAAATTAACAACAACAGAATTTTTAATTGTTAAAGAATTGGCTAAAAGACCAGGAATTATTAAAGAAAGAGCACAATTAATGGATATTGCTTACCGTGAGGATACTGACATTGAAGATCGAACTATTGATAGTCATGTTAAGAGAATTAGAAAAAAATTTAAGAAGGTCGATCCTGATTTTTCAGCTATTGAGACAAGGTATGGAAGTGGATATAGATGGAATGTTAGTTAATGTTAAGTGATTTTTTAAAAAATTTATCAATTTTAAAAAAGTTTCTGTTTATAAATTTATTTTTTTTCACAGTTATAGGTTTATTTACTTTTATTTATATTAACAATGTTCAACCAAACCTAATTAAAAAAAAATCATCAAACCATATTAAAGTGATTAATAACACAATTGATAATCTTAATAGATTAGAAATTGAATTTGTTGAAGAAGATATAAGAAAATTTCTATTTTCAACTAGATTTATTTTTCAAAATTTAGATAGAGTAATTTTTTTTGATAATGAACTAAATCTTGTTGGAGATACAGATACTTTGGATTTAGATCCTAGATCGTTCTCAAAAAGATTAGATACTGTAGAATTAGAAATTCTAAGTGAAAAAAAAACGAAAGAGATAACTGAAAAAAAAAATATAAATATAGGAAATGATAACTTAGTTTCTCTCAAGGACATACTATTTAATTACGTAGGATCAAAAAAATATGGAATACCATTTACTTTCACTCAAGAGGATTTTAATCAATTTAAGTTAACAACAATTAAAAATGTTATTCAAAATAAAAAAAATGTCGGATATTTAGCAATAACTGAAAATGCAAATGACGTTAAGGCAGCAATAGATGAAAGGAAAACATTTGTAATTAGAACAGCGATAGCTGTAGGAATTGTTATCTTAATTTTTTCTTTTGTTTTAAATAGGTACTTCTTAAAACCTATTAAAAATTTAGTAAGTTATACAAAGACTATAAAAGACAAAAATTTAAAAAAAACAAATATTGATAATCTTAAAAATAGAAAGGATGAGCTCGGTTTGTTGTCAAATTCTCTAGATGATATGACATTTGAATTACAAAAAAGAATATCTCATGCAGAAAATTTTTCTACAGATCTTGTTCATGAAATTAGAAATCCATTAGCATCTTTAAAGAGTGCTTCTGAAATCTTGCATGACACTAACGATTTAAGTCAGAGGATTAAATTAATAAATATTTTAAGTCATGATGTTCAAAGAATTGAGAGATTAATTACTGATTATTCACAGATGCTTAAAGACGAGGTTGCTTTAAGTAAAGAAAAAATAAAAAAACTTGATTTAGAACCAATTATTCAGTCGGTTGTTGATGATTTCAATAATATATACAAAGTAAAAAGAGGGATTCAAATTTCCTATAAAAATGATGGTAAAAATAATTATCTTATTAATGGTATAGAAAATAGAATTGAGCAAATAATCGCAAATTTACTAGATAATGCAATTTCTTTTAGCGAAGATAATAAAAAAATATTTGTAAAAATTTCAAAAAGTGATGATCAAAAAATTATTTTGGAAATACTTGACGAGGGACAAGGTTTTAAAGAAAAAGATACAAATAAAATATTTAAAAGATTCTATAGCAATAGACCAGATAAATTTGGACAACATTCTGGTTTGGGCTTAAATATAGTTAAAAATTTAGTAGATCTACATAACGGTTCGATAAAAGCATCTAATAGACCTAATCAAAAAGGTGCATGCGTAGAAATTATTTTTCCAAAAATTTAAAGTTTTATTGATTAATTTTCTCTTTATTGTTAGAAAACCAGTCATGGAAGACTATAAAGTAAAAGATATATCTCAAGCAGAATTTGGAAGAAAAGAAATTTCAATTGCTGAGAGCGAGATGCCGGGATTGATGGCATTAAGAGATGAATATAAAGGAAAACAACCCTTAAAAGGAGCAAAGATTATAGGTTGTTTACACATGACAATTCAAACTGCAGTTCTTATAGAAACACTTGTAAATCTTGGAGCTGAAGTACGATGGTCATCATGTAATATTTTTTCAACTCAAGACCATGCAGCAGCTGCAATTGCTAAAGCTGGAATACCAGTTTTTGCATGGAAAGGAGAAACTGAGGAGGAATATATATGGTGCATTAAACAATCTATCGTAGGTAATAAAAAATGGAAACCAAATATGCTATTAGACGATGGGGGAGATCTCACTTCAATTATGCATAAAGAATACAAAGATTTATTAAAAGAAATTAAGGGAGTTTCAGAAGAAACTACTACTGGTATTAAAGCTTTAAATAAAATGGAGAAAGATAAATCACTTCTTATACCTGCAATCAATGTGAATGACTCTGTAACAAAATCTAAATTTGATAATCTTTATGGATGTAGAGAAAGTCTAGTAGATGGAATAAGAAGAGCAACAGATGTAATGATGTCTGGTAAAATAGCGATTGTAGCAGGATTTGGTGATGTGGGTAAAGGGAGCGCAGCTTCTCTTAGACAGAGTGGTGCAAGGGTTTTAGTAACAGAGGCAGACCCAATTTGTGCATTACAAGCAGCTATGGAAGGTTATGAAGTAGTGCTTATGGAAGAAGCCATCAGTAAAGCAGATATTGTAGTAACTGCTACAGGAAACAAAGATATTGTTACGGCAGATCATATGAGAGAAATGAAAGATAGAGCAATACTTTGTAATATTGGACATTTTGATAACGAAATACAAGTTGAAGCTTTAAAAAATTATAAATGGTCAGAAGTTAAACCTCAAGTTCACGAAATAGAATTACCTAGTGGTAAAAGGATAATTCTTTTAGCTGAAGGAAGACTTGTCAATTTAGGATGTGCGACTGGTCATCCAAGTTTTGTTATGAGTGCATCATTTACAAACCAAGTAATAGCACAGATAGAACTTTGGAATAATCATAAAAATTATGAAAATAAAGTTTATGTATTACCAAAACACTTAGATGAAAAAGTTGCAACACTTCATCTTAAAAAAGTTGGTGCAAAGTTAACAAAATTATCTAAAGAGCAAGCTGACTATATTAGTGTAAAAGTAGAAGGTCCTTTTAAGCCTAATGCATATCGCTACTAGCAATGATAAAATAGATATATCTTCAGAAAAAAAATTAGAAGAATTAGCAAAAAAATTTCAAAAGAAGTTGAAGTTTGGAGATATCGTTTTTTTTTATGGAGAGATGGGAGTAGGAAAAACAACTTTTATTAAATATCTTATTAATCATTATCAAAGAGAAAATAAATTAAAAATAACTGAAGTTACAAGCCCAACATTTAATATACTCAATGAATACATTATAAATAAAATAAAGATAAATCATTATGATCTTTATAGGGTAAAATCGTCTGAAGAATTGGTTGATTTAAATTTATTTGATGAAAGCCCAGATTTAATTACTTTTATTGAGTGGCCTGAAATAATTAAATTAAAGCCTAAAAAAATTATTGAGTTAATCTTTAAATATGAAGATGACTTTAAAAAAAGATATTTAGAAATAAAAGGAATAAGTTTTTAAGTTTATAATGAAAAATAAAAATAGAAGTAACATTAAAGAAATCAAAGGAGATGCTTCCTTTAGAAAATTTTTTAGAAAAAAAAATAAAAATTTTACTTCAATTATAATCAAGGCAGAAAAAGAGAAGAAAAAAAATCTTCTTATATATGATGCAATAAATAAAATTTTAAATAAAAATAAAGTTTTGGCCCCTAAACTATATAATGAGGATTATAAAAATAATTTGATAGAAGTGGAAGATTTAGGTAAGGAAACTTTTTTTGAAATTTTAAAAAAAAAGAATTTTGATCAGATCAATTATTTTAAAAGAATAATAAAAATATTAAATAAAATTCAATCAATTAAAGATAGGGAAATCAAAGATTTTAAGAATAATAAGTATAAAATTTCTGAATATAAAAATGAGATTTTAATTAAAGAAGCTAATTTATTTTGTGATTGGTATGTAAAAAAAAATAAAAAAATTTTTAAAAAAAAATTTAATAAAATAATTAAAAAGTTGATTTTAAACTTAAAATTAAAAAATGAAGTTTTCGTTCATAGAGATTTTCATGTTTCAAATTTGATGTTTCAAAAAAATAAAATTGGAATTTTAGATAGTCAAGATGCATTAATTGGAAATAAAGCTTATGATTTGGCATCTTTAATAGATGATGTAAGATATAAATCATCTATTTCGCTAAAAAAAAAAATCTATAATCACTACCTTAAAACAAATAGCAAAATTGACATTAATAAATTTAAAAATGATTTTGAGACATTATCAGTTTTAAGAAATTTAAAAATTATTGGTATATTTACTAGATTAGCTGTCAGAGATCAAAAAAAAGATTATTTGAAATTAATTCCATACGCTTGGACTTTAATTAATATGAGAATCAAGAACAATAAAATTTTTGATACTCTTTTAAATCTTTTAAGTCAAAACTTTAAAAAGAAAATAAAATGAAAATAAATACTGCATTAATATTATGTGCTGGTTTTGGAAAAAGATTGAACCCCTTGACGCTTGAAACACCAAAACCTTTACTTAAGCTAAATAATATAACAATGTTAGAACACTGTATAAAAATGATTATTAAATTAAATATTAAAAAAATTATTATTAATACTTTTCATTTAGAGGACCAAATAAAAAATTTTTTAAAAAGAAAAGACTTTTCAATAAAAATAGAAACTGTAAGTGATGGAGAAAAAATTTTAGATACAGGAGGTGGAATTCTGAATATGATTAGGTCATCATCTGATAATGACTATATAATTTTTAATCCTGATACGCTTTGGCACGAAAGCTATTTAAAAGAAATTAAAAATATGAGTGAATTCTACTTTTCTAAAAAATTAGATAATCTACTTTTACTTTCAAATAAGGATCTAAGTTTTGATAAAGATTTATCTGGTGATTTTAATCTAAAAAATAATTTAATAAATAAAGACATCAAAGTTTTTAATTATATTGGATGTCAGATTTTAAATAAAAATTTGTTTAGAAAATATAAAATAAATTACTTTTCCATTTCAGAAATCTGGAATGAATTGATGATTGAAAAAAAATTGAATGGTTTTGAAAGTCTTAATAAGTTTTATCATTTGACAAATTTAAAAACTTTTAAAAAATTACAAGATCTTTAGCTCTTTCTTTATCTAAATATTTACAAGATTTAATAATTAGTTTTTCTCCCATTTCTATCAATAATGGATTTCCAGTTGGAATCTCTAAGTTTGAAATTTGATCATTATCTAGATTAAATAAATATTTACATAAAGCTCTTATAGAATTTCCATGTGCGGAAATCAGAACGTTATTATTAGTCAACTTATTTTTGATGGTATCCTCATAAAATTTTACTACCCTTTCATAAGTATCCTTTAAAGCCTCCGTGCTAGGAACTATATCTTTTGGTAAACTCTTGTAAGTATCTATATTTAATGGATGAAATGGGCTTGTTATATCTAGAGGATCAGGTTTGATATCCCAAGATCTCCGAAATTCGTGAACTTTTTTTTCTCCAAGTTTTTTTATAGTCTCGACTTTATTTAATCCAGTAAGTGAACCATAATGTCTCTCATTTAGTTGCCATGCACGATTAAATTCTTTCTGATCATTAAGAATTTTTTGTATTATCTTGAGTGTATTATTTGCTCTTAACTGAAGGGAAGAATAGTAGATATCAATATTCACTCCTAATTCTTTAATTAATGATCCAGCTTTTTCGGCCTCTAATTTACCTTTTGCAGTTAAATCAACGTCTACCCAACCTGTAAATCTTTTTTCAAGATTCCAGATACTTTGCCCGTGTCTTATTAAAATTAAAAAACTCATTTTGATATTTCTAGATTATATTTATAAATAAAACTATAAAATTAAATGATAAATTTTTTTTCAAGATATAAAATATTTTTTTATTTAACTACTTTAATGTTAATTTTTTTATATTTATTTCCAGGAAGTTTATTTGGTTGTATTTTTTTCAATAATTGTAAAGTTCAACCACAAATTACATCTGATTTCATAGTTTCCTCAAATCATTTTTATGCCTTTGGATTTGTGGCTATTATTGGTTATTTAACTTATTTAAATACAAAAAAATTAAAATTGATTTTAATTTTTTTAATTCTTTTATCAATAATCCTTGAATTATTTCATTTATTAATCCCAGAAAGAAGTTTCCAGTGGCCAGATTTATTTGGAAATTTATTAGGTGTAGTTGTAGTAATTAGTTTTTGTTATTTTATAAAAATATGGAAATCATAAAAAATAAATTAATTATTCTTGTATTTTTTATTTTATTTGGATGTTCATCAGTACCCTCAAATACTTCTAATAGCTGTTTAATATTTAATGAGAGGTACCTTTGGTATAAGCATGCTAAAAGAGCAGAGCAAAAATGGGGAACACCCATCTATATTCAGTTAGCAATTGTTAAAATGGAGTCCGATTTCGATTGGTTAGCTAAACCTCAAAGAAATAAAATTTTTAAAGTAATACCTTTTAAACGTCCTTCAAGTTCTTTTGGCTATTCTCAAGCTGTAAAGGGAACTTGGGAACAATATAAAAAAGAAACAGGAAATAAATTTGCAACAAGAGCGAGATTTAAGGACAGTGTTGATTTTATTGGCTGGTACACAAATAAAACTGAAACTATTCTTAAAATTTCTAAAAAAGATGCTTTTAAACA
>MDSZ01220607.1_pt1 | contig 13001 bp, 13 predicted proteins | sample 811201 | NCBI WGS metagenome assembly MDSZ01 (sample SAMN05326647, study PRJNA326480) | marine metagenome | isolation source: seawater | place: Indian Ocean: North | collected 2010
CAAAAAATTTATGCAAGAAAAACTTGTAAACTACTGTAATTTAAGCATTTTTTCTGATCCTGTAATTAAGTTTCAATTTAAAAATAATGATATAATTGGTTTTATCACACAATCGGGTAAACTTATTAAATCATCTAAGTTAATTTTAACAACTGGCACCTTTTTAAATGGTTTGATACATATTGGTGAAGAAAAGACACCTGCTGGAAGATTTGATGAAAAACCTTCAACAGGTTTAAGCGAACAATTAGAAAAATATTATTTTAAAATAGGTAGACTAAAAACTGGAACTCCTCCTAGGCTCGATGCGCGTACAATAAATTTTGAAAATTTAGAAAAGCAACACGCGGATGATGATCCATACTTTTTTTCTTTTCTTACAAAAAAAAATTTAAACAAACAAATTTCATGTCATATGACATATACAAATGAAGAAGTTCATAAAATTATTTCTAAAAATTTAAAACGAAGTGCAATATACTCTGGGAGCATAAAAGGAGTGGGACCAAGATATTGTCCATCAATAGAAGATAAAATTAAAAAATTTGCAGATAAGCAGAGGCATCAAATTTTTTTAGAACCAGAGGGATTAAATGACCCTACGATTTATCCAAATGGAATATCTACATCATTACCAGCAGACATTCAGAATGAAATATGTAGTAAAATCAATGGTTTAGAGAATGTAAATATTTTGAGACCAGGATATGCAATAGAGTATGATTTTGTTGATCCAAGGGAGCTTTTTTTGACTCTTGAGACAAAAAAAATAAAAAATCTTTATCTTGCTGGTCAGATTAATGGAACTACAGGATACGAAGAGGCAGCAGCTCAAGGATTAGTTGCTGGAACAAATGCTGCATTAGCTTTAAAAAAAAAAGAGCCATTTATTTTAGATAGGTCAGAAGCTTACATTGGAGTTATGATAGATGATTTGGTAACTAAAGGTGTTGCAGAACCATATAGGATGTTTACATCAAGAGCAGAGTACAGACTATCTCTTAGGTCAGACAATGCAGACGTCAGGTTAACACAAAAAGGTATAGATATAGGATTAGTTTTAAATGAAAGAAAACAGATTTATAAAGAAAAATATAGTCAATTATCAAAAATTCAGTCTAAAATGGATACATTGATGATAACACCATCAAAAGTTGCTAAATTTGGAGTTAATATTGCAAAAGATGGAATTAATCGCTCAGCAAACCAAGTATTAGCTCAAAAAGCAGTAAATATGGGTAAAATTAGAGAAATATGGCCAGAAATTAAATATGTTTCACGTGAAATTGACGAACAATTGGAAATTAATTCCCATTATAAGGGTTATTTAAAGAAGCAAAAAGCTGACATATTAGCATTTAAAAGAGATGAGAATTTATTGATTCCTGAAAATTTGAACTATGATAATTTTTCTGGTTTATCCAATGAGGTAAAGTCTAAATTTAAAAAAATAAAACCTAAAACCATGGGGCAAGCATTACGAATTGATGGTATAACTCCGGCTGCAGTGTATATTTTGTTGTCTCATCTTAAAAGAAAGTCTATTAAGCATATAGCTTGATTGATTCGAATATATATAAAATTGACAAAATTATTGATCTAAATGTTCCACGTGAAACATTAAAAGATCTTGAAGATTATTCAAAAGCTGTAATTAAAAAAAATAAAGACATAAATTTAATTAGTAAAACAACAGAAAATTCAATAAAACAAAGGCATATCGAAGATAGTGCACAAACCATTGAATTTGTTGATAAAAAAGATATTAAAATATGCACAGATTTGGGGTCAGGAGCTGGCTTACCAGGTATAGTTTTGAGTATATTGATGAAGCCAAAAAATCAAGCATTTAAGATAATTTTTTACGAGAAAAGTTACCATAAAAGTAATTTCTTAAGAGAAATGATAAAAAAATTCAATTTAAACTCTGAAATTCGTCAAAAAAATATTTTTCATGAGAAAGATTTAAATACAGATGTAATTATATCTCGTGCATTTAAACCTTTACCAATAATTTTTCAAATTGCACAAAAAAACTTTAAAAATTTTAAGTATATAATTTTATTTTTAGGTAAGACCGGAAAAAAAATTTTAGAAGAAGCACTCAAGTCATGGACATTTGATTTTGAAATAAAAAAAAGCTTAACCAGTCAAGAATCTGTGATTGTTAAGATTTCAAATTTAAGAAAAAAAAATGTTTAGAATAAATTATTATCGTGAAAAGATTTTTTTTTTAAAAAGAAAATTTTATAAAAAAAAATTTAATAAAAAAAATGGATAAAAAAATTATTTCGGTCATAAATCAGAAGGGAGGAGTTGGAAAGACTACAACCGTGATTAATCTTGCAGCTGGATTATCAATGAAAGACAAAAAAATTCTAGTTATCGACCTTGATCCCCAAGGTAATGCAACAACAGGTCTTGGATTATCAAATACAATAAATTCTGACAAAACAATTTATAATGTTCTAAATGGAAATAAGAAAATTTTAGAGGTCATTCAGTCAACTAATTTTGCAAATCTAAATTTAATCACCTCAAATGTTGATTTGTCTGGTCTTGAAGTAGAAACAGCTGGAGATAGCCGTAGAGCTTTTAAATTAAAAGATGAATTAGGCTCTATTTTAAATGATTCTAGAGGCTTATACGATTATATTCTAATAGATTGTCCTCCATCACTCAGCTTACTTACAATCATGGCGCTAGTAGCCTCGGATGAAATAGTTGTACCCCTTCAGACAGAATTTTTTGCTTTGGAAGGACTTACACAACTTATGAAAACAATTGAGAGGATAAAATCTAATTTGAACCCATCTTTAGAGATAAGAGGTATCCTACTAACTATGTTTGATAAAAGAAATAAGCTCTCAGGACAGGTTGAATTGGAAGCAAGAAACTATTTTAAAGACAAAGTTTACTCAACTGCTGTACCAAGGAATGTCAGATTATCAGAAGCACCTTCTCATGGCATCCCAGTTTTATTATACGACAACATTTGTCCTGGGAGTAAAGCTTATTTTAAACTTACAGAAGAATTTTTAAAACAAGATAAGAAAGTTGAGAGTGCAGCATGATAAATCCATTCAAAAACAAAAAGGGGTTAGGAAGAGGTCTGTCATCTCTTATAGGTGATAATGATATTAAATCATCAGAAGATAAAATTTTAATAAGCTCAATAATCCCAAATAAAAATCAACCAAGAAAATTTTTTGAGAAAGAGGCACTAGAAGAATTAGCAAGCTCAATTAAAGAGAGAGGTATAATTCAACCTTTGATATTAAGAAGATCTGAAGATCAAGACAACAAATATGAATTAATAGCTGGAGAAAGAAGATGGCAAGCAGCACAATCTGCTGGTCTCCATGAAGTCCCTGCAGTTATTATAGATGCCGATAATCTAAAATCTTTGGAATTAGCTATTATCGAAAATGTCCAAAGAAAAGATCTTAATCCAATTGAAGAGGCAGAGAGTTATAAGAATTTAATTGAAAATTTTAATTATGATCAAGATAAAGTTGCTCAATTTATAGGTAAGAGCAGATCACACATTTCTAATTGTTTAAGACTTCTCTCTTTACCAGAAAAACTAATTGAAATGGTAAGATTAAGTAAAATATCACATGGGCATGCTAAAATTTTAGTTGGTCTAGAAAATGCAGTCTTATTAGGAGAAAAAATTATAAAAAAAAAATTGTCTGTAAGGCAGACAGAAAACCTTGTCAGAGTTTTGAAAAACGGTAACAAAAAATCGGAAAAAGTAAAAGATCCAAACTTAAAGAGTACAGAACAAGAACTCACTGAAAAAATAGGTATGAGAGTGTTTTTAAATAATAAAAAAAAAAATTCTGGAACTTTAACTTTTCATTATAAGGGTTTTGATCAATTAGATAGGCTAATAAGTATAATTAAGAGCAACTATTAATAATTTACAACAAAGTCAGATATTATGTTAAGCGAGTTTCTTGAGTTTGATTTAATGAGTGTTTCAATTTCATTCAACTCATAAATTTTATTTTTCAAATCATTCAAATTCCAAGATTTTGCTTGCATTTTTATTCTTTCTTTTTCTTTCCAAAAAATTGGTGGTTTTGTATTAGAAATAATTTCATCTAGGTTGTTGTTATCTTTGTATTTTTCGAGAATACTTAATAATCTTTTAGATTTAACTAAAACTGTTCTAACTATCAAAATACAATCTTCATTATTATAATTATTTTCATTTAGAATCTTTACGACATTTGTTGTTTTTTTTGATAAATATTGATCGACCAGTTCACTAACTTCGTAATTTTCTGATAAATTAGTTAGTTTTTTTATAGTTTCAAAGTCGATATTTTTGTTCGTTTGCGAGTAACTTAGTATTTTACGTAGTTCATTATTCAGGTTTTGTCTCTCTCCCCCAGCTCTGTTTACTAATAAATTAATAGACTCCATTGATAATCTTATTTTATTGTTATTTAAAAATTTACTAACAAATGAAATTAAATCTTTTGATTTCTCTTCATAAAAAGGGATAGTTACTAACAATTTATCTTTTTCAAAAAAATTCCTTAATTTAGAACGTTTATCTAAAGACTTACTTTTCAAAATTATTTTAATCCCATTTATTTGTTTTTCTATTATTTCCTCAACAAATTTTATTATTTTATCACTAACTCTTGAAATAATAAAAATCCTTTCAATATCAAAAAAAGACCTTGTCATCATTTCACTTATTGCAACATCTTTGTTGCTTAATAGTTCACTTTCATCATATTTGTATATCGTCTCTTTAAAATCTTTAGTGAAGTAATTATCAATTATTTCGTTCTGAAAACCCTCATTCTTTCCATAAAAAAGATAAATATTATATTTAGATATATTAGTTTTATTTAATTCATAGTTTTTAATTATCATTGATCTAACATTGTTATTGACATAATTATTTCATTTGAAATTGTATTCGACAAACTTTTTAAAATATTCTCTTCAATCTTTGATAATTCAAATTTGTCAGTTATATTATTGTATGTTGTTTGCTTTATAATTTTATTTTTAAAAATCAGGTTCTCATTTTTCAAAATTCTGTAATCAACGTTAATTTTAATATTAAAACTCTTTGTGTCACCTTTCTCGTTTAATGATATCGAATCTTTGTCTTTTTTTGTGGAGATATAAACATCATAAACTTCTTTACCATTAGCTCTAATTAATAAATTATTTTTTATAATTGTATTAATTTTATCATCGCCCTCCGTATCTATACTGTTAAATTTAAAATCAACTTTTTTTTTTAAAAAAATTGGTTCATAAGAGCAACCATTTATTAACAAAAAAAACAAACCTATGAAAAATAATTTATTCATTTATTAAAATATTCATTAATTTATTTTGAATATAGATTACCTTTTTAATATCTTTTTTACTTAAATATTTATCTAAAACTTTATCTGTTTTCAGATTTTCTAATAGTTCTTTTTCTGAAATTCCTTTTTTTGCTTTAATTACAGACCTTTTTTTTCCATTAATCTGTATAACCATATTTATTTCATGTTTTTCTAAAAAAGATAGATCGTATTCAGGCCAAATAAGGTCTTTATTAATTTCAAGATCTTCCAAACATTCATATGAAAAATGAGGTATTATTGGAGAAAAGCAAATTAGTATTTTTTTGTAACATTCTTTTAAATTTTTTATATTTTTATTTTTCCTCACAAAATTTATCATGAAATTATAAGTTTCATAAAGGTTAGCAACTATTACGTTGTAATTAAATTTTTCTAAATTATTTGTTATTTTGGCTATAGTTTCGTTGGTAAAGTCTAATATTGTTTTATCATCGTTCGTGTTTTTTTCAGAATCTATTTTAGATTTAATTTCACAATGTAGCATCCATAACTTTTGAATAAATTTATAAGATGATACCATCCCTTGCTCCGACCACTGTACATCTTTTTCTGGTGGACTGTCTGATAATATAAATAATCTTACAGAGTCAGCTCCGTAATTATCTATAATATATTCTGGATCAATTACATTTTTCTTAGATTTCGACATAGACTCTGAAGGACCCACTTTGACTTCTTCTGAGGGTTCACTTTTCTTGAAATATTTGCCATTTATTTTTTCTACTTCGACAGGGCTTAACCAATTATTTTCTTTATCTTTATAAGTTTCATGGCATACCATTCCTTGAGTAAATAAATTTTCAAATGGCTCAGTTAAATTAAAATCTTTATTTTTGTAATCAATTGCCCTCATAAAAAATCTGGAATATAGCAAATGTAAGATAGCATGCTCAACTCCACCAATATATTGATCAACGGGCATCCAGTAATTTATATCTTCACTATTAAATCCATAACTGTTTTCTTTAGGTGAACAAAATCTTAAATAATACCATGAGGAGCACACAAAGGTATCGAGAGTATCAGTTTCTCTAATATATTCTTTTCCGTCAATAATTACTTTTTTCCAATCTTTTTGGCTATCTAGAGGATTTCCTTTAACATTTAATTCAATATCTTCAGGTAATTCTACTGGTAACATTTCTTTAGGAACAGGATGCGCATTGCCATTTTTGTCATATAAAATAGGGATTGGACAACCCCAATATCTTTGTCGAGATACACCCCAATCTTTTAACCTATAATTAATTTTCTTTTTTCCAATATTTTTTTCATCTAAAATTTTAATTGTTTCTAATACTGACTTATCCGGCGCCTCCAAGCCATTCAAAAATTCAGAATTTATTATAACTCCAGGACCAGCATAAGCTTCGTTTTCAACTTCAAAATCATCTTCTTTGTCAAATGGCTTAACTACAGTCTTAATTTTTAATCCATATTTTTTTGCAAAATCAAAGTCCCGTTGATCATGTGCTGGGCATCCAAACACTGCACCAAATCCGTAATCCATAAGTACAAAGTTTGCAAAATATACAGGTACTTTTTGGTTTGGATTTAATGGATTGATAGCACTAAGATTGGTTTTGAAGCCAATTTTTTCACCAACAGCAATAGCTTCCTCAGTTGTTCCAGTCTTGGAACACTGTTCTTTAAATTTTATAAAGTGCTCATTTTTTTCATAAAATTTCGAAATTTCATGGTCCACTGATACTGCTAAAAATGAAAATCCAAAAAGAGTGTCAGGTCTTGTTGTAAAGCACTTTATTGTTTTTATAGGAAAATCTCCTTCAACTTTAAAATCTATTTCACAACCAAAAGATTTTCCAATCCAATTTTTTTGCATCGTCTTAACTTTGTTAGGCCAAGCATCTAGTTTGTCTAAACCGTCTAAAAGATCCTGTGAAAATTTCGAAATGTTAAAAAACCACTGGTTTAATTTTTTTCTTTCAACCAATGCCCCAGATCTCCATCCCCTCCCATCTATAACTTGCTCGTTTGCTAAAACTGTTTGATCAATTGGATCCCAATTCACATAATTTTCTTTTCTATAAACTAAATCTTTTTCTAAAAGTTCTAAAAAAAAGGTTTGTTGATGTTTGTAGTATTCCTTTGAACAAGTGGATATCTCTCTATCCCAATCGATTGATAGACCTAGTTTCTTCAATTGATTCTTCATTGTTATTATGTTTTTATTTGTCCATTCTTTTGGATCTAATTTATTATCTCTAGCAGCATTTTCAGCCGGCATACCGAATGCATCCCAACCCATTGGATGTAAAACATTAAAATTCTGAAGAGATTTAAATCTTGAGAGCACATCACCTATAGTGTAATTTCTTACATGTCCCATATGAATTTTGCCTGATGGATATGGAAACATCTCAAGACAATAAAACTTTTTTTTATTTCTATCTATCTTTGTCGAAAACGCATTTGTAGTGTCCCAATACTTTTGCCACTTTTCTTCTACTTGTTTGAAATTATATCTTTCCACTGTTATGAATTTTTTAGTCTTGCAGTCTATTATTTATGTACTTTTTCTTTTTTTTTGATTTAGATGTCTTCTCATAAACTGCTGCTTTTGATAAAATAGATTTTGATAATTCCTCTGATAAATCATTCGACCTATCAATAATTTTACAAATGTCTTGAATTGAACATTCTTTGTAAAACACTTTTACATTTATTGCGTCAGATCTGATTTCATTACTCAAAAATCTTATTGAGATTTTTACAGACTCGTTTTTTGAACTTCCATCGCTATACCAATCTGTAACTATTATTCCTCCACTATAATTTGCTAATGCTAAAGGCATAAAGTCTAAGGTATCCAAAGATGCTCTCCATAACTCGTTTGAACTTGCAAAGTCAAATTCACCTGATTTTTTTGTACCAATATTTCCCATCAGTCTAAAACCTCTACCTTCCTCAATATTTTGTTGAACTCTATCTTTAACATTAGGTGGAATTTTTCTTGCATCTCCAGCGTTCTTACACGATGCAAGAATTACTAAACTTAAAATTATTATAAAAAAGTGTTTTAGTTGTTTTTGAAAATGCATATAAAATTATTCTTAATATTTTTTATATAATACAATTTAATCCAAAAATTCTTTATTTTGTTGATCTTTTTATGATGTATATTTGCAACACTAGTAAATTTAAATAACTAAATAAGTTAAAATACGAAGCTTTTACTACTTTTTTTGATAAAAAAGTCCTGTTTAATATTAATATTAATATACACGAAGGAGTATTAAATATGAACAAACTAAAAAAAGTAGGGCTTACAGCTTTAGCTGGTGCTCTAGTAGCTAGTTCTGTAAACGCAGCGGACATGAGCGTATCAGGAGGAGCTTCAATAACGTTTGGTGGTGGAGATAATAACTCTAACACTGGTAACGGTTGGTCAATGTCTGACGGAGTAACATTCTCTGCATCAGGTGATGTAAATGACATCGGTGTAACATTGTCATTAGAATTAGACGGAGGAGCTGCTGAAGATTTCTCTGGTCAATTAATGGATGACAGATCGATTACATTTGATTTAGGTGACAATGGTACTTTAGTATTTGCTGGTCACGGTGGTTCATCTGCATTAAGCGCACGTGATGACGTAATGCCTGCAGCATATGAAGAGCCATGGGCTGTTGTAACAGGTGCATCTGCAGCTGTTGTTAATGGTGATGCTGAAGAAGATATGTTTACATATAGCTACAGTCATGATTCAGGTCTATCAATAGCACTTGCTTATCATAACGCAGAAGCTGGTAACTCAGTTGAGTCATACCAAGACTATGCAATTGAGTATACTGGTATTGATGGTTTAAGAGTTGGTTATGCAGCAGGTACAGTGCATGATACAATAACTGAATCTGATGAGAGCACAGCATTTGCTACATATGCAATGAATGGCTTCACAATCGGTGTACAATCTTCTGAGTTTGATGAAGAAAATGGTGCAACAAATGATAGAGATACAACTGGTTTTGGTATTTCATACCAAGTGAATGATGACCTAACTGTATCTTATGGTCAACACGAGACTGAATACAATTCAGGTGATGATCAAGAAGCTTCAGCTGTTGGTATTTCATATACTATGGGATCAATGGGTATCAGTGGATCATACCACAGTGTAGATAACATTGCTAATACTGCAACTGATGACAGAAATGGATACGAAGTATCAATTTCTTTCTCATTCTAAGTTATCATAATACAATTTAAAGAAGGCCCCTTAAGAGGGGCCTTTTTTTATTCAAAATAAGAAATACCACTAAACCCATAGCAATCTAATAATTTAATTTTTTTTTTATTTTGGCTAGAAACACCACCTAAAGCTATAACTTTTTTTTTGGTTTTTTTTTTTAATATTCTAAATTTATAAATTCCTAAATAATTTTTATTTTTTTTAAAAATTGATGAAATAAAAATTAATTTAACTTTTTGTTTTTCTTTAATTCGAATTTCCTTAATGTTATGTGCAGATCCTAATATTAAAAATTTTGAGCGTAATTTAAAGTTTAAGTGCCTAAAATTTTTGTTAAAAGAGGGTATGTAAACTCCATCAAGCTTTAATTTAATAGCTATTTTAAAATAATTTGATAAAAAAAATTTAATCTTTTTTTGATGGCAATAGTCTTTAATTTCAATTAATTTGCTAATATCAAGGTTATTGTTGTAATTCCTGTATATTACACCAGTATCATTGTCCAATTTATCAATATTATTTTTTTTGAAATTATTTATAAAATAGAACTTAACTGGAAAATTATTATGCATGAAACTGTAAAAAATTTACTTAAAATTCAAGAAAATGTTAAGAAAAATTTATCAAATCAAAGCACTTACTCTAATTATCCAAAAATTATAGCTGTTTCTAAAACTTTTAAAATTGATCATATTATGCCGTTAATTGAATATGGACACCTAGATTATGGTGAAAATAAAGTTCAAGAAGCTCTCGAGAAATGGCATGAAATAAAACAAAATAAAAAGCAAATAAAGTTACATTTAATAGGTAAGCTACAAACAAACAAAGTTAAAAATGCGCTCAGAATATTCGATTATATACATTCATTAGACAGCAAAAAACTTGCAAATAAAATTTCTACAGTGCAAAAAGATCTAGATGTAAGCACTAAACTATTTATTCAAGTTAACATTGGTAAAGAGAATCAAAAATCGGGAATTCCAGAGGAAGAGCTATTAGATTTTTATAAATATTGCAAAAGTATTGACCTCAATATTATAGGTTTAATGTGTATTCCTCCCTTAACTGATGACAGCACCAATTATTTTATGCGCATGAAAGAATTAAATAAACAAGTTGGACTTGAACAATTAAGTATGGGAATGTCTGCTGATTATTTAAAAGCAATAGAAAATAGATCTACCTATATAAGGATTGGTACAGAGATTTTTGGTCAAAGAGGATAAAGGATTTCTATTTTAGTATTTATTGTTATTAATTTAATTAATATTAAAAAATCTTTTTCTGAAAGTCCAATACATCCTGCAGTTGGTTTGTAATTTTTAGTTAAATGAATAAATATAGCGCTTCCACTGCCTAATTTTGTTTTGTTCCAATTATATTTTATTGGAAGCACAAGGTTGTACTTATAATCTTTTCTAAAAAGTTTTTCATGTTTTAGATTCATACTTGTACAAATGAGCTTATTGTAAAATTTTTTTGATTTTAAGTCATTACACCATCCCATAGTATTATTTATTTTAAATAATTTTAATTTGGTTATTGGCTTTACTAATTTATCGTCCCTATAGTATAGATTTCCCAAAGAGTATCTTCCTATGGGGGTTTTTTTATCTCCTTCAACTTTATTTTTTACGAAACCATTTTTGCCAATGCAGCATTTAAATGTGAATTCATCGTAAATAAGAGTATCTTTATTTTTTACTACAATTGTCATATTGTATTATTATGTTACATCAACAAACATTATTTGTTCACAAATTTGATGTTTTGTATAATATATTATTCGAGATAAGAAATATCCTTACTTTTAACTTAAAATCTGTAAATAATTCAGAGATTAGCAGCATATTAGAGGATAAAAACTGTTTAATTATTTCAAGTGAAAAAAATTTTAATTTAAATAATAAAGTAATTTTTTTAGATTATCCCTTAGATATAGTTAAGTTAATAGAAATTATTAACATAAATTTTTTAAAAAATCGATTTAATCAACAGAATAATATTAAAATTGGTCAATATAGTATTAATCTTAATTCTAGAATAATGAAAAAAAATAAAGAAGAAATATCTCTTACGGAAAAAGAAGCCCAAATAATTACTTTTCTAAATAAATCAATAAAACCAATATCAATAATTGATTTACAGAAAGAAGTTTGGGGTCATAAATCTAAACTGGAAACTCACACAGTTGAAACCCATATATATAGATTAAGAAAAAAAATAGAAAAAAAATTTAAAGATAAAACATTTATTTGTAGCTATAAAGATGGATATAAATTAAATGCATAAAAAGAAAAATAATCATGCTAAAGAACTTTTTACTAGTAAGTATAAACCTAAAGTTGTAAAACCTAAAAAAGGTAAAGGAAGCTATAGTAGAAAAAACTCTAAAGCCTAGCCCCAATTTGTTGAATAACTTTTGTCGACATTTCTCTACCTTTGTTTAGACAATCAATTGGCTTATAATTATTCAAATATCCATGTAAAAAACCCGCTGCAAATAAATCACCTGCACCAGTAAGATCTTTTATTTCTAAATTTTCTTCAACACCATTTTCTATTACTGCATTATCAGATATTAAAACTGCTCCTTTTTCTCCCCTAGTAATAACAAGTATTTTTTTTAAACTTTTTCCAAACTCAATTACTTCATTAAAATTTTTAGCATCAATTAACGACATTATTTCTTGTTCATTTGCAAAAGTAATATCTAATTTATTTTCTACTAAATTTAAAAAATGCACTTTATGTCTATCAACACAGAATTGATCAGATAAAGACATTGCTACTTTATTCGCATTTTTAATGGCTTTTTCAAATGCTTTTTTTGGCTCACCTTCATCCCATAAATATCCTTCTAGGAAAATCATTTCTGATTGTTTAACTACTTCTGAATTAACGTCATTTTCATTAATTTTGCCTGCAGTACCAAGGAACGTACACATTGTCCTTTCTGAATCTGGGGTTACTAAAATTAAACAAGTTCCCGTTGGGAGTTCTTCTTTTTTTTTTGAGTAAAAATATTCTACATTCTCAGATTTTAAACCATCCTCGTATTTACTTCCTAAATTGTCATTACTCACTTTACCAATAAATCCTACTTTATTTCCTAACTGAGATAGGCCAACAATTGAATTTGCTACTGATCCACCTGATATAGTTTTTTCAATATTTAGATTTGACAACATTGATTGAAATTCCTTGTTATCAAAAATAAGCTTCATAGTTCCTTTTACTAATTTATTTTTATTGATAAAGTTTTCATCAACTTTGCAAATTACATCTACTATTGCATTGCCGATTCCTAAAATTCTCATTTTAAGCTTTCTTTGTTTTAATTGGTTTTTTTCTTTTAGGATAACAAGAAGTACAAATTTTACAAGAAATACCGTAAC
>MDSZ01157534.1_pt1 | contig 13000 bp, 11 predicted proteins | sample 811201 | NCBI WGS metagenome assembly MDSZ01 (sample SAMN05326647, study PRJNA326480) | marine metagenome | isolation source: seawater | place: Indian Ocean: North | collected 2010
CGATGAAGTGATGAAATAATATGTGAAAATTCTCTTAAAAAATTATTCATAAAATTTAAATATCTATATATTCTTTAAGTTTAGAAACTCTTTAATTTGTTATAACATTAATCCCCAAATAAAGTTATGATAGATTTTTTAAGATTTTTCAAAGAGATTAGTATTTAAAAGTATTTTAACCTGAAAATTGCTTATTTGACTAAAATATTCACTTATTATTATTTTTTTTTAAAATCAAAAAAAAAGTCATGAAAATATAATAGAAATAATAAGATAAGTTTAATTTTTTAATCATTTTAAAATCTGTTTTTGCCAGCAATGTTGGTGTTTTCATATTAATTCCAGATATTTGTGCAAGACCTGTAATTCCTGGTTTTACTTTAAATATTCCTCTTTTCTTTCGTTCACTTATCAATTTTCTTTGAGTAAACAAGCTAGGCCGTGGTCCTACTAAACTCATATCTCCTATTAAAACATTAAATAGCTGCGGAACTTCATCTAATTTAGTGCTTCGTAAAAAAAGTCCAAACGAAGTTATTTTAGAAAAATCTACAAGATGCGTTGCTTTAGATTTTGTATTTCTGTGCATTGTTCTAAATTTTAGTAAAAAAAATATTTTTTGATTAATTCCTACACGTTTTTGCCTAAATAAAGGTGAACCGTTTTCAAATATTCCTAAAAAAATTAATAAAATTATTATAGGTGATAAAAATATTAATCCTAAAAGAGAAAATATAAAATCAAAAAAACGTATCATTCTCCATGCACCATTCTCTTTAAGCCCTCAGTAACACTTAAAGGTGGTTTCCAATTCAAAACTTCTTTTGTATATTCAATATCTGCTTGGAAAGATCCTGATAATCGATCTATTTCACCTTGAAAGCCTAAACAGAACCCAACAAATTTTAAGATTGACAAAGGAAATGGAAATATAATTACTGATTTACCCATTGCAGTAGCTATATGACGAGTTAAATCTTGTGTAGATAAATCCTGACCATCAGAAACTAAAAAAGTTTTTCCAGAAGCTTTTGGATTATCAATACAATTAATGAGTATATCGATCAAATTATCAACCCCAATTAAAGATCTCTTATTTTTAATAGAGCCAAATGGTAAGGGAATACCTGTTTTAATCAATCTTATTAAACGGTACAAATTACCTTTTGCAGCATAACCATAAACTAATGGCAAGCGTAAAACTACTACTTCTAAATTACTCTTCAAAGAAATTTCCCAAAGAACTTTTTCAGCTTCTAATTTGGATTTGGCATAAAAATCTTGGGGATTTGGTTTTGCATGGTTGTTAAATAAATTATTTTTTTCACTTGTCTTTTTATTATTTTCTCCATTGACCTTTAATGAACTTAAAAAAATAAATCTTTTGACTCCATTTTTAATTGCTTGCTCTGCAAGAATTTTTGTACCTTCAGTGTTTACTAGGCGATAAGAATTCATATCATTTTTTTTGTTCATCTCGTGTGCTTTACCAGCACAATGTATTATACAGCTAACATCTTTAAGTATATTTTCCCAATTTACTTCTCCACCAATTTCAGCAACTTTAATATATTCAGAATTACTTAAATTTAAATTTCGAACAGTACCACAAACATTTCTTTTTAATTTAAAAAGCTGTCTATAAATTTTTTGCCCAATAAAACCTGAGGCTCCAGTTACTAAAATTTTTTCCATAAATTTTTTTTTTTAAAAAACTGTAAACTACGGGAGATAATTTTATAAATAAAAAAAACAAAAATATTGGTAACTAAATTGTGACTTTTTAAGGCACTTAAAATTTCTATATTCTGTTTTAAAATATTTTTAAAACTTTTATTAGTAGTTCCACCAATACGCATTTTTATCCAAACTTCAGGTATATAATGAACATGAATTTTGTGTATCTCTAGAAATCGCATCATTAACTCAACATCAGAAGCAATATGATATTTTAAATTAAAATTACCAAATTTTTCATAAATTGAACGCTTCACAAAAAAGGTGGTATGAGGCGGGCTCCAACCTTTAGAAAATAAACCTGGAACAAATTCATTAGATTTCCAAAACCTAATATTTTTAGTGGTATCATTTTTGTCTATATAAATTAAATCTGCGTAGCAACCTTGTAGATTAGGATTATTTATAAACGCAGATGCAACTCCTGATAAAACATTATCATTTGCAAAAAAATCATCAGAATTCAAAAAACCTATTATATCACCAGTTGCAATTTTAATTCCTTTATTCATTGCATCATAAATTCCATTATCTGGTTCTGATATAATTTTTTTAACATGAGTATATTCTTTAATGATTGAAACAGTTCTGTCGGTCGACTGACCATCAATTATTATATGTTCAATTTTATCAAAGTTTTGATTTAAAACTGAATTTAAAGTTGATTTTATAGTCTTTTCACTATTAAAACATACAGTTATAATAGTTATTTTTAAGTTTTTATTAATATTTAAATGCATTTAATTAATATTTAATTGCTGAACATTTTAATTCTTATGTTTATTTAATTAAACAAAGAATTGTGGCAAATAAAATTCATCCATTTACAGTCTATTTTGTTCCTTCAACATAAACTGATGAATCACTACGTTCATACAAATTTAAACCATTGGAATTTTTGATTGACGTTTCTCCCTTTGAAAGAACTCTAACATTTTTAAAACCAGCATTTTTCAATAATAGAGTTATTGACTTTCCGTCATACATCCATTGATGATGCCTGTAGCCAGTAATAAACAAGATCAATTTTTCTTTTAAAGAATTTATAGGTGGAGCTTCGACTAAAATTGATTCCATAAAACTATTAGCATCTTCCTCAGCAAAATACTTTTTCATAAGTATTCTTAAATCAGGGACTGCAATTCTCAAGATACCATCAGACTTTAAAATTCTAGATGCTTCTCTCAAAAAAATTAGTACCTGCCTACGAGATAAGTGTTCCACCATATGTGAAGAATATATACATTCTACTGAATTATTATTTAAAGGAAGCTTTTTAGTCGCATCTGCAAAAATAATTTTATTTTTTTTATTCCATTCTACATTTTCAATCTGTTCTTTACTTAATAATTTTAAAAGTTTGGCAAAAAAATACAAAATAGGTGAGTTGGCTAACTTAATTGCTGGACTATTGTCAAAATTAACCCAGCCCTCAGCTGGCGTGTTGCCACAACCGATGTTAACTCTAATAGTCATTTTATTTTTACTAAAATTGTTGAAATAAATAACCTATATACAAATATTATTTATTTAAAGTTAAATTATCACAGAATTAATTTAATAACTTATCGATTATTTCTTTTAATTATCCAGTTTCCCATAACTAACATATCCATTTTAGTTCTTAGAAATGTTTTTAAAGCTTCTTCAGGTTTGCAAACAACAGGCTCATTTTCATTAAAAGAAGTATTTAAAACTATTGGAATTCCAGTAATTTTTTCAAATTCCTTGATTAAAGCATAGTATCTAGGGTTTGTTTTTACATTAACAGTTTGTAATCTTCCAGACCCGTCTACATGGGTAACAGCTGGAATTTTTGCTCTTTTGTCTTTTATTATTTGATAAACTTGCATCATAAAAGGAACATCACCGTCTTGCTCAAACCATTTTGAAACTTCTTCATTAAGTATTGAAGGAGCGAATGGTCTAAAAGATTCTCTTCTTTTAATTTTTAAATTTAAGATATCTTTCATATTGGAACGTCTTGGGTCACAAACAATACTGCGGTTTCCTAATGACCTTGGTCCCCATTCCATTTTTCCTTGAAACCAACCAATTACTTTACCTTTGGCTATTTCCTTTGCAGTGATTTGAGTGATTTTTAAAAAATCTGTAAATTTTTCTACAATACAGTTTTGTTCTTTTATTATATCTTTTTGAATATTTAATAGTTTACCAATATATTCGTCTGTAAAAGAAGGTCCCCAGTAAGCATGATCGTGTGAATTTTTTTGTTTTTTGTTTTTTACATTATCCATACTATACCATGTTGTTAATGCGGCGCCAATTGCACCCCCTGCATCACCTGCCGCAGCTTGAACATATATTTTTTTAAATGGTGTATTTAAAATCACCTTTCCATTTGCAACTGAATTCATCGCACACCCTCCTGCAATCGCTAAATTGTCAAGTTTATATTTTTTATGAAGATTATTTAAAAGATTAAAAAATGCTTCTTCATACATAGCTTGTACAGAATGTGCGATATCTTTATGAAATTGCGTGAGTTCTTCATTTTTTTTACGTGCTGGCCCTAAAAATTTTTCAAGTTTATTTGAAAATAAAATACCTGTTTGAGGTGATCCACCGTCCCATTTATAATCTATTTTTTTTGAATGATGTCTAAAATAATCCAAATTTAACATATATTTACCATCTTTTTTTAATCTTACAATTTTTCTCATCTGCTCAATGTAAATTGGTTTACCATAAGGAGCTAAACCCATTATTTTGTATTCATCTCCATAATTATTAAATCCTAGATACTGGGTTAGTGCTTGGTAAAAAATACCTAAAGAATGTGGAAAATATACACGATCATCTAAATTTATTTTTATATCCATACCAATACCCCAAGCTGCACTTGCAAAATCCCCAAAACCATCTACGGATAAAACGACTGCATCATCAAAAGAAGATACATGAAAAGCAGAAGACATATGTGCTGTATGATGTTCTACTGAATGAATCTTTCCTTTAAATTCTGAGTTTGGAAATTCTTTTAAAAGATAATCTTTTATTCCAGAACGCTTTCGTTTATTTTGAAATCTATCAAGTAAGATTCTAAAATTTGGTTGATTAATAAGTGTAAAAATAATTTTTTTAAAAAGATTAGCCTTAATATCTTGATTTACTGCAACATGATCAACTTCGTCTAAACCAACCTTTGCCTCTGATAAGCACCACTTAATTGACTCAGATGGAAAACCTGCCCAATGTTTAATGCGTCTAAAACGCTCTTCTTCTGCAGCAGCAATTAAAACACCATTTTTTAAAAGACATGCAGAGGAATCTCCATGAAATGCATTAATACCAAGTATATACATATATAATTGTAAAATTTTATTAAAGTTTATTTACTAGATTGTTACTTGAAACAGAGTAAAAAAGCTCTTTATTTTTTTTTAAGGCTAAATTACTTTTAAAATCATGTTTGGCATAATTTAATGCTGCCTCACGCTTATTTTTAATTATTTGATCATTGTATTTTGACCATTTAATTATTTTTTGAACCCACAAATGTTCAACTAATTCTAAAACTTCTAGCCCACCAAAATTATCCTCTTTCCATAGTGTTTTATCGCTTATTAGCACTGGTAGTCCAAAAGAGAGTGATTCAATTATTGCATTACCAAAAGCTTCACCTCTAGTTGGTGAAATAAATAAATCATGATTTTGAAAAATTTTAAATACTTGATGTTGTGGTACCTCTTCGCCAACAACAACATTGATATTTGCTGGTAAATTATCGATCAAATCAATGCATTTTTTCCAGTAAATTTTATCTTCTTTAGGTCCAAAAATTGATAATTGAACTGGAGTATTAACTTTGAATAATACTCTTAATAAAAAATCTAAATTTTTCATAGGTGATACACGAGATAAAAACAAAAGTTTTAAAAAATTCTGAGATTTACCAATAGATTTAAATTCATTTAATGATTTTAATGGCAATGGCGTGAAGTCTGGTACAACCTGGATCTTTTTGACCTTATTACCAAATTGATTAATTATATGGATCTTTTCATGTTCACTTGAAGCCTGCCAATTTAAATCCCTACATAAATTAAATAATTTAAAAAATTTTATGTAAGTTTTTTTTTTAAAACCTTTGAGTTTTAATGCTTCAGGTGAAAGATTTCCCCTAGGACAAATAATACATGGTTTTTTTTTAATCAATAAAAATTGACGTAAGATCAAAGGTAATATTGTAAATTTAGGAGAAAAGAAGCTATTTAATAATAATAAATCATAATTGGTTTTATTTAGAATTTTTCTATAAGATCTAATGCTTAAACTTTTCTGCGATGCATAAAATACTTTTGCTTTATCTACAATGTTCCACGAGTCAATTTTTACATTTGAATAACTTTCTTTATTTAGCATATCTCTATCTTTACAAATAATACTAATCTCAAATTCATCTCCAAGGTGTTCCACTAAATTTACAATTGATCTAATTGGACCACCTGCTTGATAACCTGGAAGATAATAATCAGTTAAGCAAAGAATTTTTTTTTTATAATTCATTTTTTTCCCAAGGTTCTTTATCAAAATTATTTTGTTTAATATTAATAATTTGATCTAAATATTCAGCTCCTGATTTTGCGCCTACACACCTTGCCCAACTAGCAATTTTTTGTTTAGTATTTTCACTCAATTTTCCACTTTTATATTGTTTGTGAAGCATTTTAGATAAAACTTTTTGATTATTTGATGGAAAAATACCACCAAAACCACTGGCTTTAACAATCACTGAAGACCCACAGGTATCACTGCAAATCACTGGTATACCAATCAATAATGCCTCTGATACAACAGCTCCCCAACCATCATGGTAACTAGGAAGCACTAAACAATCAACTTGATTGATAATTTCCGAAATTTTAGACATCTGTTGGCTTCCAAACCAATGAACTTGTCCAGGTATTAATAAATTTGATGTGGAATATAAATTTTCTTTTTCAGGCCCATCACCAACTACCCAAAGTTCAATTTTTTTATTTTTTAGGGAGGCTATAGCTTTAATTAATAAATCTAAATTTTTTCGTTTAATTAGTTGTCCTACAAAAATAAAACGGTATCTAGAATTTTTAATATTATTTTTAGAAAATTTTAATACTTTATTTATTCTTGGTTTTTTTAAAAAATAAGCAAAAGAAATAACATATTTTTTTTGCATTCCTCTTTCTACAATCCATTCTCTAGTTCCATGTCCGATAGCAAGAATACCCTCGAGATGCTTTCGCCAATACAAAAAAAGAATTCTATATAAAATACGTCTGATTTTACCCTTAAATCCATTATCATTAATTTTTTCTAACATCGCCCAATGTCTCAATTTACGTTGTTTTAAAATTTTTTGTGCATGTGCCACTAAATGGTTGCCTCTAAGTCCTTGAGAAAAATGTATTGAATTTTTTGGTGCTTTTTTTGCAAGTCTGATTGTTTCTCTCTTATTCTTTGCTAGCTTTAATTTTGCTCTTCCTAGTTTAGCTTTTTCCCAGCCTTGTTCTAAACGATCTTGAGATAGTATCTGATTAGAAACAAAAACAACTTTATATCCTCGATCTGCTAAGGCAGATGCAAGGGAACCCATATGTGGTGATTGTATGCTCTGCCAAAACCAAATTTGGTATTTACGCATAATTTTTTATATTCTTACCCTGGATAAAAAATTCAAAAATAAAACTAACAACCAAAAAGCAAGGGTAAAACCAACTAGAACTGGAATTGCATTAATTAGATCACCCCTCATAAAATAAAATATCCATCCAAATAAAAAATAGTAATAAAACATAAATATGTGTGTTTCATTTGATCTCTTTAATTTCCATACAACTCGATCTAAATTACCTAATAATACGCCAAACAAAAACATAAATAAAATTGAACCAGCTATACCAAAATTAATATATCCTTCGCCAATAAATGGCATTGCTATACCATAAAACTCTAGATCTAACAGCCTTCCTAAAAAAGAGCCTGATCCAACTGGTTTTGTTTCCCATAATGACCTTGGAACAAAAAATAATAAAGCTCCTAAAAGTTGACGTCCACTTGTAATTAAGTCTAGCTCCAAAACTCTTACAAAATTTTGATAACCATCAAAATGACCTTGTTTTAAAAAAGCATAATTAATCTTAAAACTAAAGTTTTCAAAACCATCAAATCTTCTAAATTTATCTAAAAAAGGGAATATAATAAAAATTGCAGCTAATAAGGTAGTTTGCATCATAAAAGGCTTCTCCCACAATTTTGTCAAAATAATTAATAATGGAATATATAAAATTGCTACCTGCGAACGTTCAAGTCCAAATGGGAATGAAAAAAAAACTGTTAATATAAATAAAAATATAAATTGAATTAAAGAATTCAATTTTTGATTATAGCTTAAATATCTTTTCTTTTTATTGTAATCATAAATGAATATAACTAATAATATTATTAACATTGGTCTTATAGTTCTTCCAAAAAACTGATAATCCATTACACTTTTATATATTTCTTGGGTTATAATATTGTCACTAAAGCCTCTAAATAGAAGTAAGTTTAAATCGAAATTCCATTTATAAAATATTAAAAAAGACAAAGAAAAAAAAAGAATATAATAAAAAAAGTTTAATTTTTTAACTTCAGGTAGATTTTTTAAAAGTCGATCAAAATAATAAATTTTTAATTTTCCACCTAAAACAAAAATTAAAATACCAAATAATATTATTAAATTTGCTTCAATTTTATCATTAATATCAAATTCATTACCTCTTATATAACTTCCATCATCTGCCCATTGGCCATAAATAATATTCCCTCTTATTTCATTAAGGAGCGGGATAATTCCATAAAATATAAAAATAAATATAAAGCTCATTTTAAACAATGAATATGCTTGTGATTGATTATAAAACATACCTAAAAAAGAAATAAAAATAATTAATAAGTTAGTAAAAAAAAATAATTTATTTTCTGGAATACCAGTAATATTATAGATTAAAATTAAAATTAAAGGTGAACATATTAAAGTTATAAAAAACTTTGAATTAATCATTTAGTTTAAATTTAAATTTTAAATTAATTTAAAATTTTTAAAAATTAAATAAGAAAAAGTAATATTAATTAATATTTATATAAGATTGTTTTAACCTATTTATTAAATTACCGCGCTTAAAATACCAAAATGCTCTTCTAAATCGAAAGTAAAATCTTTTTAACTTTCCAATTAATTGATATTTATCTAAAAAATTATATCTGTTGGAAATTAATTTATGTTCATTAAATATTTCAACTGTCATTTTTGCTGTTTTTTGCTCTTTATATCTCCGAAATGCACCAAAGGGTAGTGAAACTCTAACAAAAGATTTCGCCCCTTCATTAATTCCAAATTCAAGAATCATTTGGTAATCCATAGTATTATAAAGATCAATCTGAAACCCTGAAAAATTTTCATGAACACTTCTTCTCCAAAACATAGATTGTGCATTAAGGTGAAAACCTTCATATTTAAAATGATTTAAATTAAAATCAAATGCATGATTATAGTCAATGATATCATCTTTAATATCTATATTAAGCCAATCTCCGAAGATAATTTTTTTATCTTTATTTTTAGAGAAAATAGAAGAAATTATTTTAAACGTATCAGGCAGATAAACATCATCTGAATTTAACCAACCATAAATATCTCCTGTGCATCGTGCGAAACCTTTGTTTAAAGCATCACTTTGTCCTTGATCTTTTTCAGAAGTCCAAAATTTAATTTTATCTTCATACTTTTTAATTTTATCTATAGTTCCATCATTTGACTCCCCATCGATAATAATTAATTCAGTATTAGGGTAATTTTGATTTAAAATTGATAAAATACTTTTTTCAATAAATTTAGCTTGGTTGTGGCTGGGTATTACAATTGAAATCTTTGGAATATTATCCTCTGTGCCACTTATTTCAAACTTATTGACTTCGCTAAGAAAGTTATTCGGTAAATAATTTTCATATTTTTTTGCCATATTTCTTAATACATAAATAAATTAATAACTAATTAAAATTCAGATCGCATCTTTTCTTAAAAAAACTGCATCCAATTGTAAAGTTCTACCATTATTTTTATCTGAAAATGCCTTATGTAAAGCCCACAAAACAAATCCTTCTTCTTCTAGTCTTTCTATAATTTGTCTCCAAAGTTTTTGACCATCATATAATTGTAATAAGGATAATTCACAAATAATCCCTTTTGCATTACTTAGAGTTTTGTAAGCTCCATCGAGAACCTGCCATTCATAGCCTTGGGTATCAATTTTTATGAAACAATTTGAAGATTTATTTAAGTATTGATCTGCAATAGAGTCTACAGTTGTTATCTGTGCTTTTTCACTACCAATATAAACAGAGTCTGGTTCAACATCACTATGGGAATTAAGCATAGGTAAAACGGATGATGAAAAAGAGTTTTTTGAGATATTAATTTCAATTGATCCTATGAAATCACCAATAGCAGTTCGATCATGAACAACCCAATTAGCATCTCCTGAAGCATTTTCCAAAAGCTTTTCTCTTGCACTAGTTAAAGGTTCAAAACTTATAATTTTTCCCTCGTAACCTCTTTTCCTGATTTCTAAACCAAACTGTCCAGTATTTGCTCCTATATCTAATATAATATTAGTTTTAATTTGTTTGATAGCATTATAAATTTCTGCCTGAGTTCCTAGAAAAGGTCTATAGCGCTCAACATTTAGCCCAACAAGATTAAAAATTTTCTTTAACATATAAAAATCAATCTTACTTCTAAGATTTAGAGTTATTTTTTAACTAATCTGTTTTGTAAAATAAAATTTCTTCAACGTATATAAAAATATTAGCATCATGAAAAAATTTTGAAACTTTTGGGTTAAAGCTAATAAATAAACTTTTAATTTTAGTATATCTTAGAAGTTTATTTCCAGCATTCTCTGCGAGATTTAAAGTTTGCAATAATATTTTTTAAAATATTATAATTGTTTTTATTATTATCTGAAATTATTCGATTGTATTTAACTTGTCCTTTATTCACTAAATCATTACGAAGCTCGTTTGAATTTAACAATTTTTCTAAATTTTCAACAAGACTATTTGGATCTTTTAAATCTAAAAGCAACGCTGCATCTTCTACTTGTTCTTTTAATCCTTTAATATTTGAATATAATACTGGAATTTTAAACTTAAAAGCCTCAAGAGGTGGCATATTTGTTGGACCAAAATATGTTGGCATTACAAGTGCAAATGCTTGAGAATATAAGAGATTTATTTCTTCACTTGAAACAAATCCTGCAAATCTTACTTGGTTTTCCAAGTTAAACTTTTTTGTCATATCTTTTATATATGATAAATTTCCCTGATCTGATCCTGAAAATATAACATTTAAAATAATATTTTTTTTACTTTTTAAAATTTTTAAAGCTTTAAGAATATAAATATGATTTTTATGTGCCCAAAACTGAGCTGGATAAAACAGATAATCATTTTTTAGATTATATTTCTTTTTTATATCGATTTGTTTAGTTATTTTTTTGTTGTTTTCATCTAATTTAACTTTTTCTATATTGTGTGCTGGCCCAATTGGAAAAATATGAACCCTATCTTCATCAAGTCTATATCTAAAAATAGCATTTTTTTTACCCAATTCAGAATCTACCAAAACTGCAACTGATCTAGATAAGTTTTTTTGAAATAAGTTTTCTCTGAATTCAAAAATTCTACTATTTCTGACTTCTGGGAATTCTGGACTGTCCCTATGACATAAATCAAATAGAGTAAATATATAATTTACTGAATTTACGTAATTAGCAAAATGACTTTGTGTTATAAAATATATTAAATCAACTTGCTCATTTTTTAAAAAATTTTCAAAATGATTTTTTTTAAAAAAAATATTTATCAACTTATATATAAATACTGAAGATGTTTCTCTAAAACGCATAAATATTCGAGAAAAAACATTTGGTGTGTATAAAATACAATCTAGTCCATATTTTTTGAGTATATTTTTGTTATTCTTTTCAGTTGTAATTATTTTTATATTAACCTCAGTAGATTCTAATTTTTTAGCTAAAAAAATATTATTGAGAGATTGTTGAAAATTTCCACCTGATTGCATGGTGTGATCATAAAAAATAGCTAATGTAAATTTTTTCATTTAATATACTATTTTAACTAGATCGTATGCTTCCGACAAAATTCTTGTTTTTTAATTTTTTTCTGTTGATATATTTAAATTTAATATATTAATAATTACAATATTTCAATTTTATGCATAAACGTTGCTGATATCTAATTTTCATAAATTACGTATGATTTGAAAAATATGTTCCTTAATAATAACAATATTTTAAATTTTAAGAAATTTAATTTCATGGTTTTGCTTAATTTATTTAATCTATTTCATAATAAATGCTTGGATTTATCTTATGATTAAAAAAACTTGCAGATTATGTTCTAGCAAAAATCTTTATAAATTTTTAGATTTAGGGTTACAACCACCATCTGATCAATTCTTAAACAAAAAACAAATTGATAACGAAACTATTTTTTATCCACTTGCAGTAAATACTTGTAAATCTTGTGGATTTAAACAGCTCACGCACACTGTTGATCCAAAGATTTTGTATCAACAGGATTATCCTTATGAATCTTCTTTAACGCAATCTGGACTTAATCATTTTTATGAATTTGCCTTATCAGTTAAAAATAAATTTAATCTTAATTCAAAAGATCTAGTTATTGATATTGGAAGTAATGTAGGTGTTTTGTTAAATGCATTCAAATCTTTAGGAGCAAAAGTGCTAGGCATAGATCCAGCAGCAAATATTTGTAAAATTGCCAATAAAAGAAACATATTAACACTTAATAGTTTCTTTGATGCTAATGTTTGTAAGCTAATAAACAAAAAATATGGTAAAGCAAAAGTTATTACAGGAACAAATGTTTTTGCACACATAGATGATTTACCTGAACTATTTAGAAATGTTAAAAAAGTTCTTCATAAAAAAGATGGAATATTTGTTATTGAAGTTCCTCACTTTTTAAATTTATTAAATGATCTAGAATATGATACAATTTATCATGAACATCTATCTTATATAACTGTTCAACCATTAATTAAATTTTTAAAAAAAATAAATTTAAAAATTTTTAGGGTGGAAAAAAAAGATATTCATGGCGGGTCGATAAGAATATTTATATGTCACAGAAATAGTTTCCAAACAGAAAAATCTGTAAATCTAATTTTAAG
>MDSZ01240216.1_pt1 | contig 13000 bp, 12 predicted proteins | sample 811201 | NCBI WGS metagenome assembly MDSZ01 (sample SAMN05326647, study PRJNA326480) | marine metagenome | isolation source: seawater | place: Indian Ocean: North | collected 2010
AATATTGATAATAAAATTTTATTTTCAGTCATATTCGCAAATGCTCCTAAAGAAAAATATGCCATCCAAACTAAGAATAAAAGTATAATAATTTTAATCCAACTAATTTCCATATAGATTTGATAAATTATTTCATAAAATTATATAAGAAATGAGATACTTTTTAGTAGTAGTAATTTTATTTTTATCAAATTGTAATTTTAAAAAAAAAGATATTCAGTTTTCAGGCAATTGGAAAAGAATTCAAATGACTAGAGAACTTTATAATGATACTATAAAATATGAAACTCCAATTGAGCTTTTATCTTTTAAAGCTGATAATTTAGTTTTCTACTACAATCAACTTTATCAATATAGATTTGATCCTGATTATGATAGTTTATATCTTCAGTATTTAGATTCTGTTGGCACAGATAGTTATGTTAGAGTATTTAAAGTTGACTTTATTGATTTAAATACAATGAATTTTGCTTATGCTAGAAAATTGGTTGATACGGTTTCCCTTGAACCATTTAATATGATATATACTGTAACTTTTGAAAAAGATTTGATTAATGAATAAAATATTTACAACTTTTTTAGCTTTAGTATTTATATCGTGCGAAAATAATATTCCTTTTAATCAACTTGAACATGATGAACAATTTACTTACCATGAAAATAAAAAGTTTACAGGGATAGCTATTGAAAAGGATGATCTTGACAATATTAGAATTGAAAAATATTATGAGGATGGTAAAAATTATTTAACGAAACTTTATGATTCAAAGAAAAGAATCCAAAGTGAATGGACCTATAATAATATTTCGGTAAAAGTTACAAGATATCATAAAGATGGATCGATAGAATCAAAAGAGAATTTCGATCCTAGTTATAAGAGAAATGGAAAGTCCATTTCCTATTATAAAAATGGTAATCTAAAAAATGAATGGAATTTTAAAAATGGTTTAAAACATGGAATTCAAAAAAATTACTATCCAAATGGATCGATTTCTGATGAGAGAGAGATGAAGAATGGGGTTGACGATGGGTTTTGGAAAATATATGATAGAAACGGTAAATTGGATAAAGAATTATACTTTAAAAATGGTTTGCGAGTTGGAATCTAATCTTCAGTAACTGTTAATATATTATCTTCAACTTTTGCTGTTAAAGATTTTAAATCTTGACCAGCTGCTGGTCCTGAAATAAAACTACCATCATTTTTGAATATTGAATCATGACAGGTACAGGTGAAGTTATTATTTGCATAAGCCCAACTAGTTCTACATTGTGCATGAGGACAGACACTTGAGAATGCCCTAATAATATCTGACCCTACATTTACTAAAAGTAATGCACCTTCATCAAACCTTTTCCATCCACCCGTATTTTTTAAAATTTTAAAATTGTTATGATTTAAATCAATCTTAATATTGGTACTATCTATATTATATCCATTCTCCCAACCATCTTCATTTTTTTTTTCATCATCAACTGGAGATATATCCTCTTCTTTTTCATAACAACTTGTAAAAAATGATGAGCCTAATGTGGCAAACAAAGCGGATGAACTAGCTGTTTTTAAAAATTTTCTCCTGTTTTTAGTCATAAGTATATAAAACTAATAATTTAAAATTATGTTACAATCAATTGTAATATTTTACTACAAGCTTAGTAAATATTGGAATTTAATAAAAATTTGAGAATTATCTACTAAGTAGTTTTTATTGTTATTTGTTAAATTTTGATTTCCTCCAATGTAGAAAATTGTAAATGGGTTTGGTGTATATTCAAATAAAGGTTGAATAAATAAATAATCATTAAAATCATTTAATTCTATAACCAATCTTATCCCAAGAGAATTTGTAAATTGATATTTTGAATCTGCCCTGTAAATAAATCCATTATAATAAAACTCATTTTTTTCCATATATTTTAATCTGGAAAAATCAATAGAGTTAGCTATTGAAAAGCTGTTGTTTATTTGAAGTCGTATTCTTGAAAAAAAATTTAGTTCTTTACCAATTTCTGGATTATCAGAATTAAAAGCTATATCTCTCCCAATTCCAAAGTTGGATGTAATAGACAAAATTTCATTTGGATTACTAGAAAAATTTATTCTACTAGTTCCATAATTTTTATATTTTTTTCCAAGATAATCGGTTGTAAAATCAAAATCATAAATGTAGGAAATACTAGTATTTCCTATTATATCCGCATTTAATATAGCATCTAAACTCATAACATCTAAATTATTATTAAAATCATATAATATATCTTTCTTGATAGCATATGATGCTCCTTTAAAAAAACCTTTATCCCAATTTTTCTTGTAAGATTGATAAAATGTTAACCATTTTCTATCATTTTTTACTGCAAAACCAACATCTGCTCTATATTCAGGATTTATATTTTTATACCCCAAATAAGTTGTCCAGTTTTCAGTACTTCTTAAGAGTCCTATTGATACTCCAGTACCGTTAAATTTTTCTCCATCAAGTTTAACAGTTTTGCTATTAAATGTATCTTTAGAATCTATCCAGTTAGTATTTGGTTCTTGATTATAGTTTTTTAATATGTCAAATGAAACTCTTATGTTTTTTGATAATTGAAATAAACCATCTAATCCAAAAATATTACCATATCCACCACCTTTATAATATCTGCTAGTTGATAGAAACCCGATTTTTGAACCACCTTTTAATAGTCTTTGATATCTAAATACATTAATTAAACTTTTACCTCCTTCTCCAAAATATGATCTGTCATTACCAGCAATCAAATATGGGGAATCATTATCAATAGAAGAAAGAAAAAATACCCTTGAGTTTGTACCTTGATTTAAAATTTTGAGAGCATACAATGGATTATTTATTGACCTAGAATAAAATGGTTGTAAATCATCAGAGTTTATATTAAGAATATCAGTCCCTTTATTAAAGAAAGGTCTTTTTTCAGGATAGCTTAGTGAATAAGCTGAGTTAGCATCAATTTTAGTTACATCAGATTCAACTTGAGAAAAATCTGGATTAATTGTTAATTCAATAGATAAATTTTTCGATAATTCTGCATTAATACCTATTCCAAGGTTAGTTTTTATTTTACCATATTCTATTTTATTTGAATTTTGATCATAACTACCGTTTACATTACTTGAAACATATGGTAACAAATTAATTTTTTTTTCTATTATAATATCACTAAATATTATTTCATCTTCTAGTTGACAAGTTGAACAGTTATTGTCTCTATCAACCTTTCCAGACTGAAGAAAATAATCTTTATATTTTCGCCATAATCCAAATTTCCATTTCTGATTTTTTCCATTAGGAAATGGTATTGATGAAAATGGGATTTTCATTTCAACATAATATTTATTTCCCTTAATTGCTCCAACTGATTCATATTCTAAGTCATAAGAAATTTGATATCGTTTTTCTTCTTCTACTTCATTTAAAACTCTAACATCAACTTGAGAACCATATGGATTTGATGCAATAAATATATTATTTCTCCCATCACCATATGTGTCAATGTTAAACCCAATAACATCATCATTAAAAATTCCAAAATCATCTCTTTTCCTAACAGAAGCTCTAACATTTTCCTTTGTTTCTGCATCAAAAGCTAGATAAATAAATTTATCTGAGTAATATATATAACCTAAAGTCTTTACAATTGGCTCAATATTGTATCCTGGTTCAACTTCAAAATCAAAATCAACTTTTGTGGCATTCTCCCATTCTTTATCATTTAAAACTCCATCTAAAATTATTTTATCATCAGATATTTTGGTTGGTATATAAGTATCTTGACTGAATAAATTAGTTACATAAAAAAATAGAAAAAAAGAAAGTAAATACGGCTTCATTTTACAATTGCGAAGTTAAATTACCAAAATTTAATTATTGTTCTTTTCATTCAGTTTTTTTGTTTTAAAAATTAAATTTGTAATTATGCCTACATACTACATAACAACATTAAACATTGCTATTCCAGTATTTATATCTCTTATTTTATTGGAAATATTTTATGCTAAATATCTTGATAAGACCTATGTTATTAGAAGTATGGATACTCTTTCTAGTTTATGTTCTGGGTTAACAAATGTTATTAGGGATGTCTTGGGGTTAACTATTATCATTTTATCTTATGATTTTATGGTGGATAATTTGGCATTATTTAAAATAAAAACTACATGGTTAACCTATGTCATAGCATTTATTGGTATTGATTTTGCAGGTTATTGGGTTCATAGAATAAACCATAGCATTAATTATTTTTGGAATCATCATATTATTCATCATAGTAGTGAGGAATTTAATTTAGCTTGTGCTTTAAGACAATCTATTTCCAATTTTTTTTCTCTTACTTTTATTTTTTTAATTCCAACTGCAATTCTTGGAATTCCAACAGAAGTAATTACTTTTCTTGCCCCACTTCATTTATTTGCACAGTATTGGTATCATACTAGACTTATTGGTAAACTTGGTTTTTTGGAGTACATAATCGTAACACCCTCACATCATAGAGTACATCACGCAATTAATAAAGAATATTTAGATAAAAATTTATCTCAAATATTTATAATTTGGGATAAGTTATTTGGAACATTTCAAGAAGAATTAGATGATGTCCCTCCAGTGTACGGAGTCAAAAGACCGGTAAGATCTTGGAATCCCATATATATCAATTTTGTTCATCTATTTTTATTAATTAAAGATGCTTGGAGAACAAATAATTTGATCGATAAATTTAGAATATGGTTTATGCCTACTGGATGGAGGCCAAAAGATGTTGAAAAAAAATTTCCTGTGGCTACAATAGATTCTACAAATAATTATGAAAAATATTATCCTAGTTTATCCAATAATTTAAAAATATGGTCTTGGTTACAATATGTGATAGTTTCATTTTTTATGATGTATTTTATTAATCACCTTCATCTAATAACATTTGTTGAAGGTATTTTTTATTCTCTTTTTTTATTTGTTTTCATTTATAGTTTAACCAGCTTAATGGATCGAGATACTTATGCCTTATTTTTTGAGATAATCAAATTTGTTTTAGGGTTTTTTATAATAATTATTTTTGGAGATTGGTTTCTTATAAGTGATTATTTTAGTTCTGCAACAATTTTGATCCAAACATATTTTATTAGTTCATTAATAATTGTATTCTACTTTTCTTATTTTGAAAAAAATCAATTAAGCTATTCTAAGGAATAATCTATTTTTCATCCATGAAAGGGTATCTGTAATTTTTTGGGCTTTCAAATAATTCTTTAATTGTTCTTGGTGAAACCCATCTAATTAAATTAAGATATGATCCAGCTTTATCGTTTGTTCCAGATGCTCTACCACCTCCAAATGGTTGTTGTCCAACAACAGCACCAGTTGGTTTATCATTAATATAAAAGTTGCCAGCTGAATGTTCTAGTTTTGTTTTTGCAAGCTCTATCGCATTTTTATCTTTTGCAAAAATTGCACCAGTTAGGGCATAGGGAGACGTGTCATTTACTAAATCGAGTGTTTCTTCGAACTTGTCTTTATCATAAATATATATAGTAACTACTGGTCCAAAAATCTCTTCACACATTAATTTACTTTTTGGATTTGTAGATAAAAAAATTGTCGGTTCGATAAAATACCCATCAGTTTTTTCATAATTTCCTCCAATTACTAATTCATGCTCACTATCTTTTTTAGCAAAATCTATATATGAAGAGATATTATTAAATGCCTTTTCATCTATTACTGCATTCACAAAATTTGTAAAGTCTTCAGGGGTTCCCATTTTTAAGCTCGATACATCTTTAATAAGATTTTTTTTAATTTCGTTCCATAAATTATTTGGTAGATATATTCTAGAAGGTGCACTACATTTTTGTCCTTGAAATTCAAAACCTCCTCGTAATATAGCAGTTGAAATTGCTAATGGGTCAGAAGACTTATGAGCAATAATAAAATCTTTTCCTCCAGTTTCTCCAACTATTCTTGGATAAGATTTATACTTTTTTATATTTTCACCTATTATTTTCCAAAAGTTTTGAAATACACCTGTACTTCCTGTAAAATGAATGCCTCCAAAGTCTCTATGATTAAATATTACATTTCCAGCAGTTTTTCCATCAGTATGAATTAAATTGATTACACCATCTGGAAGTCCAGCTTTTTTAAATACTTTCATTATTACATTTGCAGAATAAATTTGAGTACTTGAGGCTTTCCATACTACTGTATTTCCCATCAAAGCAACACTTGAACAAAGGTTTCCTGCAATTGATGTAAAATTGAATGGACTTAAAGCAAAAATGAATCCTTCTAATGGTCTATATGATAGAGAGTTTTTCATTCCATTAGGAGAAATTGGTTGATCCTCATGAATTTTTTTCATGTAATAAGGGTTAAATCTTAAAAAATCAATTAATTCACATGCTGCATCAATTTCTGCTTGAAATACATTTTTTGATTGTCCTAGCATAGTCGTAGCATTTATTTCTGATCGATATGGTCCTGCAAATAATTCAGCTGCTTTAATAAAAATTTTTGCTCTTTTTTCAGGTCCAATTTTATTCCAATCATCTTTAGCATTCATTGCAGCTTTTATAGCGCTTTTCACATGAGATTCATCTCCCTTATTATAATATCCTAGAGTATGATTATGATCATGAGGAGGTGAAATTCTTATTTTTTTATCAGTTCTTATTTCTTTACCACCAATGAACATTGGTATATCTATTTCTTTTCTCTTTAACTCTTCAATTTTCTTTTTTAATTCAATTTTCTCTTTTGATTGAGATTTATATTCTAAAACTGGTTCATTAATAGGAATTTCGTCTAGATTTTTCATATTTCAAGTTATTTATTTTTTAATATTTCAAGTTTATTTTTTGATAATTCTCTGTTTGAATTCATAATATCATAAATCTCTAAATCTTTTTCTAGTTGTTTATCTTTTTCAAGTAATTTAAATATTTGGTCTATTAAATCTAAAGCTTCTTCTCTAATTGAATAAAAAATGAACTGATTGACATATTTCATATTTAATAAATTAGCATTTTTTAGGTAGTTAACATGCCTTGAGGTTTTTGTTTGAGTAAAGTTTAAAATTAGTTCTAAATCTGCAATACAAGATTCTTTTCTATTATATAAAATGTTCATTATTCTAATTCTTGAAATATCAGAAAATGATCTGAAAACCTTACTTCCATAATCGACGTTAAAATTCTTTAATCTCATAGTTAATAATAGTTAATAAATGCATCTTTTATGAAAACAAAATAATATTTAAGTAATTTAGCTATGAAATAATTATTAATTATAAAAATTTTTCAATTTTAATGTTGTTCAAAAAACTTGTTTACTTAATAGTCATTTTTTTTCTTTTTAGTCATTTTACTTTCTCTCAAGGTGAAAAAAAGATCATACAGATGTCTGGTGTTGTTGTTGGTGCTGACAGTATCTCTGGAGTTGGTGGAGTTCATATATACGTGCCTAAAGCAGGAAGAGGAACAACCTCAAACCCTTATGGTTACTTTACCATGCCGGTTTTAGAAGATGACAGTTTAATTATTAGTGCTGTTGGTTATCAAAAACAAAATTTGATTGTACCTGGAGACAAAGGTGAATCAATCTCATTAATTATAGAGTTAAAACCTGATACAACGATACTTCCTGAATTAGAAATCTTTCCATATCCAACAGAGGAATTATTCAAAAAAGCTGTTTTAGCTTTAGAATTACCAAACAGGAGAGACCTAGAAAATTTAGATAAGTCATTAAATAAACAACTTTTGAGAGAAATGTATATGAATGAACCAATGAGTGCAAATATGAACTATAAGTACTTTATGGATCAACAAATGCTTGCTACATCTAATAAATATCAATTACCGTCAAACCCATTGTTGAATCCATTTGCTTGGGCTAGATTTATAAAAGCTATAAAAAGAGGAGACTTCAAGAAAAAAAATAATTAAATACAATTGTAGCCTCGACAGGAGTCGAACCTGTATCTAGAGTTTAGGAAACTCCTATTCTATCCATTGAACTACGAGGCCAATATAAGAGCAAATGTAGTTTTTGATAAAATAAAATTAATATTAATTTAATATTTAATTTGGAGGATAATTATTTCATAGTGATATTTGAATTTTATCAGATATGACTGAAGAATTTAAAAAACGTCAAGAAAAGTTAAGGAAATTAGTTTTAGATTTTGAAATGAACTTAAACCAGAATAAAAAGGTTTATTATGATTCAGAATATTATGAAAAAATTATTAAATGGTATATTGATAATCATAAATTTAAGAAAGGTTTAGATGCTGCTAATTTTGCTATATTTCAACATTCTTATTCATCAGATTTATTATTCCTGAAAGCTAATATTTTAGTAGCTATGCAAAAATTTAAGGAGTCGTTAGAAATGCTTGATAAAGCTTATCTTCTAAATCCAACAGATGAAAATATTTTTATTTTAAAAGGACAAGTTTTTGTTATATTAGGAAGGATAAAAAAAGCTTTGAAAGTCTTTAAAAGTGCAATTCAATTTTCCTCAAATAAGGACGAATTGTATTACCAAATAGGATTGGCGTATCAATCTTCAGAAAGATATAAGAAAGCATTAAAATACTTCAAAAAAGCTGTGAATTCAAATATATCACATGAAAACGCACTCAATGATTTGGCAGAATGCTTTAATATTTTAGGTGAAACCAAGAAAAGCATAAAATTTTATAAAAAGTTTATAGATCAAGATCCTTATTCTGAGTTTGCTTGGTTTAATCTTGCAAAAGTATATTTTAATCTAAAAAAATATAAAAAATCTATAAAAGCATATGAATATTCAATTACAATAAATGATGAGTTTTCATCAGCATATTTAGGTCTGGGAAAAGCATATAAAAAATTAAAAAAATTCAAGAAAGCAACAAAAATTTTTGAATCAATTTATGAATTAGATGGTCCTGGCTTTGATATATATTATCATTTAGGTGATATTTATTTTTTGAGAAATGAATATGATATTTCAATCAAATTTTTTCAAAAGGCATTAAAAGAAAAGGAATTTCATGTGAAATCTTTGATTGGAATTGGGAAAAGCCTTTCATCTATTGAAAAATGGCATGAGGCTATACATTACTTTAGAAAAGCTATAAGTATTGAAGGAGATAATATTATTTGTTTAAAATTTTTAGCAAAAGCTGAATTCGAAATTGGTAATATAATTTCTAGTAAAGAACTTTTCAATGAAGCATTGAAACTGAACCAAAATGACAAAGATATATATCTAGATTATTCATTTATTTATTATAGTAATGATAATTTTCAAAAATCAATTGAAATAATTGAAAATGGTATAAATGAATTGCCTAAGGAATCTATTTTGTATTATAGATTAGTAATTTATTTATTAAAAGCTGGTAGGTATAAAGAGTCTATTTCAGTTTTAGAAAGTGCTTTATCTATTAATTTTAATAATCATTATATTTTATTTGAGTTTTTACCTGAATTAAATGAAAATTCAGCATTTTACAGAATAATAAATCAGTTTAAAGAAAATAGATTATGATGAATTATCACTTAAAAAACTTACCTGAAAGAACTAAGAAAACTCGTGAAAAAGGTTTAACAATGGTGATAGATAAAGGATCAAGTATAAATGAATGTAAAAATTTAATTGAATCCTCAGGTGAATTTATTGATCTTGTAAAATTTGGTTGGTCTACTTCCTTGTTAACCAAGGATTTAGTTAAAAAAATTAATATGTTCAAAAAAGCTGAGATATCAGTTTATTTTGGTGGAACTTTATTTGAAGCCTTTGTAGCAAGAGATCAATTTGAGGATTATATTGATGTTTTAAAAAAGTATAATTTGAAATATGCTGAAGTATCTGATGGTTCAATTGAAATTCCACATAAGAAAAAATGTGAATATATTTCTGAATTATCTAAACATGTTACTGTCTTATCAGAGGTAGGGTCTAAAGATACAAGAAAAATCATTCCTCCTTATAAATGGATTAGGCAAATGAGAAATGAATTAGAGGCTGGATCATGGAAAGTTATTGGTGAAGCAAGAGATTCTGGCAATGTAGGTCTTTTTAGACATTCTGGAGAGGTGAGGCAAGGTTTAGTTGAGGAGATTTTAACTGAAATTCCATCAGAGAAAATTATATGGGAAGCTCCTCAAAAAGCTCAACAAGTTTGGTTTGTACAGTTATCAGGTCCCAATGTTAATCTTGGGAATATTTCAGGAAATGAGGTAATATCTTTGGAGACAATAAGATTAGGTCTTAGGGGGGATACTTTCCATCAATATTTATAATTTAAGGATATAATTAAATAATTGTACTTGATTAATTTTATCAAAAATTTTAAGACTTCTCTTTTTCTAAAGGGTATGCTAATGGGTATTGCTGATTTAATCCCTGGTATATCAGGGGGAACCATTGCATTAATCACAAATATATACAAGGAGTTAATAGACACTATTAAATCTTTTAATTTTAATATTATTTTTTTGTTAATAAATTTTGAATTCAAAAAAATATACAAAACTTATAATTTCAAATTTTTACTTCCATTATTAGTCGGTATTTTTTGTTCAATTTTTTTGTTTGTTTCATTGATATCAAGTGCATATGAAAATTTTCCTATTCATGTTTTTTCATTATTCTTTGGTTTAGTTATTTTTTCCTCATTATCAATTTTTCTTACTTCATTCAAAAATTCTGATTTAAGTTTTCTACTATTTCTATTTTTATTTATTGGTATTTTTTTTGGATTTTTTATAACCACACTCAATCCTATATCATTATCAAATGATTTTTTTTCTATTTTTTTTTCAGGTATGATTGCTATTTGTGCTATGATTTTACCTGGATTATCAGGAAGTTTCATATTACTTATACTTGGGAAATATTTTTATATTATTGAAGCTGTTAAAACTTTAGATATTTATATTTTATTTATTTTTATAAGTGGTGCTTTAGTTGGACTTTTTTCTTTTTCTAGAATCATTTCTTTTTTCTTAAAAAAATTCTATTATAATTCATTGTTTTTTTTGGTTGGATTAATGTTAGGTTCATCTAATAAATTATGGCCTTGGAAAGTAGAAGATAATAATGTTTCACCTTTTTTTTATAGTGAATTTTTAAATGAAAATAATTATATAATGTCTTCTATAATTATTTTTATTATTTCAGGAATTATTATTTTAATATTTGAAAAACAAAAATTAAAATTCAATGATTAAGTTAGGATTAATCGGATACCCTCTGGTTCACTCATTTTCAAAAAAATATTTCAATGAAAAATTTGATAATGAAAATATAAAAAATGTTAGTTATCAAAATTACGAACTCGAAAATATAAATGAATTAAAATCTCTAATAAAAAGAAATTCAGATCTAAGAGGTTTAAATGTTACAATTCCATATAAAGAAAAAGTCATTAAGTATTTAGATAAAATAGATGAAAAATATTTAAATATTGGCGCTGTAAATGTCATAAAAATTATTGATAATAAATTATTTGGAATTAATACTGACTATGAAGCTTTTAAGATTACCTTAAAAAAATGGTTAGATATTGGTTTTAATTCAAAAGCTCTGATTTTAGGTACAGGTGGTTCTTCTAAATCAGTAAGTTTAGCTTTAAAAGAATTAAATATTGATCACAATTTTGTTTCGCGGAATAAAAGAAAAAATGTTTTTTCATATGAAGAACTTTTAGATATTAAAATTTTTTCTAATTATAAATTAATCATTAATACTACTCCACTGGGAATGTATCCTAAAATAAATTTATTCCCTAATATTCCATATAGATTAATAACAAAAAATTATTACTTATATGATTTGGTATATAATCCTGAAACAACAAAATTTTTAGAAAAAGGTAAAAGAAAAGGTGCTAAAATAAAAAATGGACTTGAAATGCTTCATTTACAGGCAGAATTATCATGGAATTATTGGAATCAAAAATAAATAGTTTTGAAATTTAAATTAATATCAGATTTTAAGCCAACTGGAGATCAGCCGAAAGCAATCAGTCAATTGGTTGGATCGATAAATAATAAAGAGAAATCTCAAGTTCTATTAGGAGTAACAGGTTCTGGTAAAACATTCACAATGGCCAATGTAATATCAAAAATCAATAGACCTACTTTAATACTCTCACATAATAAAACTCTAGCTGCTCAACTATATGGGGAATTAAAACAATTTTTTCCCAACAATGCAATTGAATATTTTATTTCTTATTATGATTATTATCAACCTGAAGCTTATATCCCAACAACCAATGTTTATATAGAGAAAGATTTATCAATAAATGAAAACATTGAAAAAATGAGATTAAGTGCCACTTCATCTTTACTTTCAGGGAGAAAAGATGTAGTGGTAGTAGCTTCTGTTTCCTGTATTTATGGAATAGGAAATCCAGATGAATTTGGCAAGAATGTTATAAAATTAAAAATTGGTGATAAAATTGAATTAAAAAGGTTTCTTTTTAGCTTGGTAGATATTTTATATGAAAGAAGTGAAGATGAGTTTAAAAGAGGTAGTTTTAGAATTCAAGGAGATACTGTTGATATTTATGTTGCATATGACGATTTTATTTATAGAATTATTTTTTGGGGGGACGAAATTGAATCTATTTCAAAAGTAGATCCTTTATCAAACAGAAAAATATCAGATCAAGATTCACTAATTATTTATCCAGCAAATCTTTTTGTAACGAATAAAGAAATAATTGATATTGCAATAAAAGAAATTGAAGAAGATCTTCATAATCAAATTAATTTTTTTGAAGAAGAAGGAAGGTTTGTTGAAGCAAAAAGAATAAAGGAAAGAACAGAATTTGATTTACAAATGATAGATGAAATTGGTTACTGTTCTGGAGTTGAAAATTATTCTAGGTATTTTGATAGAAGAAAATCTGGTATGCGCCCATTTTGTTTATTAGATTATTTTCCAAGTGACTATTTGATGTTTATTGATGAAAGTCATGT
>MDSZ01084337.1_pt1 | contig 12999 bp, 7 predicted proteins | sample 811201 | NCBI WGS metagenome assembly MDSZ01 (sample SAMN05326647, study PRJNA326480) | marine metagenome | isolation source: seawater | place: Indian Ocean: North | collected 2010
ATCCTTTCAGCCTAAAGTGTATTCGATGGACTCGCACGAAATCAAGTCAGGCGAAAACAAACCAGAAAATGTGGTAATCCCTCAGGTCAAACCAGTTGATAGACCGGAACTGGCAAAAGAAATTTCCATTTCTATCTGATGACTTACTCTCCGTGCTTCAGCGCAGCACCCTTACCAACTTTATAGTTTCTGGCTGAGGCCAAGTAGGAAATCAGATCTCTCAAATCCTCGGGAATCAAAGTGGCTCCCATTGCGGGCATTGCAGAAATAGGCGGACTCAGTTCAGCGATTTCAGTTCGCGGGTAAGTCATTTCTTTCCCATCCAAGGCTGCGAGCACCACTTCCTTTTTATTTTCTGAGATCAGGCGCCCCGAAGCCATATCACCCGATTTCAATTGCACGGTCGATAATCCATATCCCGGAGTTATTTCTGCACTTGGATTAACCACAGATTCGAGAAGCTTTTGTCTCTTTAGTCGTTTTCCGACCAGGCTCAGATCGGGCCCCTGTTCTCCGCCCTCTCCATTCATTTTATGACATTGCACACAGGCTCCCTGATTACGAAAAACCGCTTCTCCCTTAGCCTTATCTCCACCCGTGATCGTCATGGGATGAATTCTCGCTGGATCTCCGCCATGGTAAGATTTGGCAAAGTTTCTTACCTTTTCCGATTTAGACTGGGCCATCGCATCATACAGGTCCAGCCAAACTGCGGGGTTGATTCCTTTGGAACGGGATTTCCAAAATTTAATCAACTGCTCAGGGTGCTTTTCCCCTATCCTCTTGATCGCTTCCCTGGCCACCAACCATTCCGTTGCGGACTGAACCGCATCTTGCATTGCAATGGATGCAGCATCCATCTCCCGCAAGTAGCCCTCCCCCAGTGCCAGAGCTCTCACCTGCTCCGAATCATCCTCAAATAAACGAGATAAGAGATCATCAGACATTCCCGATTTAGTTTCCAGTAAGCGGTTAAAGAAAGATACCCGCAAGGAACCGCTCAACTTTTGATTCAACAGCTGTGCCCGTAAATGATCGACGTCCAGACGGATCTTCAACGCGGCCGAAACTTCGGTCGCAAGAGTAGCAAAGTCATCCCGCTTTTCTTGCTTCAGGTAAGTAAGAAAGGAATCACCATGTTTTGCGACCAATTGATTCACAGAAGAACGGTCGTGAACCACAGGACGCAATGAACCGAGAAAGGGATCCATCTCTGGGTAGGTGTCCCACCTCTGTAAAGCATGAAGGGCCAATTTTTGGACTTTGGCATCCAGGTGACTATCGGTTGCCATCTTCATGACCAAGGCAAAGCCTTGGGCATCTCCCTGCCTGGCTGCAGTTACCAAAAGGCGTGCCTGAATAAAGGGGGGAAGCCCCGCATACTTAATCCCCAGCAAATGTCCCCCCGCCGGACTATCGACCGCCGAGGTATCGAAAATAGCACGAATAGCTTCTAATCTTACTTGTTCATTTTCATCCTGTAGAAATTTGCCCAAAGCAGAATCCTCCAACCTCCGTAAAGCGATTACAGCGAGCAAACGAACCTCTGCAGAACTGTGCCTAGCCAGAGTGGAAAGTTTTTCCGGTCCGCTTAATCGGCAGAGTGCAGAAAGAACAGAGTGGCGGGTGGTGATATCCAAATTACCTTCCCTATTTCTCACTGCCAAATCGAGTAACGCTGTTATTATTTCGTCATCCCCTTTGTCACCAACTCTTCCCAGAGCAACGGCTCCAAGGGAAGAAACCCGGGGCGATGGGTCTTTTAAGAGACCAATTAATTTGGCCTTGGATTGCTCAAGACCAAGATCACCGCATAACCGTGCAGCGTTGGCACGAATCTCAACCAGCTTGTGATTGAGGTATTCGATTAATTCAGCCTGAGCAGATTTATTGCCTGCACGAGCAAACTGCCCGACTCCCCAGAGGGCATGCAAGAAAGCTATTTCATCTTGCTTTGCCTGTGCAATGATTTGCTTGAAGAACGGGAGAACAGAATCACCTTTCTTAACCAGGGCAAATTGACTCGACTGCCTTACCCGCTGATCGCTGTGAGCAAGAAGGGTTGCGAGTTCATCAATGGAACGCTGCTCAAAACCTTGCTCAAATAGCCTAGCAACCGCATCTCCAGCTTTGGTTAAGTTCTTATCCTTTAGATGCGCAACCTGTACACTTCCCTTATCATCCGGAGACCAACCCGATCCAAATTCCACCAGGTAAACCTTACCATCGTAGGCGAATTCCACATCCGAAGCATTCAATCCTGAAATAAAAGGGGTTACTATGCCTACTGAAAACCCTGCTCCTTTTGATTCAATAGGAATGGCAAGCACCTCGGATCTCGTCGGAGAACCACGATAATTACACATCAGAAATTTTCCTTTTAAGGAATCAGGCACTGCTGGGCCTGTCATGTAAGTGACCCCGGAAGGTCCATTGCCAACATGGCCAATTGGAGGGTAAACCCATTGCGGTGAAGTTTCCTTGTATAAGTCAAACATGGATTCGCCTACCCACATCGACTGCCAAAGGTGAAAATCTCCCCAGTCCAAATAAGTGACATGTTGGTGATGGGATTGATAATCTGCATTCCAGCCTGAATCAGAATTATCCAACACATAGACCACCCGTGCCTTGTCGCCAAAGTCTCCGGTATTATCAAAAGTGAAAAGATTGCCATACTCATCGAAAGCAATCTCCTGCGGATTTCTCAGTCCATGTGCATATACCTCAAAATTAGAGCCATCATCATCGCAGCGAAAGATCGCTCCCCTGCTTGGCGCAGCCAGACGTTCTCCCTGAGCATTTACTACACTGTATCCCCGATCGCCCACGGAAAAATATAGCCGTCCATCGGGCCCCCGGGTAATCCCGTGCAAATCATGCCCCTTAAAACAAACCCTTACCCCAAAGCCATCTACCAATTTATGATGTTCATCGGCTTTTCCATCATCGTCTTTATCAACTAATTTTCGAAGGGCAGGAATACAGGTAAAGTAAACCGCATCCTCTTCGGCTAGCAGGGAAAAGCCAATGCCGTCCGCAGCTTCCCGGCAACGATCATCAAAAATCGAGTACTGCTCGGGTGCCCCATTACCATCAGTATCGACAAAGCGAAGTACCCGGTCGGCTTGCTGTTCATACCACTCCATGGGCATACGATGCTGGTTACGCCGGTAACTCTCTAAGCGATCCTCCACCGTTTCGAGACGGTAATCTTCGTAAATTCTCCAGTCGACCCGGCGGTTATCGGGCACCCCTTTCCCCATTCTTCTTGCTTCACTGACAAATACCCTGCCCTTTGGGTCGATGTCCATACTGGCAGGACCTTTCAAATAGGGAGCAGCCACCCAAGTGTGGCCATGGTAAGACTCATGCAAACTGACTCCTTTAAAGTTGCCCAGTTTATTAGGCATTTTTTCTGGGACCGCTACATAACCTGTAATTCCAAACATAAGAGCATAAAAAAAGAATAAAGGCTTAAAATAGGACAAAATGGACATGACATAGTATCGTGTTCACAAAAGCTAAACTCTCAAGATTAATGGCCCCTGTGACCTAAAAATCAGAGTCATAGATGAGAGGCAACTGTTGACGATTTTAGGGTTATTTAGGATAATTCGGTTACACGATGTCAACCAACCCATACCTTGATTATGTAAACTCGGTGCAGCAACTCTTCTCAGAGGGCCGTACCCTACCCTATGGAAATTTCGCTAAGCCTGCTCATCAGAATATTCCCAAAGATGCACCAGTGGCCTTGATCCTGTCTCCTCACCCGGATGATGAGTGCATTATTGGAGGATTACCTCTTCGGCTGATGAAAGAAGGTGGTATTCACATAATTAATGTGGCAATCACACTGGGCAGTAACCCCCAGAGGAAGCAGGAGAGATTAACCGAACTAAGCAAGGCTTGTGAATGGATTGGCTTTGAGTTGGAACTTACCGGGGAAAACGGGCTGGATCCGATCCGGCCCGAAACTTCCGAGAAAGACCCAGTGCATTGGAACAAATGCGTGGATATCCTAAGCGGAATTTTTTCTCAATATAACCCCATGGCTATTTTTGTCCCTCACTCAAGGGACTGGAACCAAACCCATCTTGGGGTTCATCTATTGGCAATATCAGCTCTCAAGAAGTCCAGTGAGTTTTCACCCTGGATCATAGAGACGGAATACTGGGGACAAATGCCTGAGCCCAACCTGATGGTGGAAAATACCGCGGATGAAGTGGCCGAGTTAATCGGAGCCCTCTCCCATCACCGGGGAGAACTCGAGCGAAATCCTTTTCATCTTCGCCTGCCAGCCTGGATGCAGGACAATGTCCGGCGGGGAAGCGAAGTGGTGGGCGGACAGGGCGGGCAGGCATGTGCCTTTGATTTCGCCACCCTTTACCGGGTGAATCGCTGGCAAAACAATCAATTGATCCAGGGCTGGGACGCAGGGAAAATGCTACCCAGTACTTTGTCTGCGAGTGATTGCCTCGAATAATTCTATTTCTGAGTTTCGAATTTGGGGTTCAAAATTTAGCCTCCAGAGAAATTCCGAAATGAAAGGTTTCCCTTAAAAGCAGGTCATCCGCTTTGTTCAAATCCCGGTTGATGGGCCAAGTCTGGACGGCGTGTAGACTTAACGCAGAAAAAGAAGTGATCTCTCTCTCTGTGCTTACTCCCAGGGAAAAATGATTCAAACCATCATGCCCATCGCTTACAAATCTCTCGTTCCATCCAAGCACTCCAGTATACTCTAACTCAAACTCTTCCGTAAGTCGATGAGCGATTGCATTACCCCACTCAATGAAAACACCATCCGCGTCTTCGGAGTAAACCAAGGTTAAGCCACTCTCGCCACCAAAAGGAAGACCGTGGTAGGTAAACCCGGCTTCCCATTCATCGTACGAGTCATCATCCACCGGAAAACTAATATGAGTAAACGCAAAATGATAAGCATAAGCTTCATTCTCCTGACCGACTCCGGCATTGAACTTTAGTTCACGAAAATCATTCTTCGATGAACGACCGTACCACACCCCTCCAAACAAATGCTCATATCCAGTTTCCACACCGGATGACCATAGGGAGCCCCCATCGAGTGAATCCCTTCCCTCGAGCACATATTTACTCTCCCATCCAAAATGCGTATGAAATTCCAGTTTGTCATGAAGGTGCAACTTTTCGAAAGCCTTGGATGCTTCAAATTCATGAGCATACAAAAAAGAAATCATTCCAATGTATAATGAAGTCTGGGAAAAAACTCTGAACAGTCTCATAATGTTCGTATTAAAAAATCCCCAATTATTATTGCAAGTGCCTTGCTTTTGCAGGCACAAAAAAAGACCGCCGGTTGCCCGACGGTCTATTTGTTAGAGTTGTTGACTGAACCTTACTTCAGGTCGAAACGGTCAAGGTTCATTACCTTGGTCCATGCCTTGGAAAAATCCTGAACAAATTTTTCCTTGGAATCGGAACAGGCATATACCTCTGCGTAGGCACGCAGACGTGAGTTGGACCCGAAAATCAGATCGGCCCGGGTAGCAGTCCATTTAACATCGCCACTGGCACGGTCACAGCCCTCAAACTCTTCCGCCTCGTCATTAACCGGAGACCATTTAGTCGACATATCGAGAAGATTAACGAAGAAATCGTTACTCAAGGTTTCAGGACTGTCGGTAAACACACCATGCTTGGACTGTCCATGATTGGCACCCAATACACGCAAACCACCAATCAGTGCGGTTAACTCAGCACCAGTGAGGGTGAGCAATTGTGCACGGTCCACGAGGAGGGATTCGGTGGGAACGCTGTAACGCTTTTTGGCAAAATTACGGAATCCATCAACCATAGGCTCCAATACACCAAAAGAATCCACATCGGTTTGGTCCTGAGAGGCATCCATTCTGCCAGCAGTAAAACTCAGGCTGACTTCGATTCCCGCCTTCTTGGCGGCTTCCTCCACTGCGGCATTTCCGGCAAGAACAATCAAGTCCGCAAGGGATACCCTGCTTCCACCGGCATTGAACTCGGCCTGGATGGCTTCGAGTCTCTCCAGCACTTTAGCGAGCTGGGTAGGTTCATTTACCTCCCAGTCTTTTTGAGGAGCAAGACGGACACGGGCACCATTGGCCCCTCCGCGCATGTCAGAACCACGGTAAGTCGAAGCCGATGCCCAGGCAGTGGAAACCAGTTCGGAAATAGAAAGCCCAGAAGCGAGAATCTTTTGCTTTAGCTCTGCAGCCTGAGCATCACTGATCAGGTCATGATCACAGGCAGGAATGGGATCCTGCCAGATCAATTCTTCCGCTGGGACTTCGGGTCCGAGGTAGCGGCACTTGGGCCCCATATCACGGTGGGTGAGCTTAAACCAGGCACGGGCAAAAGCATCGGCATACTTATCAGGATTTTCCAGAAAACTACGGGAGATTTTTTCGTAAGCTGGATCAAACCTGAGGGAAAGATCGGTGGTAAGCATGGTTGGCTTACGCATCTTGGAAGAATCAAAAGCATCCGGAATACTTTCGGGTGCATCCTTCGCCACCCACTGCTTCGCACCGGCTGGACTGGTGGTCAATTCCCACTCGTAGTTGAACAAATTCTCCAAATAATTGATCCCCCACTTGGTGGGAGTAGTGGTCCAGGTAACTTCAGGACCTGCTGTGATCGCATCTGCACCGCTCCCCGATCCATAAGTACTGGTCCACCCAAATCCTTGTTCTTCGATGGAAGCAGCTTCAGGCTCCGGGCCAACATGGGCAACATCCCCTGCCCCGTGGGTTTTACCAAAGGTGTGCCCACCAGCGATGAGGGCGACGGTTTCTTCATCATTCATCGCCATTCGGCCAAAGGTTTCACGGATATCATGAGCCGCAGCCACCGGATCGGGGTTACTATTGGGTCCTTCCGGGTTCACATAGATCAATCCCATTTGCACCGCAGCCAGTGGGTTTTCAAGGTCACGCTCGCCAGAATAACGCTTGTCGTCCAACCATGTACCTTCGGTTCCCCAGTAGATGTCGTCCTCAGTTTCCCAGATATCTGGACGACCACCCCCAAAGCCAAAAGTTTTGAAACCCATGGACTCCAAAGCAACATTCCCGGTAAGAATAAAAAGATCTGCCCAGGAGATTTTCCGGCCATACTTTTGCTTGATTGGCCAAAGCAAGCGGCGGGCTTTGTCCAAATTGCCATTATCAGGCCAACTGTTAAGTGGGGCAAAACGCTGGGCACCAGTTCCCCCGCCACCGCGGCCATCGGCAGTGCGATAAGTACCGGCAGCATGCCAGGCCATACGAATAAAGAAAGGACCATAGTGACCAAAATCTGCAGGCCACCAGTCCTGAGAATCGGTCATCAAATCATTGAGGTCCTGCTTAAGGGCATCATAATCGATGGACTTGAACTCTTCGGCATAATCAAAGTCATCCTCCATGGGATTGGAGGGTGCATCATGCTGGTGAAGAATATCCACTTTCAGTTGGTTTGGCCACCAGTCCTGATTGGTGGTTCCTCGCCCTGCTGCATGGATGACAGGGCATTGATCGGCGTTGGTTACTGGGGCTTGCTGACCATGACCAAATGGACAGGTACCCGAAGGTGTTGATGACTGTTCTGTACTCATAAATTTAAATAGGGTTTAGCTGTCTAAGTTATCCCCTTGAGAAGGCATGGCAAGATAGAGTAGAAAAAAATTATGCACTTCAATGTGAAAAAGCTTTGGCATCTTGTTTTGAGTTTCTTGGTTGTGGTAAATATCGGTTACACAAATGAACCAACCAAGGAGGGTTTGACTACCCCAGCCATGAGCAATGGGGATCCAGCTAGAGGGATGAGGGTTCGCCAGGTGGCACCCGAATACAAGGGGACCGAAGTTTATCACACTCTCTATCTCCCCAAAGATTGGGAGGCAGGCAAAAAATATCCTGTCTTAGTCGAGTATACCGGAAACCGCTTTGCGGATGCAGGATCCAGTGGCGAGGTCAAGGATGCGAACTTTGGCTACGGCTTAAGCGGAGGTAAGGACTTTATCTGGGTTTGTATGCCTTATATCAAAAAAGGAGGGCAAAAAAATGAGGTGATGTGGTGGGGGGATCGAGACGCAACCATTCAATACTGTAAAGATAACCTGCCCCGCATCTGCGAGGAATTCGGAGGTGATATCAGCAACATTTTTATATGTGGTTTTTCCCGTGGTGCGATTGCCTGCAGTTACATTGGGTTATCCGATGATCAAATCGCAAGTTTTTGGAAAGGAATGATCACGCATGATCATTTTGACGGCCATAAAGAATGGGGCTACCCACAAGACGGTCGCCCCTATGCACTCAAACGGATTGCACGACTAAAAGGCAAACCTGTGCTCGTTTGCGGCAAACATGGGGAATATTTAAAAAATTACCAAAGCCTTGCCCATTTTACTTTCTTACCGGTGCCCGTTAGAGAAATCTTTCAAATTCCAGAAGGTAAAGTGATCCACCCGCACACAGACATGTGGGCACACCGGCAAAGCACTGCCCGACAAATTGCGAGAGATTGGCTTTTGCAGAATGCAGGCTTAAACTAAGCCCTTTGGCAGGATTTCCGAAATTTTCAAAATCAATTGAGCCCAGAAAGAACCTGACCTAAGGAATCTTTGGCATCGCCAAAAAGCATATGGCAATTTTCCTTGTAATAAAGTGGGTTTTCCACTCCAGAGTAACCCGTTGCCATACTTCGCTTGAGGGCAATAACAGTCTTTGCTTTCCATGCCTCGATCACAGGCATACCGGCAATGGGACTGTTTTCCTCTTCCTGTGCAGATGGATTGACGATATCATTGGCACCAATAACAAGAAGCATATCAACTTCAGGAAGCTCGTCATTCACCTCTTCCATTTCAAACACAATATCGTAAGGAACATTAGCTTCGGCCAAAAGCACATTCATGTGGCCGGGCAATCTTCCGGCGACTGGATGGATGGCAAAACGGACATTTACATCCTTACCCCGTAAATTCTCGGTAATTTCCTTGACCACATGTTGGGCCTGGGCAACTGCCATACCATAACCAGGCACAATCATCACTTCTTTCGACTCCTTTAGTTCCTCGGCCACTTCATGGGCACTAGTCTCAGTAATTGAACCCTCAATTTCGCTGGACCCTCCAGAACCACCCGATCCAGTACCAAACCCACCAAAGATAACATTGACCAGACTGCGATTCATTGCATGGCACATGATATAACTGAGGATTGCACCGCTACTTCCCACGAGTGCGCCAGTGACGATAAGCAGATCATTTTTGAGCATGAACCCAGCAGCAGCTGCGGCCCAGCCCGAATAACTGTTGAGCATGGAAACAACCACAGGCATATCAGCACCCCCAATCGCAACGATAAGATGAACCCCGAGGACCAATGAAATCGCGGTTACAATCAGCAAGGTGACCAGGGCCGCATCATGTCCCTGATTGAGAAATTGAGATCCCAAATAAATTGATCCAAGCACCATACCAAGGTTTAGGAAATGACGGAAGGGTAGAAGAATGGGCTTCCCGCTTAAAGAACCACGAAGCTTTCCAAAAGCTACCACTGAACCGGTGAAGGTTACCCCACCGATAAATACCCCGAGAAGGATTTCTATCTCATGAACCAGTTTGTCGGAACCTTGCAGTTTGGCATGCCCAGGGTCCATAAAACTGGCAATGCCGACAAGCACTGCGGCCAGTCCCACAAAGCTGTGCAGAATCGCAACCAATTCGGGCATGGATGTCATTTCCACTCTCTTTGCCATAACGGCTCCAATAATCGCACCACCAAGCATGAGGGGAACCAACAGTTCAAAGTTGGATACCTTACCACTAAGAAAAGTCGCCAAAACGGCAATCGTCATTCCGACAATACCGTAAATATTTCCCCGACGGGCAGTTTCCTGCTTGGAAAGACCACCTAGGCTGAGAATAAAAAATATACCCGATACAAGATAGGCCATAGTAACGAGGCCTTCGCTCAGGGGATAAAAAGAAAGTAAGTTTGCTGTGTTCATTACTTACGAAACATTTTCAACATGCGCTGGGTTACAAGAAATCCTCCAGCCACATTAATGGTAGCTACAAAAATGGCCACTCCAGCTAACCAGGGATTGGCACCGGAGACAAAAAGCATTCCGCCTATGAGGATGATCCCACTGATTGCATTGGTAACACTCATCAGGGGCGTGTGCAGAGAGGGGGTTACATTCCAGACCACCATATATCCGACAAAACAGGCGAGTACAAATACGGTAATCTGATCGAGAAATTCGCTCGATCCATTCCAGCCAAGTGCAAGCAAAGCAACCGACAATAAACCAAGTAGGAATCCCCCTGAAAGCAATGGGCTTTTCGATTTTTCTTCCACCGCCTCTTCCGGTTTGGCCTCCGGCTTTTTGGCCGGTGCGACCGATGTCTCTACTGGCGGTGGTGGCCAGCTTATCTTCCCTTGATCCAGAACCAAGGCACCGCGCACCACTTCGTCCTCTTGATTGATAGAAAATTCATCAGCCGTACCCAGCAATTGCACTAGTTTTACCAGGTTATTACCATACAGCTTACTCGACTGAGTGGGCAGACGGGAAGGAAAGTCTGTGTATCCAATAATTGTTACCCCATGGGCAACCTTGGCAGTGCCCGATTCGGTAAGTTCACAGTTCCCTCCACCCTCAGCAGCAAGATCTACTACCACAGATCCCTGCTTCATTGATTTGACCATCTCTTCTGTTATGAGTATCGGCGATTTTTTGCCAGGAATCATCGCTGTAGTAATGATAACATCCACCTCGGCTGCCTGCTCCGCAAAGAGCTTCATTTCCGCTTCGATAAATTCTTTGCTCATCACCTTTGCATACCCACCAGATCCGGCTCCATCCTCTTCAAAATCAAGTTCAAGAAAAGATGCACCCAAGCTCTTGACCTCATCTTTAACCGCTGGACGGGTATCGAAGGCTCGTACAATAGCCCCCATATTACGGGCGGCACCGATTGCAGCCAAGCCGGCTACACCTGCCCCAATGATTAGCACCTTGGCCGGTGGTACTTTGCCAGCGGCAGTGATTTGGCCGGTGAAAAAACGTCCGAACACATGGGATGCCTCAACCACTGCACGATAACCAGCAACATTTGCCATGGAACTAAGTGCATCCATGGACTGAGCCCGGGATATACGGGGCACACAATCCATTGCTAAAAGATTGATCTTTCTTTCGCCTAGTTTGTTAAGTAAATCCTCATTTCTGGCAGGATAAACAAAGCTGATCAAAGTACTCCCCTCCTTAACTATTCCCGCTTCATCCATACTTGGCGGGGTTACTTTGAGGACGAGATCACTCTCGCTCCAAATGGCTGCAGCATCGTCAACAATTCTCGCTCCTGCATCCATGAAGGCAGAGTCTGCAAGGTTGGCCTGCTCACCGGCTCCTTTTTCAATAATTACTTCGTATCCAAGTTTTGCAAATGCTCCAATATTATCAGGTGCAATTGCCACTCTTTTTTCCGAAGGCTGAGTTTCTTTGGGTATACCTATGATCATAATACATTCAAAGAATCATTTTTCCCTTATTCCATAATTCATGGCAAAGGAAAAGTTGGCGGAGTGTTGCAATTGATTCTTTTTTGTGAGTCCTTTGCTCATTTTTATTGTTTGATCACCAAATGGAGTGAATTAGCGGTCCATCTTTCCGGCTCGTAATCCGAGAAATTTGATGTATAAGTAGTAAAATATTTTGTTCGTGACCAAGAACACGAAGCTCACAATTGGATGGAATAAATTCGTTGGTGATAGTGAGGAAGGGTTCTTACACGGCAGTAACTGAGAAAACCCCAACGCACAAATTTATGAACGAACCAGAACTCCCAGGTGGGGAGAACAATTCTGATGGTCCCAATTTTGAGGATTTCGATCTACTTCCTGAAATCCTACAGGCCATCTCCAAGATGGGCTATGAAACGCCCTCACCCATTCAACGCCGCTCCATCCCTCCACTTCTGGAGGGCTTTGACTTACTTGGAGTTGCCCAGACGGGAACAGGAAAGACTGCTGCCTTTGCCCTCCCTCTTCTATCCCGGCTCGATCCATCACTCAAAGCAGTTCAGATGCTGTGCCTTGCCCCAACCCGGGAACTCGCCATTCAGGTAGCCGATGCTATCGAAAGTTTTGCTGAGTATATTCCTGGCTTAAGGATTCTTCCTGTATATGGAGGAACCGGATACAGTGAACAAATCCGCGAGCTCAAAAGAGGTGCCCAGATAGTCGTGGGTACTCCCGGTCGGGTCATGGACCATGTCCAAAAAAAGTATATGAAGCTCGATCAGGTCAAAGCGATGGTTCTCGACGAAGCAGATGAAATGCTGAGTATGGGCTTCATTGAAGACATTGAATGGATTCTGGAACAAACTCCAAAGGATAGGCAAACTGCTCTTTTTTCGGCCACCATGCCCAAACCCATTCGAAAACTGGCAGACAAGCACCTCCATGAACCGGTAGAAATCACCATTGAGGTAAAGCGTGAAAACGCCCCCAATATCCGCCAGCATTTTCTGAACATACGGCCCCACGAGAAAAAGGATATCCTTGCCCGTATTCTCGAAATCGAACCCTTTGGAGCGGTACTCATTTTTGCCCGCACCAAAAATGCCACCACAGAAATCGCAGAAAACCTCATGGCTAGAGGCTATGCAGCAGAGGCTCTCAATGGGGATATGCCCCAAAAACTCCGGGAAAAAACCGTCGACCGCTTACGCAAGGGACATGTAAAAATTGTAGTGGCCACGGATGTGGCAGCCCGCGGGCTTGATGTCGATGTGATTACTCATGTTGTCAATTACGACGCCCCCTTTGACCTTGAATCCTACACCCACCGCATTGGGCGCACTGGGCGGGCCGGCCGGCAAGGAGACGCCATTCTTTTTGTCACCAACAAAGAGATGCGAATGCTCAAGGCAATCGAGCGAACACTTAAAGTGCCATGCCAAGAGTATGCCTTCCCGACTCTGGA
>MDSZ01196761.1_pt1 | contig 12997 bp, 21 predicted proteins | sample 811201 | NCBI WGS metagenome assembly MDSZ01 (sample SAMN05326647, study PRJNA326480) | marine metagenome | isolation source: seawater | place: Indian Ocean: North | collected 2010
TCTTGAATCGTACTTTTCTCAGCGTCTCCCCACGCCTCGAAGGGTGGGAAAGCAGTAGCTTTTCTTCTCAGCAGCTGCGGATGCGTTAAGATTGTTACAACTTTGCGATACACGGTTACTCCATCATTTATCGTTTTCTCTTAGTTCAACAATCCACACACCTAAGCAAAGGAATGATGTGATACCACTTAGGGCTGACTGCTCAAGCATACCGATAGCCGCGAAATAAGAGGCCAATCCGAGATTGAGAAAGGTCAAGCCAGTAAATATCTTTCCCTTTGTGGTGTGGGGTATCATTTCTTCACCTTCGGCTTTCTTGTAGCGCGACGAGTAGACTTCTTACGAGCCGTAGACCTCAAAGGACGCTCAGCGGCAGGCACATGCCAACTCTTCTCATCGCGGGAAGGATTTTGCTCTTCTACTTCAGGAGAAGTCGGTTGCGTGAGGATTGGAAAGTAAGCTTTCTCGCAATGCTCTTTCGAAAAAGAAACATTCATACTTCTCGCGTTGCACCACGCTTCAAGCTCAGCATAACTTTTAATTCCTTGCTTCTGTAACCACCCTGCTACATCTGTAACCTTTCGTCTTGAGAGGTATCGGTTCAAATCCCTATTGTGTCTTGACATATTTTAATTCCACTCGTCTTCATCACTCCACCGCGCGTCATAGCTATTCCTAGACGGCTTCGAAGTTTTTCGTGTTTCACTTAATGTTCTTTTCATCTTGCTTTCCCACATTCTAAAACTTTGTTCTAGAGATAAGTACACGCTTTCTGGCAGCAGCTGCTTATCAAAAGTGTCCCATGGAGTCGACCTTAGCCAGAACAACGCTTTGTCGACATTTGGTGGAGCAGCAATCAGCATCAGCTTAAGCTCCTCCAGAAAGATTTCAAACTTTTTCTCATCCCAATCAAGGGCTTCCAAAATAGCTGTGGAAGTCCTTAACCCCTGGAGTTCATTGAAAAAGTTAATGTAGCCTGTCATAGCTTGATGCCGCTTTCCTCGATGATGTCAGCAATGCTTTCTTGGAAGCGCGGATCGAGAGCAATCCGATCAACTTCATCGCTTGAAAGCCCGTACATCTCAACAACAGGGGAAGCAAGCTTTCTCATCCCTTGCAGAAAGTAATTACGGGCAGCAGAGTGCTTCATGGGATCGCCATTAGTCGTCATGACTTCAGCAATCTCTCGGTACCCAAGACCACCGCGGTCACCGACTGTTGCGTATCCATTCTTTGCTTTAAATCCTTTTGGCATGCTCATTTTGTGCTCCTTGCTTGCAAGCTGTTCTTCTTCTTTTCTGTGATTGGAAAGTTTTTACTGTCTGATGGATCTTCGATCAGGCCGAAACGAAGACGAATGATATTTTCTTCTCGTGAGGTTAGCTTCTTAAGAGCTTCAACCAAAAGACCCCTGATTGCAACCTTATCAAGTTCATCACCAGGGTCTGTATCATCAACCCCACCGACAATCTCAGCGAACGTTCTGCCGCCTGAATCATCACGAGAGATTGAGCGGTCGAGGGAAACAGCTGTAGAGCCTGACTTATAAATCGACCCTAGCGTGTCTTCTGGAATACCAACCGCGGCTGCTACTTCTGCTGCGGAAGGATCACACCCAAACTCGTCCTGGTATTCTTCCCGAAACTTCTGAGCCTTATACATGATGGCGCGGGCTGACGTAGGCATCTTGATTGCACCAGACTGGCCTGCTACATGAGACTGTACAGCTTGGCGAATCCACCAGACTGCGTAAGTGCTAAACTTGAACCCCTTACGCCAATCAAAGCGATCGACAGCTCGAATCAAGCCAAGATTTGACTCTTGGATCAAATCTTCGAAAGAACATCCCTTGTCACGAAAGTTTTTCGCAATAGAGATTGCAAGCCTTAGATTGGCCTCAATCATCTTGTTCCTGGCGCGCTGGTCACCTTTCTCAATTGCTTTTGCTAGCTCAACCTCTTCTTCACGAGAAAGAAGAGCATGATTCCCCACGTTTTCAAAGTACGTGTCTAAAATCATTCATACCTCCGGTTAATTGTGAAAACAAGTTAGCAGGTATCTTTACCAACCAACATTATAATAATACCACATTTCACCTTCTCTTTGCACGCTTTTCAGCTCTTTTTTGTAAAAACTTTTCGTGAGCCTGGCGGCGTCGGTCTCTAATCTCAAGCTCTCTTTGAAGATAGCAAATCTCTTTTTCCAGCATAAGGAGTGTACCCTGCTGTTCTTTTGCTTTCTTTCTATCACGAAGAATCATACCCTTTCTAGATTCTAGGGTTGAAACTTCACGTTTAAGCTTTTCTTCTCTTACATAAGGAATGCTTTCAGGTGGGATTAAGCTTTGAGATTTGAACATTTTGTCAGACTACTCCTATTGGTTTTGTTCTTGTTGGTCTTCAGTCATCGCGCAGCCAATAGACAGCAAGTTGATGGAAACGCTAACAGCATTCTGAAGAGCTAGCCTTGTAACCTTCACTGGATCAACAATACCTTCGTCTAATAGGTTGCACACCTCGCCACTAATTGCATTATATCCATAGCTGGCAGGTTTTTCACTAATTTTCTCAAGAATAATCTCCGGTACAGAACCGCAATTTTTTGCTATCTGTCTCAGCGGTTCGCAGCATGCGGTGTACACAATCTTCTGACCTGTTGATAAATTACCGTCTGCCAACCTTTTCTTCGCTAACTTTGCTAGGAGGGAACCACCCCCAACAACGATACCTTCTTGCATCGCGGCTCGAGTTGCATACAGCGCATCCTCCACCCTGTCTTTTCTTTCGCCAATCTCAGCTTCTGTAGCTCCTCCTACACGAAGAATGCCTATTCCGCTATTCAATCGGCGAAGCCTCCTACTAAGAACTTTATTCATTTCAGGATCGGAGGGGTCAATTGCTTCTTTAATCTCAGACGCTCTAGCTTCGCACTGCTCTTTTGTGCCACCTGCTCCGACAAATATTGTTCGAAAGCGAAAAGACGTCATTTTCTTACAAGTCCCTAAATCTTTTAACTTTTTATCACGCCAGGTGGACTGATCACCAGATAAAAGCTCAGTCCCAAGCAACACACAAAGGTCACGCAGCGCTTCGAGCCTCGCTGTCCCAAATTCAGGAGCGGCAAGGACACAAGACTTAATGACTTTCTTTGTTGTATTCATAATCAGCGCTTGCATAGCATCGCCTGTCGTCTCAGGACTGACAATTACAAAGGGCCGAGATTCTCTAGCTGACTCTTCCATGAAGTGCATGATGTGAGTCACTGAAGATATTCTCTGGTCAGTGACAAGAATAGCAGGGTTTGAAAGCTCGCATGCCATCCTAGAAGGCTTATTGACAAAATATGGTGAAGTATATCCCCTGTCTAGTTCGCAACCATCCACGACCTCCAGAGAGCTCTCGAAACCTTTCGCTTCGTCTACTGTGACGGTACCATGATCACCAACTGCCTTCATAGCACGTACAATCAGGTCTGCTAGCTCGTCTTCATGGTTGACAGAAATGTTTGCAACTCGGCGGAGGTCTTCATCTGACTCAACAGGCTGGCTGGAGCTCACAACTTCTGTTGTCATATCATCCAATGCGAGGAGCATACCTTCCTTGATTTCCCTAAGCCCTGTGCCAGCCGACAAGGCTCGAATGCCCTCTTCATAAAGAGCATGTGCAAGGACAGTCGCAGTCGTAGTCCCATCCCCAGCTTCTTCAGCGGTGCGTTGAGCTGCTTCTCTAACCAACTGGACCCCTAAGTTCGCAAACTTGTCTCTTAAGTTAATTGCTCGAGCTACCGTAACACCGTCCTTTGTCAAAACAGGTGGAGCAGAGGGTTGCTCAATTAGAACATTATGACCGCTAGGGCCCATCGTTACTTTAACTGCGTTTGTAAGCTGCTTTACTCCAGCCCGGACTTTCTCACGAGCATCATCTCCAAAAGTAACGACCTTATAAGTTTGCTCTATCATCCCTTCAACAACCTCTTTGAGTTTTTGTCTTCATTTAAGATATTAGAGTTTAAAACTCTTCTTTCTTGCGTTACAACATTCACGGCCACAAGAAGATCACCTTGAGAATACGCAACCTCATTCTCGGTAAGAACGTTCAGCTCTCTTAAAGCTTGAATCTTCTCATTCGGTAAAATAGTCCCGTCCATCTTTTAGTCCTCCAAAAGGCCGAGAATAGTTTCCCCACGCCTTGTCTGTAATCATACTTTTTAAGTTCATCTGCGTAAAGGTTTCGCGAAGCGTCATCAGATCATTTTTAGCAAAGCACATTTCGACAGCTGAGAACTCGTCGGATGTCATTCCTCTTAGCTCGATCATCTCTACATTCTTAGCAAACTGCTCAACAAACTCAGGCTTTTTTTCAAAAAAGCTATCTAAAGCACCGGCTTCGGTCAACAACATAGTTGCCCTCTTATTTCCGATCCCTCTTAGCCCAGGAATGTTATCAGCCGAATCGCCTCTAAGAGCTTTCCATGTTGCGTATGGATACTCAGGAGCAACCCGAAAGTCTTTCTTAATTGGGTTGTACAGCTTAACATCATTCTCAGGAATTTGACAAAGTTGAATAAAGTCAGTGTCACTAGAACAGATAATCTTCTCATCAGAAGCCGGAAGCTTTCTAATAACTAGATCAGCAATGACGTCATCAGCCTCCATCTCAGGATGCCTCATAACAAGGAATGGAACACTTTCCTTTATCATCGCAATCGACTTCTTTCTCTGTGCACGAAAGTTATCTTTATCGTGATATTCCCTTGTCCCCTTATAGTCGGGAGACATCTCCATTCTCTTCTTAGGATACCCATCAAGAACAAAATACACGCAGTCGGGGTCGAACTTCTCTACAATGGGTTTGATGCTACGAAAAAAAGTGTGAATAATCACATGATCGTAGCTTCTTCGAAAGCAAGCATGGCGAGCTCGAAATAGGAGATTGTTTGCGTCAAGAATCAAGTGCTTCATTTCTATACCTTCATGCGTGCTTTTGTCCCATCCCCAAGGTCAACCTCAGCATACTCAGGCTTCTTCGTCTTGGAGGTGATGGGCCTCTCTGCTGCTGGTGTATGCCACGCCTCAGAAGGATCATTCAAGATCATATCTTCAATCGGTTCCTTTTCACGCTCAGGAACTACAATTGGTTCAAAAACAGCCGATGCCTTCACAGCGTTTTCGACCAGCTGTGTGACAGCAGCTGTAGCACGCTCGACCATAAACTCTTTCATAAGCTCTGGTGTTGGAAAAATGTCGACTATGCTCGGATCAACTTCAATCTTTTTTACCTTCTCAGAAGACTGCACTGCGATGATATAGGTCGATTTCGACCCGTCAAGAGAGGTCCTGACAATTTTTTCAACAACCTGTGCAGGTAGAACTCTCTCTGTCTTGTTGTGGAGGAAGTAAACAATGCTTCCTACTGGGAAATCATGTGAGGTCATCAACGCTCTCCAATTGTATACTGTACGAATCTGGTTTATTGTACCACACCTGCATCTTTTGTTCAGCAGTTTTTACCTCGCTCAGCGATACCGCGGATGCAGCTCGATTCGCGTATTCGTTTATCCACTGCTCTCTTAGATTCTTGAACCCTCCTACAAGCGGAACGCACTTCTTAAATGCAGTGGACTTTTTAAGGCGAGCCTTACCTCGCGATCCCGGAGCGGGATCATAGAAATCATCAGGAACCAAGTCTTCAAACAGCAAAACAGCCACGTTCTCGTGGGAGCGATCAAAAAGCAGATATAGAAAGTCGCAGCTACCTTTTCTCTCCAGCGTCGCTTTATCAGCCTGCAAGGACCAGGACCCTGTCTTACCGCGGCAAACCACTTTACACTCTACCTCACGATCATCCATGCTTCGAATAACAATGTCAGCCATACCAGTCCGACCATCGCTGGAGCAATCACCGACGATAGACTCAATAGCCTGTGCAAAAAAGTGCTCTTGCGCTGCTGAAATAAGGATGTTCTTACGGCCGACATCGTTTCCGAGATCAATACCGTACTTGCCGTACAGATCATTAAGTTCTGTGAACAATCCCTTGATATTTCTAATGGCGCCGATTGACGCTTCCCTGTTAAGATACGTACGCATAGGTATAGTCTCCTGTAAGCTTAAGTACAGGTTTATTATACACTATATCGTGTCAATTTACACGAATGTCAAGACTGCGAAGCAACCTTTTCTCGGACATCAGACGTAATCTTCTGACCTTTCTCGATCGCTTGAGCTAAAGGCTCTAAGCCAAGAACCTGGCGTACTGTATCATATAAGCTAGACGGCAAATTATCACGTAAAACATTCATATTAGCATATTGGTGAAGATCTAAATCCACAATCGGCATCGGCTCGCCACCAGGGCCTACCTCTTCCTCGCCCGTTTCTCTCGACTCGAACATAAAAAGAACGTTAGGCATCTTTTCATTTTCTGGAACTGAAATAAAAGGAATGTGAGAAGTTATTCCTTCGTCTGTCTCTTCGTAATAGATTTCAGGAATCCAATTTCTTTGGTTTTCGTTCATTACAAACTCCCTAGTTGTTGCTATTATATCGAGCAAACTTAGGAAATAAAAGAAATCAGATGCTTAATAAATCATCTCTGAATTTGAAGATCATGTCAGCGTACTCTTTACCACGTGGTCCCATACCAGAAAGCTTTTTAAGATCGTCAGGTGACATTTCAGCGACGAAACCCAGCAGCTCTGAAGCACCAGCGTTCTTAGCTTCTTCTACCACAGAGCCAAAAGTATTCGCTAGCAAACCGGCCTCTATTAAGGGAAAGAACTCTTCAACAGGTGCGTCTTTAGGTATCGCTTTTGCTTGCGGTGACTTTCTTAGCTGCTCAATAATTTCGTCGACTTCTTCACCACCCTCTTTAAGCTTTGCCGCCTCTTCTTCCAGAGCTGCCTTAATATCTCTCATAGGCTCAGAAAAATCTACTTCAAGTTGCCTAAGGTCTTCAACCACCTTACCTGCCTCATCTATAGATTCGGCTTGAGCTAATGCAGTCAAACCATCGATCTTCTTCTTCTGAGTTTCTAGAATCTCATCAATTTCTTTCTGCTTGTCCTCAATGAGCTCGTCCCAGAAGGTCTCGACTTCTTTGTCGAAACCGCTGTCCTTGACATACTGCAGTGCTAAATCTTCTAGCTCTTTGTCGGAGGGAGCAGCAACAGAGTCTTTATCTCTTTCTTGTTCAAGAAGAATCAGTTCTATTGCGTCAATCTCATCAAGGCCCTCACCAAAGAAAGCTCTCTTCAAGTCGGCCATCAACCCTGGGGACTTGTCGGCAGCCGTTGATGCAGATATTGCGGTGTCGCCAATACCTAAAGAGCCACCAAAAAAATCTTCCACTTTATCTCTTACTGGTTCAGCGCCGTCCCAAGCCAAATTGGCTGCTGCTTTACCTAACACTAAGTGCGGAGCTACCATGAAGGTGAATAACTTGCCATCAGGTGTATTAAAAGCGGCGTCAGTTGACTCCATGGCTTTTGCCATTCGGCCTTTGTACTTCTCTCGGCGTTGTCTAAATCTTTCTCGGATGGCGTCTTGCTTCTCTCTGTCAAAGGTGATTGCATAATCAGCTATGTCTAGAGCAGCAGAAGTGATGTCTTTAGCAGCTATGGCCGCGACCTTAAAGACGTCTATAAAGGGTGCAAACAGAGTCTTAAAAACTCCTAGCCGTGGCCCGGCTCCGTACTGATCAGAAATCCAGCCTGCATTAACATCAAACTCAAGGAGGAGTTTTTGTACCTGCTCTCTTATAAACTCTTCGCTGTCTTTTGTCATCGTGGTACCTCTAAAGTTATGCCTGTCTTCTTCTGATAAATATCTACCAGCTCTAGCTCCATCTTATTCATGGTCTGTATTTTTGTTTCGGGGTCTCTCGTGGAGAAGTAGGCTCTTTGAGAAGAGGGTAAACTCAACAACAAGATTTTCTTAAGCTCTATCCACGTCTGAACCTCACACCGGACCCCAAGGTCGAGAGCAGAGCTGACAATACTTTCAGGAACATTCACCGGCGCACACCCACTATTGGAAGAGGTAACACTTGCTTCGCTGGTCGCGCTTCATCAAGCTGGTTTCCATAAGTACAGCTGGTCACCTGATATTCCTGCCCTTCGAAAACAAAGCTAAACCCAGGTGAGAGGAAAGGTTCTTGCTCTAAATTTTCAGAAATGAGTGTGTATGCGACTCTCTCTGCTACTTTCGATGAAGGAGCGCCGGCGCCTATCTGTTCAACACATTCAGTCACAACACCTGTACCAGCGATGTTCTTTAGTCTGATCTTAGGATCGACCATAACCTTAAACCGACCGAGAGATTCAGGTACATTACTTTCAAATCGGGTAAACATTCTCTCAAGAAGGGGCGTACTCTTTATGGAAGCGCCTGATTTACTACTCGACAACCTAACAGCTTTTCTTATGACAACAGCCGGCTTATTCAGCGGCCCGTTAATCCTGATTGAGTTGTCCAGCACCTCAAGCTGAATCCAGCTGCTGGAACCAGGGGAAAATGGCCAGAGGGGAGCTAAGTTTTCTTCAACAAGTTCTAGAGCCTCAAGGACTGTATGGCCGACCTTCTGATCTTTGAACCTGGAAACGATATCCTTTGCAGTAACAGTAGTCGTCCCCAAATCAGATCTGTGACGTGCGTATGTCATGGCGCCATCAGCGTTGACCCTAGCGAAAATTTTCACACACTCGAAGATCGGAGAGACTTCGATACTCTCATGGCACAAAACCTCTACAAGCGATAGTAGGTCAGCTGAGGTGACGTTGTGTAATCGCGTCCTGCTATGGCGAATCACCTTGCACCTACCTTCTCTTCATAGAAGCAATCTTTTCAGCAGCTCTCAGCTTTTGTCTTAAAAACTTTAGGGTCCCATTTAGGCTGGCTCTGTCCGCTGTCTTCGCGGCACAACCATCTCGCAGCTGTGAGGTGTCTTCGATTCTCGCTTGAATGTCTTTTATGCAGCCCCTGGTACCAAACTTCACGAGTCTTCCATCTTGACAACGGTGGTAATCTTCACCTGTCATCGCCTCAACTAGACGAAGGCTATATTTTGAGGTATCTGACACTTCTCCAACGATAATAGGAGCTTGATCACCTCCGGCTTCAACTCCAGGTTTTGGCTTTGCTCTCTTTTCTTTCTCTTTTTTAGTAAGCTGTATGTCTATACCCATCGATTCAGGACGAGGGGCCTCGTCACCCTCTGTGCCTCCCGTAAGGATTGCCGCTAGTGAACTAAGGAAGACGTATAGGGCCTTCTCCTCGCCCATCCCTAGCTTCTTAAAGTAGTCTTCTAGCTGTGCTGACACAGCCTCGTCTTTTAAGCTCTTGCCAGCACGAAGGTTGTTGATCTGGTCCTTCATATCATCGAGTGTCATAGTCCTTGGAATCTTCTTGGCAGCTGTAACCTCGAAATCTCCGTCGTCTTCGTCGGCTTCTTCATCGCCAGGTTTTGGCTTAGGCTCTATGTCTTCTTCACCCTCTTCGTCTTCTTCACCTTCGTCTGTTAAGCGAGACTTATCATCTTCATCTTTTGCAGGAGCGTCGAGATCATCATCCTTTATTTCTTTTGAGACAGCATCTTGGCGTTCTTTCTCATCCTTCGAAAAACCAGCTTCTTCCTCTAAAATCAGAGAGGCGATCTGTGAGGTGATAGAGTCTAAATCAATTTGTTTCATTTCTTCCCCCTTAAGTAGCGTACTGAGTTTTGCCACTTCTCTGCATAAAGTCTCACCCGGCTTCTGTTACCATGTGCATGCTCAGACTTCTCAAGCTGCCTTATTTCTGCCTTCTTTTTTTCTTGTCTGGCTTCAAGGTCTTTCATAAATTTTTCAAAGGATGACATTATCACTCCAAAATTTAAGTTTTAATTTCGCTTCATGAGGTCCGGAGTGCTCCACAGACCAAGTCTCTACTCTTACACTGTCCAGTTCCGACTCATACACACCAGAAAGGATCAAGGGAGCCGGCTCAGGAGTAGAATGTGTGTATGTCTCCAGAGCAGAAACAAATTCTGGCCTGACATTCTCGCTTTCCACCTCTAACTCATAGCTGCATTTGCCAATACACGCTAGCTTTGAAAAGCGGCCGCGAACTGTGAGGGGTAATCCGTCTTGATCCATAATCGTTACACTCATCGTGTCAACAGAGAGCTGAGGCTCTGGGGCTCGAGAATCAATCGGTAGATCCATCAGCTCTTGAAGATCCTCAGACATTATCAAATTGTCAGGATTCGAGAGTACTCTTTCATACTCTTCGTTTATTACCCGAACAGATCCGGTATTTTCCTCATTAGTACTCATAGCCATCAAACCTTATTAAGGAAATATCGTTGTACAGAATATCACAGTCGCCGGCGTACTCTTGGTCAAGCTCTGTAACTCTATCAAGATCATGAGTCCAAACCTCTACAGTGACCTGGGTACCTTCGATGGTTATCTTCGCGTGGTGACCAGATTGTTCTTCTAGATTCATGAGTTCTTCAATGAATAGCGCACGTTGAGAAGTATTCTCAAACTCATACACTCTATGCAGTCGCTCAGGACTGTATTGCAGACTCCAATCAGTGGAAGCTGGTATGACAGGAAGATCAGACTTTAATGTGCCAAACGACTCAGGTAACAAACGAGAGTTAACGCGATTTTCGTTTAAGCTTTGTGAGTTTATATACTCGTCCATTAGTCTGCTAATCTTCATTCTCTACTCAGCTGCTGAAAGGGATGATACCAAGACTTTCATCTTCTTGGAATCTGCTAGTCTCGTAAAGTAATCTCTTGCTCTATCAAGTAAGCCAGGTTGCAGTTCCCCAAGGTTGTCCTCCGAAATGCCTTGGCTGGCTGCGTCACGGAGCATCTTCTTGTAAACGTTGTTTAGGAAACTATCCCACATGAACTGTCGAAAAGACTTTAGCTCATGAGCATCTTTGCTCATCATCAAGTCGGTGGCCTCTTCGGCATCAATCAAGTCAAGATCCAGCAGCCCCTTAGCGAAATACTCCATCGCCATTTCCTTAATCGGGTCAATATCGTCTGGGAAATGGACTTGTATTAGCCTCAACTTCTTCAAAGCTTCGGCTTCCAACCTCTTAATCCCCGAAGTACTCAACCCCATCTCATCAGCAAGGTCAGCCAGGGTCGACTCATCCTTCGTTGGCTCAGCTTTGGGGGGCTCTGGGTCTGTGTCGCCCATGTCTCTGACAGATAGGTTATCTTCGTCGTATCTGTTCCCGTAAGCGTCCACGTCGTCGAGATCATCATCATATTGTTCTCTCAACATTTTTATTAATAAAGCGTTACGGATAGCGCTTCTTGCTTCTGTTACCTCTTTCGGCACTGTGTTCCCTCCGGTGTCTACCACCTCGATTCCGACTTCCTTGCTATCCTCAACAAACTTCCTGAACTTGTCATAAGTTGAACCAACTACTTCGGAATCATCTGGCAGGTCCTGCGCGAGGGCAGAGAGCGCTGCGGCTAGTTGTTGAGTATTGACAGGAGCGTACTCTGGATCTTCTACAGGAGGCAGGTCCTGAGAAAGCTGGACGGATGCCTGCGGTGCAGGGTCAAGGGGCAAATCTAAAATGTCTTCCGGCTCGTCGCTTAAACGACCTGCCTTTAGATTATCGATCGTTCCGTGAGTTACGTAAGAATCCTCGAATAGAAGGGACGCAACTTGTCTTCTAAAGCTTTGAAAATTTTTGGACATAGCAAAACACCTCACATATTAAATATGTTGCGGGAAACTAGTTTGCTAACATCATTGAGCAGCTGAATGCATAGCATATCCAGCACCAATGGTTATACCAACCCCTGCAACGATACCAATAATAAATACAACCTCTTGCGGAATCCGAGGTCCGGCTGCTTTCTTCTCTAGAAAATCTATGTACTCTCGCTGAGAGGTGAGTTGCGTCCGATACATTTCTTCATAGGCCAAGCGGGTTGTGTTGCAGTTATCTAGCAAAAGCTGCTTTTGACTAAGAGCACGTTGCACTTCTGTCTGAACGCGTAAGCTGCATTGAGCCTCCTGCTGTTCCAGCCGAGCAGTCATTTCTGCGGCTTGGATCGTTGGTATCAGCACGCCGTTAAAGGGGGCGGCATCACCAGCCTGAAGTGGCGTAGGCTGTTCAACGTTCGCGGGTTGAGAGTCTTGAGCGTGCACAACAGCGGGATAAAAAGCCAGCCAGCAGCAGATCCAAGCACACATGACGTTAGTAAATAATCTTTTCATGTGTAATTGTATGAAGGTTAGGATTGAAGTAAAAGCTAGTTGAGCTTCGTCGGGCGGCCCATTGCGTTACCAACGACTGTCAACATAGTCAGGAACTCGCCTGTGCTCATACCACCCTTGTCTATGATATGTACGTTTGCCATCTGTGCGTCACCGCCCGAACGAAGCCACTGTCCTGACCAGCGGTGGTGACCATCGATAATCTCACCTTCAGAAGAAGCAAATGCACCTTCCATGTCTTGGCCAATATTAGCTAACGCGAATAACATCGACTTCGCAGCCTTGACATTTGTCTGCGTCGGTTTCATATCACCGTTTTTCATCGGCTGGTTTGGACTAACACCGAGGTCGTCACCCTTGTTTCCAATACCTTTTTTGAGGAACAACTCTGCTTCCCCAGAAGTCGCGCTTAAGTCGGCTGCGCCGTCGGCACCCAGGTTTGGAGCACCCGGCATCACCTGGGCGGCACCAGGGAAAGGGAATCTCTCGTCTGTCTCAATCTCGGTAATCGGCTTTAGGCCTACCATCTTAGCCCATCGCTCGAGAATAAGGTTGCCGGTGTGGCGGGTAGATTCATTCTTCTCTGCATCTGCGCCACCAGCCATTTGATCTTCAGCGTATTCAGAAAAGCTAGCAGTATCGCCACCAAAGTCGGAGCCAATATCAACATTATACTCACCGTCTTCATCAAGAGCGTCAGATAAAGCAGCAACATCACCGCCCTCCAAGGCAGGCATTTCTGGTTTAGAGAATCCTTCAGCA
>MDSZ01093644.1_pt1 | contig 12996 bp, 13 predicted proteins | sample 811201 | NCBI WGS metagenome assembly MDSZ01 (sample SAMN05326647, study PRJNA326480) | marine metagenome | isolation source: seawater | place: Indian Ocean: North | collected 2010
AAATTTATTTAATTTTAGTAAAAATATATATAATCATAAAATAAAAGTTGAATTTATTAAGTTTATAAGAAGAGAAAAGAAGTTCTCAAATATTAAAAAGCTGACAAATCAAATTAAAAAAGATATCAAAGTTGCGAAAAGAAATTTGAATTAATTCATGAGTAAAGAAAACCTAAATCTTCCCAAAACAGCCTTTTCGATGAAGGCTAACTTGCCCCAGAAAGAGCCTGGCTTAATAGATTTTTGGGATAAAATTAATCTTTACCAAAACTTAAGAAATAATACTAAAGGTAAAGAGAAATTTGTTCTTCATGATGGTCCACCGTATGCAAATGGAAATATTCATATGGGCACGGCTCTAAATAAAATTTTAAAAGATATCATAACTAAATTTCATCAGATGAATGGTAAAGATTCTGTTTATGTACCTGGCTGGGATTGTCATGGACTTCCAATTGAATGGAAAATTGAAGAGCAATATAAAAAAAATAAAAAAAACAAAAATGAAGTTCCTATAAAAGAATTTAGAAAAGAATGTAGAGATTTTGCAAGTAATTGGATTTCGGTTCACAAAAAGCAATTTAAAAGATTAGGAGTAATTGGAGATTGGGATAACTATTATTCTACAATGAGTTTTGATGCAGAAGCACAAATAGTTAGAGAGCTAGGAAAATTTTTAAAAGAAGGAAGCCTTTATAGAGGATTTAAACCTGTGCTGTGGTCCACTGTCGAAAAAACAGCTTTAGCAGATGCTGAAGTTGAGTATTTAGATCATACTTCTGATACAATTTATGTGACTTTCCCTGTCAAAGAAACAAAATTTGATAGTTTACGAGATACTGAAATTGTGATTTGGACAACAACTCCTTGGACAATTCCTGCAAATAAAGCTTTGGCTTACAATCAATCTATGAATTATTTAGTTCTTAAAATAAATGATGATAACGACTTTAAAGATAGAAAGATTGTTATTGCTTCAGATTTATTAGAAACATTTTTAAAAGAGACCGATATTCAAAGTTATGAAAAATTAAAAGAGTTCTCTGGCAAGGAGTTTTCAGGAACAATTTGTTATCATCCATTTAAAAAAATAAATGGTTACGGATATGATGTTCCAATGCTAGAGGCTAGATTTGTTACTACAGAGCAAGGGACAGGTATTGTGCATTGCGCCCCAAGCCATGGACCAGACGATTTTAATTTATGCTTGAACAATGGTATTAACGCATTGGAAACTGTAGATGATGATGGAAAATATACTTCGAATATTCCAAATTTTGAGGGAACTCATATTTTTAAAGCTAATGAAATAATAATTCAAAATTTAAAGGATCAAAAAAATCTGATTAGAAATGGAAAACTAACCCATCAATATCCTCATTCGTGGAGATCTAAGGCACCATTAGTTCATAGAGCGACACCCCAATGGTTTATCTCAATGGAAAGTCACGATTTAAGAAAAAAAGCACTAAAATCTATAGATGAAACAACATTTTATCCCAGCAAAGGAAAAGAGAGAATAAGATCAATGATCGAAACTAGACCTGACTGGTGTATTTCAAGACAGAGAGTATGGGGGGTTCCTCTTCCGATATTTATATCAAAAGAAAATGGCAAACCATTAGTAGATGATGAGATTTTTGAAAATATAGCTAAAATTTATGAAAAAGAGGGCTCAGATTGTTGGTTTGACGACGATCCTCAAAGATTTTTGGGAAAAAAATATAACAAAGATGATTACGAAAAATTAACTGATATTGTTGAGGTTTGGTTTGACAGCGGATCTACACATACATTTGTTTTAGAAAAAAGAGAAGATTTAAAATGGCCAGCATCAATGTATCTAGAGGGATCTGATCAACATAGAGGATGGTTTCACTCATCTTTATTAGAGTCTTGTGGCACAAGAGGTAGAGCCCCATTTGAAGCAATACTTTCCCATGGCTTTGTAGTTGATGGCAAGGGGCTAAAAATGTCAAAATCTCTTGGTAACGTTATTTCACCAGAAGAAATATTAAAAAAATATGGTGCTGACATATTAAGAATTTGGGTTGCATCTTCAAATTATGCAGAGGATTTAAGAATAGATCATGAAATTTTAAATCAACATGCCGACTCATATAGAAAAATAAGAAATACTTTTAGATATATTTTAGGAAATATTAACGATTTAAAACAAGAAATTTTATTTGATGAATTAGATATAAATTCTCTTAACGAGCTTGAACAGTATATGATATTAAAAATATTTAAGTTTAATGAAAATTTTAATCAATATTTTAAAGAATATAATTTTCATAATCTTTATAAAGATCTTTTAAACTTTTGTACAGTTGACTTATCTGCCTTCTATTTTGATATTAGAAAAGATTTATTATATTGTGATACCAGGGAGTCAGAGAAAAGAAAAAATTGTGTAAAATTATTAAATATAATTTTAGACTGCCTTTTAAAATGGTTTGCTCCAATTTTATCCTTTACAACAGAAGAAATATTTCAATTGATTGAAAAAAAAAATAGCAGCATTCATCTAGAAAAATTTCCAAAAATACCAAATAATTGGAATAATAAAGAAATAGAGATTAAATGGGAAAAAATTCAAGAAATTAGGAATAAATGTAATATTAGCATTGAGAGCAAGAGATCTGAAAAATTAATTGGTTCAAGTTTGGAAGCAGACATATCAATTAAATTAAATAAAAAAGATTTTGATTTAGTTAAAAATATAGATTTTTCAGAGATTTGTATAACTTCTTCAGCCAAATTAGACCAACATGATAGTGAAGATGTAAAAATTGAAACTAGTAAAGCTGAAGGAAATAAATGTTCTTTATGTTGGAAAATTAAAAAAGAAAAATGTGCAAGGCAAAATTGCCCTTTATGATTAAATCGAAAATTTTGTTTCCCACATTGATTATTGTAAGTACCTTTTTACTCGATAGATTTAGCAAGATATATATTTTAAATTTAGCAGAGAACACAGAAAATTTAAATTTATCAATAACAAGTTTTATAAATATAATATTAGTTTGGAATACTGGAATTGGTTTTGGACTTTTTCAAATTGATGACAATACACTCTATAATGTTATCACTGCATTAATATTACTAATTAATTTTGTAATTATTTATATTTTGATTAATTCTGAGAAATTTCAAAGAATATTATTCTCATTAATACTTGGCGGATCACTTGGAAATCTTTATGATAGGATCCATTATTCAGCTGTACCAGATTATATTGATTTAAATTATAATGGCTACCACTGGTTCGTTTTTAATGTTGCTGATATATTTATATCTATAGGAATTTTAATGCTTATATTAACTGAATTTTTAAAAAAAAATGAAAAATAAAATAATATTTTTAATTGTTCTAATGTACTTTATTTCATCCTGTAGTGGATTTGGTGTAAAAAGATCTGACAAAGCAGATGAATTTTTAATTGAAAAAAAAGCTCCTCTAGTAATGCCACCAGATATTGAAGATTTGCCTGAGCCACAAGGAATAGATAAAAAAAATCAATCTGATGATGAATTTAGAGAAATACTAAATTCAAACAATACAACAAATACAGAAAATTCAAATTCAGTTAATAATAGTTCCTTAAAAGAAAATATTATAAAGAAAATAGAAGAGTGATGGAGCGGGATATAATTTTTAAAAGTTTTCAAGAAACAATTAATTTAAAAAAAAAAAAAAAATTAACTCAATATCTAAATAAAATTAAAATTTTAAAATGGCCTAAATTTTTTGAAAGTTTCAAAAAAAATTATCAATATTCTTATAATAAAAATTTTATAAAAAAATATATTAAACACAAAACCATCAATATTATTGGAATGGGCGGTTCCTCCTTAGGCTCAAAAGCAATTTACAATTTTTTAAGAAGTAAAATTAAAAAAAAATTTTCATTTTTCGAAAATTTGACCACAAGGCAAGGAAAAGAGTTAAAAGGACTCAATCTAATAATTTCTAAATCTGGTAATACCTTAGAAACAATAGTTAATATTAATACAAAAATAAAAAAAGGTGACAAAAATATTTTTATTACAGAAAATAAGAATAATTATTTAATGAGATTAGCAGAAAAACTTAAATCAGATGTAGTGGAACATAAAAATTTTATAGGTGGTAGATTTTCAGTTTTATCAGAAGTTGGAATGTTACCTGCTGAACTAATGGGTTTGAATGAAAATAAATTTAAACAATTTAATGATTTAATAATAAAAAAACATTTTATAGATAAATTAATTAAAAATGTTCTAAGTACTTACAAATATGTAAAAGAGAAAAAATATAATTCAATAATTTTAAATTATGATCCTCTTTCTGAAGATTTATTTAAATGGTACCAACAGCTTGTATCTGAAAGTTTGGGAAAAAAATCAAAAGGAATAATTCCAATTATTTCAACAATGCCTAAAGACAATCATAGTATACTTCAATTATATCTAAGTGGATTTAAGTCTAATTTTTACACGTTTTATACAACTGGAGAAAATAGAGGTTCTAAATTGAATTCGAAATTATTATTTGATGAGTTTCATTTTCTTAGAAATAAGAATGTTTTTGATGTTATAAATTCTCAAAGAATAGCAACAGAAAATATATTTAAAAAAAAAAATATACCCTTTAGATCATTTTTTATTAAAAAGAAAAATGAAGAAACTTTAGGAAAATTATTTTGTTTTTTTACATTAGAGGTAATTTTACTAGCACATCTTTTGAACATTAATCCCCTAGACCAGCCTGAAGTAGAATTAGTTAAAAGAGAAACATTTAAAATTCTTAAAAATTAAAACATCCAAAGATTATTTTTGATGTACCATATGTTTCTTCTCTAACGATTTTAAACTTTTTATTAAATTCGTCATTTTTTTTTTTATTTCTATGAATAATTATCAATGTTTCAGAGTTAATAATTTTTGACTCAACTAAAGAATTTAAAATAAACATTATTTTCTCATCTTTAAATGGTGGATCTAAAAAAACTAAGTCAAACACATAATTTAAATTTTTAAAATTTTTTTTATCATAAATATTTTTTTGGTTAATTTCAGCGCTGCAATTGAATGATAATATGTCTAGATTTTTATTCAGTAATTCAGCTGCTGGCCTATATTCTTCAAAAAATATTACTTTTTTTACACCTCTTGAAATAGCTTCCAATCCAAAAGATCCTACCCCAGAAAATAGGTCAAGAACAATACAATCGTCCAGACTTTTGTTTAATAGATTTGAATGATTTAAGATATTAAAAATAGATTCCTTAACTATATCTTTGAGAGGTCGAGTTTTTTTATCTGATGGTTGTAGTATTTTCTTACCTTTGGCTGTTCCAGAAATAATTCTCATTAATCATCAATCACTTTATATGCTATGTCTTTTCTATGATAGCCATTTTCCCAATTTAGTTCTTTGATCAAATTTAAACATTTTTGTCTGGCAAATTTAAAGTTTTTATCAATAGAAACAAAATTTAAAACTCTACCACCTGTTGAAAAATATTTATTATCTTTGATTTTTGTTCCTGCGTGAAAAATATAATTATTTTCGTTAGATGTGATATTTTCTAAATTTTCTATATAGACATTTTTTTTAAATTCATCTGGATAGCCTCTTGAAGACAAAACTATACAAATGCTTTTTTCAATTTTCCAATCAAGTGATACTTTGTTTAAAGATCCATTTAAACAGTTTATTACTAAATCTAAAAAATCATTATTAAGCAAGGGCAAAATTGTCTGACATTCTGGATCTCCCATTCTAACATTATATTCTATAAGATAAGGATTATTTTCTTTAATCATTAATCCAGCATATAAAAAACCAACATATTTTCCATTTTGTTTTTTTAAATAATTTAATGTTGGTATAATTATTCTATTAATAATTTTTTCTTCAAGTTCTTTATTTATAAGTCTTGAGGGACTATAAGCTCCCATTCCACCTGTATTTTTACCTTTGTCTTGCTCAAGGATTCTTTTATGGTCTTGGGCAGTATTAAATACTTTGAATGTATTATTATCATACAATACAAAAAAACTCATCTCCTCGCCTTGCAAAAATTCTTCGATTAGAATTTCTTTAGCTTTTCCAAATTTTCCATTAAATATTTCTTCAACAGCCTTCTTAGCATCTGAAAAATTTTCACAAATATATACTCCTTTTCCAGCAGCTAAATTATCAGCCTTAACAACTATTGGAAAATTACATTTTTCTAAATAAGCAAGCGATAGACTTAAATCTTCAAAAATTTTAAATTTAGCGGTAGGAATTTTTTTTATTTCACAAATTTTTTTTGTAAATATTTTTGAACCTTCAAGATTTGAACAATATTTATCTGGTCCAAAAACCTTTAATCCATTTAAATTCAAATAATCAACTATTCCATTTACAAGTGGTTCTTCAGGGCCCACTATAGTTATATCAACATTTTCACTTATCAAAAAATTTTTAATTTCATCAAAATTTTTAATATCAATATCGATATTTTTAGCGATTTTGTTTGTTCCACCATTGCCAGGTAAACAAAATATTTTATTTACATTTTTTGATTGAGAGATTTTATGGCAAATTGCATGCTCCCTTCCTCCGCTACCAATTATTGCAATTCTCATATATACTTATTTATATAATGGATCATAAAATAGCTAGATTAAAATATTTAGATAATTCTTTTGAAATTTTAGAAAATGGAACTCATGTTATTTGTGCAGTATCTGGAAAAAAAATTCCATTAGAAAATTTAAATTATTGGAATGTAGAACTTCAAGAAGCATATTTTTCTTATGCAGAGGCTAATTTCAAAAGAGACAATAAATAATATATTATTTCCACCTATTGTGAGTAAAAATCCATTGTGTAGGATTTTTAAGTATCATATTTTCTAATAATTTATTTAACGAAATAGTTATCTCTTCTATTGATTGATTTTTATCAAACTTGACTGGTTTATTAATAGTTAAATTAAATTTTATTTGGTCATATCTTTCTATATAAACTGGAACTATTTCAAAATCATATTTCTTTATAATTTGAGCTGGAATTGTTGTGGTATAAGCTGATTTTCCAAACAAATCACATTTTATTCCCTCGGATACTCTTTGATCTATCATTAGCGCAATTGAATATTTTTTTTTTATTAAATTTATTAACTCTCTTGTTCCGCTCTTACCTTTTTTGATCTGATTTTTGCAAATATGATTTAATCTGATAAATTCCATAATCTTATTAAGAAAAATATTATTCAGAGGTCTGTATATTGCAGAAAGTTTTATATTAGTTTTATCAATAAACATAGCCATTAGTTCAAAATTATTAAAGTGCCCCGAGATAAAAATTACTTGTTTATTTTTTTTTTTAATTTCCTCTAAATAGTTGCCTCCATTCACATTTACATATTTACTTAGCGAGCCGTTTCTAAACTGTTTTAAAAAAACATATTCAGATAATATCCGTCCATAATTTGAAAAAATCTCTTGGACAAATTTATCTTTGTTATTATCTTCTAAATTTAGATATTGACTCATAATGTCAATATTTTTTAATATTATTTTGTCTGATCTTAAAAATTTTCCAAAATTTCTTCCAATTATAGAGCCTAAATTTGAAGCATTTTTATAACCTAGAATTTTAAATACCATAAATAAAATTGATATTAATAAAAATTGAAAAAAATATTTAACTAATTTCATAGATTATCTTTTATAAATTTAACAAGATTTGGTTGATCATAAATTTTTAAATCAACATCAGTAAATTTTAGTTTAGAAATTTTGTATTTTTTTATTTTCATAAAATCTTTTTCAGTAGTAATCAATTCGCAATCATTTCTTACAGCTAATTCCTTTAATTCTTGTATATCAGATCTTTTATAATCATAATGATCTGGAAATACGATCTGTTTTTTAATTTTAATTTTATTATCTTCTAATAAATTAAAAAAATTTTCTGGTGTTCCAATACCACAAAAAGCTATGAAATTAGACTTTAAGTTAAAACTTTTTTTATTATTTAAAATGTATTCACCTCTAAAAATTTTAATTTTATCGTTATATTTTTTAATTATTTTAATTAATTGATCATTTTTTTTTCCATTTATAAAAATAGCATTATAGTTTTTAAGTTCAGATAAATTTTCTCTCAATGGACCAGCTGGCAGTAGTTTAGAATTTCCTGTTGAAGAAAAACTGTTAAAGCAAACAATAGTAATTTTATATTTAATACTTTTATCTTGAAGACCATCATCAAAGATAGCTATATTTTTTTTTAATTTTTTTATTTTTTTTACGCCTTCAATCCTATTTCTAGTTAAGATTAAATCAGTATATTTATCTAGTAATGTTTGTTCATCAAATTGATCTTTATAATATTTTTTAATTACTGAAATTTTGTAAATTTTACTCAATAAATAGTTCAATTTAAGTACCAACTGAGTTTTACCTGTGCCACCTAAATAGATGTTGCCCACACAAATCGTTGGTATTTCTGGTTTGAATTTTTTTTTTAATTTTTTTAACCTATTAACAGCTATTGTTATTATAGTTAATGGTAACAAAAGATATGATATTATATTATTATCACTCCAAAATCTTGGTTTTAAAATTTTCACTTTAAACAATTTTAACAATTTCTTGATATGTTAAGTTTAATATTTTTTCTCCATATTTAATAAGTTTTTTATTTTCAAAAATGAATTGTTTTTTATTAATGGAGTTTTTAACTAATTCTGTTCCACTTTTATAGTTATTAAACATTTTTGAAATTTTCATATTTTTAAGTTTTTTATATATCTCATTAAAATTAGATATATTAGGACCATGAATAATTTTACATCCTAATTTTGCTGGCTCCAAAGGATTTTGTCCCCCATGTTTGATTAAAGATCCTCCCATAAACACTAAATTAGATATCTTATAAAATTTGTTTAAATCTCCATAAGTATCAACAATATAAATATCTAAATTATCAGCCACTTTTCGTTTAGAACTGTGAAGATAAGTTTTAAGAGATAAATTTTCTAAGTCTCTGGATATTTGCTCAGACCTTTCAACATGTCTTGGCACTATTATAGAAATTATATTTTTCAATTTTTTTCGTGTTTTAAAGTACAAATGATTTTGAGCTATAAAATTTTCTTCATTAAAATGAGTACTTGCTCCAATAATCAATACTTTTTTTCTTTTAAAATAATTAAGTGTTTTTTTTTCTAAAATTTCTTTTCTTATTTTACCACTAGTAGCGAATTTTAAATTTCCAAAATTTTTTATATTTTTTGCTCCAAGAATTGCCAACCTTTTTTGTGTTTCCTGATTTTGCACAAAACACATGTCAAATTTATTAAAAATTTCTTTTGAAAAAGATTTAACTTTTTTCCATTTTTTAAATGACCGAAGTGTCATTCTTGCATTTATAAGAATAAATTTAATTTTTTTATTATTTATTATTTCAATTAAATTTGGCCATATTTCTGACTCACAAAGAAAAAAAACTGAAGGCTTCCAATAATTTATAAATTTATTAATGACAAATTTATTATCGATTGGGAAAAATTGATGAATAGTTTTTTTTAGATTTAGTCTTTCAAAAATTTTAGACGAACTAAGAGTAGTTGTAGTAACTAGAATTTGCTTGATTTTAGAATTAAATTCTAATTTTTCAATTAGAGGAATTATGCTTAAGAGTTCTCCAACACTTGAACAATGAAACCAAACAAGCGTGCCATTTAATCTTTTCTGGGATTTAATACCATATCTTTCAGGAAATCTTACTATATTCTCTTTTTTTTTTATTATTCTGTAGATAATTACTAAAGGCGAGATAACTAAAAATAATTCACTTATTATTCTGTAAATTAATCTCATTTATCTTTTGCTAACTGTTTTTTGTAAAAGTTGTTATAAATATCAGAGGATTTAAGCAATTCTTCGTGTGCTCCTTCTCCCACTACTTTACCTTTCTCTATCACATAAATCTTGTTTGAATTAATTACAGTTGATAGTCTATGTGCTATTACAATAGTTGTTCTTCCTTTTGTAAGATGATTTATAGCATTTTGAATTTTTTGTTCAGTATCCGAGTCTAAAGAAGAAGTTGCCTCATCTAATAATATAATTTTGCTTTTTTTTAACATAGCTCTTGCAATAGATAATCTTTGTTTTTCTCCACCAGATAATCTAACTCCATTTTCTCCTATAATCGTGTCATATCCATTTGGCATTGTTTTAATAAATTCATCACAATTAGATAATTTAGCAGCTTCTTCAATATCCTCGTCAGAAGCATTTAGGTTAGAATATTTTATATTATTTTTAATTGTATCATCAAATAAAGTAGTATCTTGGGTAACGAGTGATATGTTTTTTCTAAGAGAATTTAAGGAAAATTTAGATATAGGTTCTTGATCAATAGTAATCTCCCCATCTACTGGTTCATAAAACCTAGGTATTAAATTTAATATAGTTGATTTACCCGCACCACTATGGCCTACTAGCGCAGTCATTTCTCCTGTTTTTATAATTAAATCTACGCCATCTAAAACATTATCTCTTCCTTCAGAATATTTAAATTTTACTTTTTTGAATTCAATATTTCCATCACCGAGGTTCAGTTTAAGTCCTTTATTAACATCACTTAGGTTAGCAGAGTCTATAATGGGCAATATACGTCTTGCAGCAGATAAACCCTGGTAAATTCCCATATTTAATGTTGCTAGAGATCTTACTGGTTGGTATGCCAACATCATTGCGGCCAAAAATGAGAAAAAGTTATTTAGTTCAAGTTCACCACTAATAATTAAACTGCCAGAATAATATATTAATCCACCAATCATTAAGCCCGTTAAAGTTTCCATTATTGGTGTGGCACGCGTCATAACAGTTTCAATTTTAACAACTTTTTGCTTAAAAGTATTTATGAGCTTGCTCAATCTTTCATTTTCATAATTTTCTTTTTGAAAAATTTTTATAATTTTGTGATTTCTTATAACCTCCAGAAAAAAAGAGTTTAAGAATCCGGCTACTTCTTGTGATTCTTTACTTACTTTTCCAACTCTTTTGCCTAGAGATTTTGCTGCACCCGAGGCAAGAGGTATCATAATTATTGCGAAAATAGCCAATTTCCAATTTTGATAAAACATAACAATTATAAGACCAATTAAAGTTAATGTATCTTTTGTGAATAATAAAATCGTATTTGTTACAAGATTTTTTACTAAAGAAGAGTCATAATTTACATGTGAAATAATTTTACCAGAGTGTTTTTTATCAATTTTTTCAACACTTGAAACCAAAATAGATTGCATTATTTCTAGTTGTAAAATTTTCTGAATTTCTCCACCAACTTTTATAAGAGTAACTTTGGCCAAGTACAATGAAGAACCTTTTAAAGTAAATGCAAATAAAATTGCAAATGGAATTAATAACATTAGTTGTTCATTTTTTTCAATAAAGATTTTCTCTATTGCCGGGTCAAGCAAATATGCAATCATTGACGTACTCAAAGCAACTAACATTGAAAAAAAAACTGACAAAAATATTTTACCTATAAATCTTTTTGTATAATCCCTAAATAGTCTTTTTAAAATTTCTAAACTTGTCACTTTTAAATTTTACCTATAAAAATATTTAACAGTATTAATAAACCTAATATATTATTACTTTTGAAAATCTTAAGACATTGCAATTTATTCGATATTTCAAAATTATGTATTTGAAGGAAAAATAAATGAGCGGAAATAATCATTAGTCCTATAAAAAAATAATTATTAAAATTTAATATAGTTCCCATATAAAAATAACAAAAAATAAATACAATATAAGACACTGATAAGAATAATTTCGGATTTTTCTTAAATTTTATTGATGTTGATTTTACTCCTATTATTTCATCATCCTCAATGTCTTGAAACCCGTATATAGTGTCGTAACCCAGTGTCCAAAATATGGCACCAAAATAAAATACAATTGGAGCTAAACTAATGTTTGAGTGTATGCTGGTCCATCCAAGCAATAGTCCGTAATTAAAAGTTATTCCCAAAAATAATTGAGGCCAATAAGTAAATCTTTTCATCAAAGGGTAAATAAATGCAAATGGCATAGAGGCTATTGCTAGAATAATAGTTAGTAAATTAAAATTAATTAAAACCAAAAAAGCTAACAAACATAAAACTAGCGAATAAATAATTGACATTCTAACTGAAATTTTTCCAGAAGCTAATGGTCTGTTTTTTGTTCTTTCAACTTGTTTATCAAAGTTTCTATCTGCTATATCGTTTACAATACATCCAGCTGAACGCATTAAAACTGAACCCAATAAAAACAATATTAAATAAAACAGGTATTGATTGACTCCACTATTTAAATTGTATGCAATAGTTAAACCCCATGAACATGGCCAAAACAATAACATATAACCGATTGGTTTTTTTAGCCTTGTTAATTCAAGGAAGATACTTATATGAGACATATAAAATATTAAATAACAAAGATTTTTTATTAAGCAAATTTAATCGACATGAATATAGATTACACAGTAGTAGCTTTAATGTTTCCAGCTATTCCACTTATAATGAATGTATATTCCACAAGATTTCATACCTTAAGTGCATTGATTAGAAAGATTCATGATGAATACGTTTTTGAAAAGCATACCCCGCCTGAATGGAAAGATCAGCTAAATAATCTTAACGATAGAGTAGGTGTTTTAAAATATTCTATTATGTTTGGCGCTTTTGGTTTTTTGTTTAATATGGTTACTGTATTTGCTCTTTATTTGGATGAGTTATTTATTGCTAGAATAATATTTGGATCTTGTTGTTTATCAGTAATGATATCAATTATTTTCTTTATAAGAGAAATCCAAATTTCAACCAAAGCATTAAGGCTGCATATATCTGATATGGATGAGCAGTTTAAGGAATAATAACAGCAGGGCCCAAAATTTTTCTTCCCTCCAAATCCTTATGTGCCTCAACTGCATTTTCAAGTTTG
>MDSZ01173548.1_pt1 | contig 12993 bp, 10 predicted proteins | sample 811201 | NCBI WGS metagenome assembly MDSZ01 (sample SAMN05326647, study PRJNA326480) | marine metagenome | isolation source: seawater | place: Indian Ocean: North | collected 2010
CGATCCGGATCCCCTGCCCGCTGCTGAATACCGCGTTGTTGCCGTTGGCGGTCAGAATGTCCGCGTGGCGCGTGACTGACCAGAAGCCGCGACCGCCGTCGTGCTCGGGAGTCCAGTGCACCGGGTCTTCGGCGCGCAGGCGCGCAAAGGTCCGGTGGGGCACCCCGCCGCTGAAGGCGTCGTGGCTGCTCAGATCAAGGTGACCGTCATCGATCATACTCAAGGCTCCGTGGTATTGTTGGTTCAGTCCGGGCGCGGGGTACGTTCATCACTTATGCAGATCGTGGCTGTTGTGGCTGTTGTCGCCGTTGAGGTGGTTGAGGATGAAGCGGGTCATCCAGCGGGCATAAAGCGGGCCGTCATTCCGGCCCTGGTCGAGGCTGTCAGTGGCCGCCGCGTGGCCGTCCTCGCCCAGCAGGCCAAGGCAGTCATCCACAACCGCACGCATGAACCGGTCTGTGAACTCGGGATGGGCCTGGGTGGTCATGATGTGATCGCCGACGGCAAAGGCAGCGGTCGGACAGAAGTCCCCGCGCCCGGTCAGCCGCGCCTGCGGGGGCAAGACGCTGACGTGATCCTCGTGGAAGACGTAGAAGCCAAGGTCGCGCTGCGCGTCCGTCATGAAGGCTGCGTCTTCGATAAAGTGGGTGGTTTCGATACCGACATTCCAGCCTGCAGCGGCGCGCTCGACCTTGCCGCCCAGCGCAACCGCAATCGCCTGATGACCGAAGCAGGTGCCGATCAGTGGCTTGCGCGCGGCATCGCAGGCGCGGATGAAATCATAGAGCGGGGGCAGGAAACTGTGTTCATCGAGCACGGACAGCGGCGAGCCGGTGATCAGAAACACGTCCTGCTCGTCGAGGCTCTCGGGCACTTCATCGCCGATGGTCATGTAAACGCGGTAGGAAAACCGCTGTTCGAGCGCATCGAAAAGGTCACGGAAGCGATGGGCGTCGTCAGGGAAGTGATCGCCGATGCTTTCGCTCTTGTCGTGATTGACCTGCAGTATGCCGAGGCGGATCCGGTCCATGGCTGTCGTCTTTGGCTGTCTCAAAAGGCGTTGTTGTTCAGTCCGGCGTTACCCGGTGATGCAGGGGGCCAAGCCTGGCGGGCCTTGCCCCCCTGCGGCGGGATCGGCGGAAAACCCGCACCCCCGAACCCCGGGGCGCGGATCACCTCAACCTGCGCGGGGCAGATTAGTTGCCGATGATGGCAGCCAGCTCGGCGTCCTTTGCCGTGTCGGCTGCAATCCGGGCGATGGACTCGTCCTTGCCCTGCCAGTAGACGGCAGCACCGGTTTCAGCCATCAGCGCCTGTGCCCGCTCGGACATCATGGTCGCTTCAGCCACCGCTGCGAGGGTGTCGATGACCTCCTGCGGGGTGCCCTTCTTAACGAACAGGCCGTTCCACAGCTCCAGGTCATTGATCCCGGCCTGTGCCGACAGGGTACCAACGCCAGGCAGCTTGCCGATCGGCTCAGCGCCGATGTTGGCAAGAACGTTGATCTCGCTCAGGCAAGGCTCGATCAGCGCCAGCGTGGTGTTGATCACGTCAGCATCACCCGCAGACAGGGTGTTACAGTCGAGCATGTCGAAGGCCGAATCATCAGCGAACTCGAAGCCCATGTTCTTGGCAGCGGCGAAGGTCGCCTTGGTCGGGGTCAGACCCGCGCCAAAGTGGCCCAGAACCACGTCGTTATCCGCAGCATGCGAGGCCAGCTCAGCCATGTTGCTGTACGGCGCGTCGCCGGAAGCGGCCAGCACGAATGGGTAGGTCAGGAAGATGCCGACCGGGACGAAGCTGTCTTCTTCGATACCGATGCCGATCTTCGGACCCACGATCGGAACACCGATCACGAAGGAGCCGATGACCGAACCGTCAGCGGGTGCATCGAGCACTTCCAGTGCGCCCGGGAACGGGCCGTCACCGCCGCCGGGACGGTTGACCACAGACGCAGGAATACCGGTCGCAGCCTGCATGTCTTCAGCGATCCAGCGGGTCAGGATGTCTTCGAAGTCACCGGGAGGCCACGGTACGATGAACTGCACCGGCCCGGTTGGGTATTCAGCCTGTGCGTTGACCGCCAGGCCGAGAGAAGCAACAGCCGCAGCTGCTGCAATCATAAGCTTCTTCATGGTTTTCTCCTCCGAAAAAAGCTTGGTGAAAGGATATTCTTGTTCAGGCGGACGGGGCTTTCCTCCCCCGCTTGCTTGGCCCGCTGTTGCGCCGACGGTGTTCGACGATCTGGCTGACCAACACGACCATGATCACGCCCAAGATGACCACAGCCAGTGTTCCGGAAACGGGTCGATCGACCAGATCGACCCAGGTTTTGACGCGACTGCTGCCCGCGGTCAGGCGCTCGATCATGATCGCGCCCAGCACCATGCCGAGCACGACCGGGACCAGCGGCCAGTTCAGGCGGCGCAGGATGTAGCCGATGAAGCCGAACACGGCCGCCACGGCGCAGTCGAAGAAGTTGTTGCGGATGCTGAACACCCCGACAAAGGCGAAGATCATGATGAACACGCCGAGGAACCGGTTCGGGATGTAGATCATGCGCGCGATGAACCGGGTCGAGAACAGCAGCGTGATCACCACCAGCACGTTGATGATCAGCAGCGAGATGAACAGGCTGAACAGAAAATCCGGGCTCTTCTCGAAGATATCCGGCCCGGGTTTGATCCCGGCGTCGAAGAAGACCACCATCATCATCGCTGTCAGCGCTTCCCCCGGCACACCCAGCGCCAGCAGCGGGATCATCGCCGCAGCAGGCACCGCATTGTTTGCGGTCTCCGACGCGATCAGGCCCTCGGGCGAGCCGTGGCCGAAACGCTGCGGCTCCTTGGACAGGCTGCGCGCGGTGGCGTAGGAGAAGAACTGCGCGACAAACTCGCCCACGCCCGGGATGATGCCCATGATGGTGCCGTACATGCCCGAGAGCGTGGTGATCAGCGGATACTTTCGCAGCTCGCTGAGCCCCCGGAACAGCCCGCCTTTGAAGCTGACTTCCTTGGCATCATCGTCCTTGCCGATCATCAGGAACAGCGCCTGACTGAGCGCGAAGATGCCCACGATCACGACGATCAGGTTAAAGCCCGACGCCAGTTCATCGAGGCCGAAGGTATAGCGCTGGAACCCGCGCGTTGACTGTCGCCCCACCAGCGTGATCAGCATACCAAAGCCGAACAGCAGAGCGGCGATCAGCATGTTCTGCCGATGCGCGAGGATCAGCAGCACCATGCCCAGCACCGCCGCCATGAAGATGTCGCGGCTACCGAACAGCGCCCCCAGATCTCGCAGGTAAGGCCCGAAGACCAGCAGCGCGAGCAGCGCCGTCATGATCGAGAAGGTGCCGCCGAAGAACGACGCGCTATAGGCCAGCGACAGCGCGCGCGGCGCCTCGCCCCGCCGGGTCATGGCGTGGCCGTCGTAGGTGGTCAGTGCGTTGACCGGCGTGCCGGGTGTGTTGATCAGGATCGCCGGGATCGCCCCGCCATACATCGACGAGCCGTAGACCCCGAGCAGCAGCACCAGCGACACCAGATCGGGCAGGAATACCGTTGCGGGTAGCAGGATGGCGATGGCAATCGCCGGACCAATTCCCGGCACAGCCCCGATGATCAGCCCACCGACCGAACCAATCAGCAGCGCGATCAGCACCTGCGGATCGAGAAGATTGCCCAGACCGGTCATCAGTGCATCCATCAGAAATACACCTTCATGAACCGCTCAAGGCCGTCGGGCAGTTGGTTATAGAGCCAGATGTTCACCGGCGTCTTGATCTGCAGCAGGGTGCGGAAGAACACCACCGAGAGGAAGCTGACCCCCGCCGCGATCCCGACCCAGCGCCAGCTGCGATAACCCAGGCGCACCACCATCAGCATGGCGAAGATCACCGTGGCGATCAGGTAGCCGACGATCTCGATGCTGCGGGTATAAATGATGAAATAGACGATGAACTCGATGGCGCGCAGCCACTGCACCACCTCATAGCGGGTCTTGTTCGGGCGATGCTTGCGCCGGTCGAGCAGCGCGCGGCGCAGGCTCAGGCCGAGGTTGCCCAGCGCCGCCGGCACCAGAATCAGCAGCGCGATCACCGGGCCGATCCACGGCTGTTTGAGCACCTTGCCCAGCCGCTTTTGCGGCAAATCGCGGTCAGCCCAGCCGCTCTGATCGAAGAAGGTCAGCGCCAGCAGCAGCGCCACCCCGAGGATCAGCACGGAGAACAGCAGGTCCGCCCGTCCCCGCTGGAACTTGAACAGGTCGGCGACCTTGAACCGGCGCTCGGCCGGGATGGTGCTGGCGAAGGGCGTCTGCGCTGCCGAAGAACGCAATGCCGATCCCGTAGCCTGGCTACGCAGAGGCGGCACCGTTGTCTGGCTGCGGAAGTCGACCATGCTGGCTCAGCCTCCCCTGACCTGTTCGAGGGCCGTGGCCGCCATCTCGGCGATCACCGCGACGGCGGTTTCCGCGTCGGCCTCGGTCATCGAAAACGGCCCCGCCTGAAACCGGATCACCAGTTTGTCGTCGATCCGGGTCTGGGTCAGATAAATCCGCCCGTCGGCGTTGATGGCTTCGAGCAGCGCGAGGTTGAAGGCGTCGAGGTCTGCGCCCGCCATGCCCTCGGGCCGGACGCGGAAGGAGAACAGCGACAGCATGCAGGGTGTGACGATCTCCACCTGTGGCAGCGCGGCGAGCGCGGTCTCGACCTGCCCGGCCCAGCGCACGTGGTCGCGGATCATCCGGCGCAGGCCTTCAAGCCCGTGCCCGCGCAGCAGGAACCAGAGCTTGAGCGCACGGAAGCGACGCCCCAGCGGGATCGACCATTCGGAATAGTTGATGACGCCATCCGCGCCGTGGGTCTTGAGGTACTCGGGCTGGGTCGCCAGCGTCTTCACCAGACTGTCAGGGTCGGCAAGGAAATGCGCTGAGCAATCAAAGGGCGTGCCGAGCCACTTATGGGGGTTCAGGACGATCGAATCAGCCTGTTCAATGCCCTGCCACAAATCCCGGAATTCAGGGCAGATCATAGCCGCCCCGGCCCAGGCCGCGTCGACGTGGCTGTAAAGGTCATGGGCTCTGGCCACAGCCAGCACGGCGGCAATGTGGTCGGTCGAACCAACGCTGGTCGCCCCGACGCTGGCGATGACACCGGCGGGAATGAAGCCCTCGGCGCGGTCCAGCGCAATCGCCTGTTCCAGCGCCTCGACATCCATGGCCCGGCGCGGCCCGCTGACCGGGATGCGCACCATGTTTTCGCGGCCGATCCCGGCGATCCAGACAGCGGCATCGACCGAAGAATGCACCTCGTCGGCGACATAGATCCGCAGGCGGCCGGCGTCGCTCAGACCGTGCTGGTTGCCCGCCCAGTTCAGCGCCCGCTCGCGCATGGTCAGCACAGCGGCCAGCGTCGCCGACGACGCCGTGTCCTGAATGACCCCCGAAAAGCCCTCGGGCAGCCCGACCGCCTGCCGCAGCCAGTCCAGTACCCTTGTCTCCAGCTCCGTGGCGGCGGGTGAGGTCTGCCACAGCATGCACTGGGCGGCGACCGACGAGGCCAGATACTCGGCGAGCACGGCAATCGGTGCGGCATTGGAGGGGAAGTAGGCGAAGAAGCGCGGATGCTGCCAGTGGGTCATCCCCGGCATGATGATGTCTTCGAAGTCCCTGAAGATCGCCTCAGTGCTCTCAGCCTGCTCAGGCGGGGCTTCAGGCAGGGCTGCCAGCGTCGCCCCGGGGTTCAGGGGCGGTCGCACCGGCTGGTCGCGCAGGCCGGCGTGGTATTCGCCTGCCCATTGCGCAGCCCGCGCGCCCCATTGAGGGAACTGCGCCCAGTCCAGCGGCTGGGTCAAGCTGTCCGGTTTTCCGCTCACTCGCTTGCCGCCTTGAGCCCGGCTTCGACCCCGTCGAGAATCTTGCGGACGTCCTCGGCCGTGATCACCAGCGAGGGCGAGAGGATGACGTTGGGGCCGGAGACCCGGACCATGACCCCAGCCTCGTAGGCGCCATCGAAGACCGCCTGCATGGTGGCTTTGTCGGCGGGGGTCTTGCTGGCCCGATCGCTGACCAGCTCGAGGCAGAACATCAGCCCCTTGCCGCGCACATCGCCGACCAGCTCATATTTCTCAGCCAGCGCCTTGCCGCCGGCGAGCAGTTCTTCCCCGCGCGCGGCGGCATTCGCCGCCACGTTCAGCCGTTCGATTTCGGGCAGGCAGGCCAAGGCCGCAGCCGCCCCGACCGGATGGCCGGAATAGGTGTAGCCGTGGCCGATCATGCCCATGGCGCTGGCGTCGCTCTCGAATACCTCGGCGACTGCACCGCTGATCATGACCGCGCCGAAGGGGAAGTAGCCGTTGGTGATCGCTTTAGCGGTGCACATCAGGTCGGGCTGCACGCCCCACAGCCGCGAGCCGGTCCAGGCGCCGGTGCGACCAAAGGCGGTGATCACCTCGTCGGCGATCAGCAGCACACCGTGACGGTCACAGATTTCACGCACCATCGGCATGAAGCTTTCGTGCGGCGGGATCACGCCCCCTGCCCCCAGCACCGGTTCCATGATGAAAGCCGCGACCGTGTCCGGCCCCTGGAACATGATCTCGTCTTCGAGCTGGGCGGCGCACAGCTGCGCCAGACGCGCCGGGTCGGCCTCGTTGAAGGGGTTGCGGTAGGTCAGCGGAGCAGTGATCTGGAAACACCCCTGCAGCAGCGGCTCATACTGGCGCCGGAAGTTGGCGTTGCCGTTGACCGAGGCGCCGCCGAAGTGGGTGCCGTGGTAGCCCTTCTTCAGGCTAATGAACTTGTAGCGGTCCTTGTCGCCGCGGATCTTGTGGTACTGCCGCGCCAGCCGCAGCGCGGTCTCGACGCTGTCCGAGCCACCGCTGGTGAAGAAGCTGCGGGTCATGCCGTCGGGGGCAAACCATTCCTGCAGCACGTAGGACAGCTCGACCGTCGGCCCGGTCGTGGTGCCACGGAAAGTCGAGTAGTAGGCGAGCTGGTCAAGCTGCTCGGTGATGGCGCGCTTGATCGGCTCAACCGAGTAGCCGAGGTTGACGTTCCACAGACCGCCAACGGCATCGACCACGCGGTGGCCGTCGACGTCGGTCAGGGTGACGCCTTCGGCTCCGGTGATCACCTTGGGTGGGTTGTTCCGCATCTCTGCGGGGTGCGCCATGGGGTGCCAAACGTGCCGGGCGTTGTTTTCCTTGAGGAAATTGCTGTCGCCGTCCATCTCGTCCTATCCAGGTTGTGCCGCGGTCGCGACGGTGTTCGGGCCGAGGCCCAGGCGGTAGGCCAACAGGCGGGCCGTTGGCGGCTTCATGCCGCCTTGTCCAGTGACGTGACGATCTGCGCGTACCAGCCCGGCACGTCGCCGGCGAAGGCCTTGGTGGCCTCCATCGCCGCAGCACACACCAAGCGGCCATTCTCGATCGTGGCTGAATCGTGGGCGCGGATCATCGGCGCTGCCAGTGCCATGGTGGCAAAGACGCGGCCCTCTGCATCGAAGATCGGTGCCGCGACCGATTTCACGTCGGGGTCGAAGTTCGCCGCGCTAAGGGAGAACCCCTGCGTGCGAAAGCGCTCACACTCGCTGAGAACCTGCTTCGGGTCGGTCATGGTCGCAGCATTGTACTTTTCCAGCGGGCCTTCGCCCAGAAGCCGACGGGCTTCCTCGGGCTCGCTGAAGGCCAGAAAGCAAAGCCCGGACGCGGTGGCGTGAAACGGCAGGTTCAGGCCCTGCGCCACGTGCACGCGGTTGGACTGCGGGCTGAGCACCACGATACCTGCGGCGAGCGTCCCGGCGGAAAACACGCCAATGTGGCAGGTTTCGCCGGTCTGCACGGCGATGCGCTCGGCAAAGGGATGCAAGACCTGCGTCATGGGAAAAGCCTCTTCCCGCATGCGGGCAAAGCGCAGGAAACTGCGGCCCAGCCGGTACTTACGGCTTTGTGCGTCCTGCTCCACAAAACCAGCGCGGACCAAAGCGCCGAGCATGCGCAAGGCGGCGGATTTATCGAAACCCGAGAGCCGCGCAAACTCGCTCAGCCCGATCTCCGGTCGGAGATCGCTGAAATACTCCAGCAAGCTCAGGGCCTTGTCGACGGTCGTCACGCTGTTCCTCCTCGGGCTGGGTCGCTTACTCGCGCCCTCTTTGCCCGGTGATCAGCATTGACAAGGAACCGGGGTGATGCAAGCATTTATTTCATCGACGGTGCGTTATTGTCACCGATACCTGTGCCCCTTCAGCCCCCGTTCCGAGGATACCCGCGTGGTCGAGCAAAGTGATATTGATGCCCTGCGGACTGCCGCACTTCCCGAAGCCAAACACCTGATCGGGGGGCATCAGGTCCCTGCTTCCGGCGGTGAAACGCGAGAGAATACCTCGCCCATCGACGGCACGGCACTCGGCGCGCTGGCGCGGGGCACGGCGCTCGACGTCGATGCGGCTGTTGCCGCAGCCCGCAAGGCCTTCGACGATGGGCGCTGGTCGCGCATGGCCCCGGCTGCGCGCAAGCGTATCCTGCACCGCTGCGCCGACCTGATCGAGGCCCACAGCCTCGAACTCGCCGTCCTCGGCGTTCGGGACAACGGCACTGAAATCTCCATGGCCCTGCGCGCCGAGCCGGGCAGTGCGGCCGGCACCTTCCGCTACTACGCCGAGACGCCTGACAAGATCAGCGGCGAGGTTGCGCCCACGCCCGAAGGGACGCTGGGTCTGATCCACCGCGAGCCGGTCGGCGTGGTCGGCGCGATCATCCCGTGGAACTTCCCGCTGATGATCGGTGCGTGGAAAATCGCCCCGGCGTTGGCGGCGGGCAACTCGATCGTGGTCAAGCCCCCGGAGGTTGCCTCGCTGAGCCTGATGCGGCTGGCCGAGCTGTGCCACGAAGCGGGCTTGCCCGACGGCGTGCTCAACATTGTCACCGGCGAAGGCCGGGTCGTCGGTGAGGCCATGGGCCTGCACAGCGACATCGACGTCATGGTGTTCACCGGCTCGGGCGGCACCGGGCGGCGTCTGCTCGAATACGCGGCGCGCTCCAACCTCAAGCGCGTCTATCTGGAACTGGGTGGCAAGTCCCCGAACATCGTCTTTGACGACGCCGGCAATCTGGCCAAGGCGGCCAAGGTCTCGGCTGCGGCGATCTTCCGCAACAGCGGCCAGGTCTGCGTCGCCGGATCCCGGCTGCTGGTCCAGCGCAGCGTCTATGAGCCCTTCCTCGACGCGCTCAAGGCCGAAACTGAAGCCATGGTGGTCGGTGACCCGCTCGATCTGGCCACCCAGGCCGGCGCGATTGCCTCCGAAGCGCAGTGCCAGTCGGTGCTCGGCAAGATTGACCGTGCCCATAGCGACGGCGCGCGACTGATCAGCGGCGGGGAGCGGATCCTGCAGGAAACCGGCGGGACCTACATCGCCCCGACCATCTTCGCCGACGTTGATCCACAGTCGAACCTCGCCCAGGACGAGGTCTTCGGGCCGGTGCTGGCGGTGACGCCCTTCGAGGATGAGGCCGAAGCGGTGGCGCTCGCCAACTCCACGGTCTTCGGGCTGGCGGCGGGGGTCTGGACCGACAACCTCGCCCGCGCCCACCGCATGGTCCGTGCCATCGGCTCAGGGGTGGTGCACGTCAACACCTACGGCGGGCCGGATATCACCGTGCCGCTGACCGGCCACGGTCAGTCGGGCAACGGCTCGGACAAGTCCATGCACGCGCTGGACAAGTTCACCAAGCTCAAGACCGCGTGGATCGCGCTCGACTAAGGCCTTCAGACAGCCTGCCTGTGGTCGGGCGCTTCGGCGCTCGTCCCGAGCGCGCGCGTCAGCGGCTGACCAGCTTGATGTCCTTGGGCGCCATCGGCGGCTCGAAGCTGCCGAAGAACTGCGGTACCAGCGCCCGGTCGCCCTCGACCTGCACCCTTCCCTGCTCGATACCCTCCGGCCAGCGGACCTTCTGCGCGACCAGGTCGCTGAGGAAGTCGCTGCCAAAGCGCAGGCGCAGGTCGACCTGCCCCGGGGCGACCTCGTGGAACTCGCAAATCCCCCGGCGCAGCTCCAGCGCGTGGTCCAGCCCCCGGTCTTCGATGCAGAAGGCCATGGTCATGTGCAGGTCCGCGACCGCTTCGGCGCGCAGACGGGTGGCCATGCCGCGCAGGATATTGCCCGGCGGGAAGGCATTGATCACCGCGGGCGGGGCCAGCACCAGCTGCTGCTTCGCGCCGTCGACCTTCGCGGGTGGGTCTAGCTCCATGGCGCAGGACAGAGCCCAGTTGCGCCAGTTCGGGTTGGCCTGGGCGTAGGCCCAGCCGCGCAGGGCGCCAGCGCGCGCGAGACGGGCTGCCTCGTCTTCGGTATCGAGGCTGACCAGCAGGCCCAGCAGCTCGGCGGCCCAGAGGTAATCATCTTCGCCTGCGGCCGTCTGGGCGGCCTGTCGGACGGCTTCGGCGCCGCCCATCAGCGCGACGTAGCGCCGGGCGCGTTCGGCCGGGGGCAAGGGGTCGAGGTCCACGGGGTCGCCCGAGAACCAGCCGACCTTACCCACGTAGATCGCCGGGATGCAGTGCTTGAGCGTACCGTAAAACTCGCCCAGCCACGGGTGCTCGGCGAGGTGCGCGGGCATGTGCACGCGCTGCACGATTTCATCCGGGCGCAGGCCCTGGTTCATGTACCGCACCGTCTGATCGTGGGTGAACTGGATCGCGTCGCGGTAGGCGGTGAGCACGTCGCTGACCTCCTCGGGCGAGGTCATGGGGTGGCCGTGGTGGGGAACAATCTGCTGCGGGCGCAGGTCGTGGCGGATCCAGTCGAGGGTCGCCACCCACTGCATGGGGTCGCGGTAGGGCGTGCCGCGCAGGGTGTAGAGGTTGGGGTAGACCTCGCCCTGGATGCAGTCACCGGTCAGCAGGATTTCCTCGTCAGGCAGATAAACCCCGATCATGTCGTCCGTCTCGGACGGGATCGGGATCAGCTCTATGTCGAGCCCGGCCAGACGCACTTGCTTGCGCTCGGAGATCAGATGGGTGGGCGCGATAAAGCCCCGCGGCCCCGGGTTGTGGGGCAGGCCCAGCCCGGCGTGCACGAACCCCTCCGGCCCGCGCGGCAGAGCCGCACCGAAGGTGTAGGCCGCCCGGCGCCCCATGATCGGCCCCATACCGGCCGAGACTTCGGTGACGAAGTGCATCAGGTCCGCGTGGGCCCAGATTTCCACCGCGCCGCTGGTGACCTGCTCCTGGCTGATAAAGCCCTCGATGCCGTTCACGTGATCGTTGTGGAAGTGGGTGTAGACCACCGCCCGGATCGGCTGACCCGGAAATCGCTCGGCGATATCGGCGGCGGCCTCGCGGGCGCTGTTTTCCTGCGCCAGGCCGTCGACCAGAATCAGGCCCTCAGGCGCCTCGATGACCGACACATTGGCGACGTTGTAGCCGATCAGGGTGTGGGTGCGCTCACCGGTCTTGACGATCTTGCGGGAGAAGCGGGCCGCGTGCTCGGCAAGGGCCGGGTTGACGGCGGGTGTGGCTTCGATCTTGGTCATGGTTCAGCCCAGCTCCATGGCAGCGGCGATGCGGAAGGCGTTGATGCCGCCGTCGATCTTGAACTCGCCGCCCTTGATCCAGCGGCTCTGGTCGGAGGCGAGGAACAGCACCAGATCGGCGACTTCATCGGGTGAGGACGGCCGGCCGGAGCGCTCGACGGCCGCGTTGACCTTGGCGCCAAAGGCGGTCTTGAAGTCGTCGAGGATGCCGGTGGAAACCGCAGCCGGGCAGACGGCATTCATGCGAATGCCCCGCTCCATGCCGCGTGCGGTCTGCTGAATGCCCCAGACGATGACGGCTTCCTTGCTCAGATTGTAGGCGCGGGTGGCGTCGATCCCCAGCTCGGCGATCGCAGCGGCCGGCTCTACGCTGTCGTCCATGGCCAGCAGCGCCTTAACCTCTTCGATGTTGTTCACCCACTGCGCGCCGGCGAGCGAGGCCATATTGACGATCGCCGCCTGATCGCTGAGCCGCCCCAGCATCGCGTCGGTGAAGTGGCGCAGGCCGAAGAAATTCACGGCCAGCACCAGCGCACCGTTGTCCTCACGAGGCGGCACGCCGGCGATGTTGAACAGGCAGTCGACCGGCCCCTCGATCTCGGCGACGGCGGCGTCGATGGCGCTCTGATCCGCCATATTCAGCGGGATGTGGCGGTCGGCAGCCGGGCAGTCGGCAAGGTCCAGCGCGGTTACCCGCGCGCCCTCAGCCTGCAGTTTGGCCAGCACTGCGGCGCCGATACCGCTGGCGCCACCGGTCATGACAGCGTGCTGCCCCTGAAAACGTCCGGCCATGGTCTTTCTCCTGCCTCGTTGGTTCGTGTTGGCAATATATGTGACATGTCACCTTTTTCTTGTCGAGCGTCTAGATCGGCCCCCACCCATTCGCGGGATCCCCGCGTCAGATGGCGTGTCGCCGATACTGCACTGAGAGCCTCGACATTGTGCCCCTTGATCTGCAAGACAACAGCGAAGACATTCAATGCAATCAGTCAGATAACCACCGCGGCAAACCCTGCCCCGCCAGACCGGAGATCGATACCATGGCCGACATACCCCGCAGTTGCCTGATCGTCGGCGCAGGTGACGCCACCGGCGCCGCGGTTGCACGGGCCTTCGCCCGCGAAGGCCTGGTCGCCTGCCCCGTCCGGCGCGAGCGCAGTGCCGACAAACTCGAAGCGCTCGCACAGTCCATCCGAGACGAAGGCTTTCAAGCCCAAGCCTTCCCCGCCGATGCGCGGGATGAAGACGCTGTCATCGCGCTGGTCGAACAGGTCGAAGCCGAGGTCGGTCCGATCGAGGTCGCCGTCTTCAATATTGGCGGCAACGTCGCGTTTCCGATCACCGAAATGACCACGCGGGTCTACCGCAAGGTCTGGGAGATGGCTGCCTTCGCCGGCTTTCTCGTCGGGCGCGAAGTGGCACGGCGGATGATCACCCGCGAACGCGGCACCATCATCTTCAC
>MDSZ01093633.1_pt1 | contig 12992 bp, 10 predicted proteins | sample 811201 | NCBI WGS metagenome assembly MDSZ01 (sample SAMN05326647, study PRJNA326480) | marine metagenome | isolation source: seawater | place: Indian Ocean: North | collected 2010
TTAAAAGGGAAGTTTTATCTTCATTTAACAAACCCATTTGAATAATAATATCGGCATTTTTTATTATTTTTGTATCCTCACTAAGAAATTTGGTTCCAGCTTCTTTGTATTCTTTTTGTTCAAACCCTAGGTGTTGTCCATAACTTTCGCTTAATTGAAGTTCAAATCCTAAATTTATATATTTTTTTGCTATTTCTGGAGTTATTGAAATTCTTTTCTCTAAATCTTTGTTCTCTGATACTGAGCCAATTATCATAAAAACCAAAGATTATTTCTGTCTTGCTTTAAATTTAGGATTTTTTTTATTAATTATATAAACTCTACCCCTTCTTCTTACAAGCTTAGAGTTAAGATCTCTTTTTTTCAATGATTTTAATGAACTTGCTATTTTCATAAATTGTAAAGCCTGGCAACGACCTACTCTCCCGTATCTTAAGACATAGTACCATCGGCGCAGAAGGGCTTGACTTCCGAGTTCGGAATGGTATCGGGTATTACCCCTTCGCAATAATCACCGGCGAAAGTCTTATACTTAAGAAAACTTTAATTGTCAAAGTCAAAGAAAAGCATATTTATTTATTATTTTTTGATAAAAAATCGTTATATGTCATCCTAATTGCGTCTTTTAAATTTACTTTAGCTTTCCAACCATATTTTTTTGCTAAAGAAATGTTCAATACTTTCCTTGGTGTGCCATTCGGTTTAGATTTATCATATTTTATCAAAATTTTTTTATTAGGTATTATCATCTTTAAAATAATTCTTGCATAATCTTTAATTGAAAAATCTTCACCAGTTCCAATATTTATGATTGTTTCTTTGAATTTTTTATTCATAAAATAAATACATGCATCTGCTATATCATCTACATATATTACTTCTCTTTTTGCTAAACCATTTCCCCATAAAATTAATTCTTTTTTTTTATTTCTCTTAATTTTATGAATTTTTCTAATTAATGATGGAAAAAAATGTGAATTCAGTTCATCATAATTATCATTTGGACCAAATGTATTTGTTGGCATAAGACATTTATAATTAGTCTTATATTGAAGGTTATAGCTTTCACACATTTTAATTCCCGCAATTTTGGCAATTGCGTAAGGCTCATTAGTTTTTTCTAATTCTCCACTTAATAAATATTTTTCTTTGATAGGTTGTTTACAAAATTTAGGATAAACACAACTTGACCCTAAAAATATTAAGTCTTTTATTTTACTTAGATAAGCTGCATGTATTATGTTATTCTGAATAGTGAGATTACTATAAATAAATTCGGCTTTATATTTATTATTTGAGTAAATTCCGCCAACCTTTGCAGCAGCTATAAATATAAAATGAGGTTTATTTTTTTTTAAAAATTTTAATACTCTGTCCTGATCAGTCAAGTCTAATTTTGATTTATCTGCAACTAAAATATTTTTATATCCTTTTTTTTTTAAATTTCTTACTATTGAACTTCCTACTAAACCTTTATGGCCCGCAACATAAATCTTTGAATTTTGATTAATCATTAATTAAATTTTTTAATTCAGAATTAACCATCTCTTTAACTAAAGTTTTTATATTTATTTTTGGTTTCCAGTTTAATTCTTTTTTTGCTTTCTTAGAGTCTCCTAACAAGGTATCTACCTCTAAAGGTCTATAATATTCTTTGCTACAAGCAACAATACAATTATTTTTGTCATCGTAACATTTCATGTTAATTCCTTGTCCTTTCCACTTATATTTAATTCCTAATTCATTTAAAACTAATTCAACAAACCTTTTAACAGTGTATTGTTTTCCAGTAGCTATTACGTAATCAGATGCCTTTTTTTTCTGTAAAATTTTCCACATAGCTTCAACATAATCCTTAGCATGGCCCCAATCTCTTCTAGCATTTAGATTACCTAAAAATAGTATCTTTTGTTTTTTTAATTTAATTCTACTTAAACCCATAACAATTTTTCTTGTAACAAAAGTTTCACCCCTGACTGGACTTTCGTGATTAAATAAAATTCCATTACTCGCAAAAATATTATATGCCTCTCTATAATTAATTGTAATCCAATGTGCATATACTTTTGCTACTCCATATGGACTTCTTGGATAAAAGGGAGTTTTTTCATTTTGAGGAACTTCTTTAACTTTACCGTACATTTCTGAAGTCCCAGCCTGGTAAAATTTTGTCTTCTTTTCCAAACCATGAAATTTTATTGCTTCTAATATTCTCAATGCACCAAGTGCATCAGCATTAGCTGTGTATTCAGGAACTTCAAACGAAACAGCAACATGTGATTGGGCAGCTAAATTATATATTTCATCAGGTTTTATTTTTTTTATTAAAGTTGAAACTGAAATTGCATCCGTAATATCACCATAGTGTAGAAAAAATTTTCTATTTTTTTCAAATGGGTCTTGATAAATATGATCCACTCTACTTGTATTGAGGGATGAAGATCTTCTTTTTACTCCATGAACTAAGTATCCCTTTTTAATAAGAAATTCAGATAAATATGATCCATCTTGTCCTGTTACACCAAATATCAAAGCGATTTTTTTTTTCATTATTTAACTTATAAAATTTAATACCATATAAAATTGATTATTAATACCTCTAATATAATAAAATCGATTACAAGAATTTTTTATATTTAAAAACAAAAAACTTAAAATAAATAAAAGTATAAATTGTCATATTAAATAAAATTAATAATACTTGTATTTGAGAATTAGAATAAAAATTTAAAGCAATAAAAAAAATTATTAAATTATAAATATTAATTAATTGAGCTGAGATTAAATTTGAACTTAACACTGTTAATTTATACTTTTTTTTGAGGACAAAAAATATCAATTGGTGAAGATGATTTGAGTCAGGATGTAATGGTGATTTTTTTAAAATATTTTTTCTAAAAATTGAAAATAAATTTTCATAACATGGATACCATAATAGTAATACAATAAAAAAAGGTGATAAGAAATTATTCCAATTATAAATATGTATAAGAAATATTGAAAAACTAAAACCAAGTAAATATGACCCAGAGTCACCAAGATATAACTTGTTAAACAAATTAAGAATAAAAAGTATTGATAGTAAATAGAATATATACAAAATAGATATGTTTTTTAAATCAATTCCTTCATTTAAATACAAATAATTTATAATCAGACTTATCAATAAAAAATAACCAATAGTTAAAGTATTCATTCCATCAATAAAATTTGAACCATTTATTAAAATCAAAATACAAAAAGTAACAAATAAAATATTAAATAATTTGATATTCAAAAAATTATCTAATAAAAAAATTCTTGTATCAGAAATTTTTAACTCGTTAAAAAGTATATAAAGAATTACTAAAAAGATTTGTAAAATAAATCTTTTTTTTACAGATTTAATTAATTTCATATCTGAAAATACACCCAATAACAAAATACAAAAACAAAATAGAATAAAAGACAATATTTGATGATTAATAAAATATAAATATCCAACAAATATTAAAATTCCTCCTGTTAAAGGTATTTTTTGTTTTGAAGAAAATTTTTGATGATTATCTCCTGTTTCACTTAACAAAATTTTTTTTGAATAAACAAAACGGTTTAAGAAAAAAGAAAAAATAATTAGAAAAATTAAATATAAATAAAAGTAATTCATTTTATATTCTATTATATTTTATAACAAAATTTATAGACAAATTAACCAAATGTAACAAAGATTTAAACCAACCATACCCCATATAAATTTTGTAAACCCTAAATCCATCTATTAATTTTTGGAAACTTGAAGATGATAAAGAATTTTCGGTTTTCCTCCAATTTGATAATGTTTTATTTAAACCAACCAATCTTTTATTATCTTTTGCCAATTTAAGCCAAAAAACATAATCCTCTTTAGTTTTAAGAGATGCAAACCTATATTTTTTATTCTTTAAAATATCTTTTTTTATAATTACAGTTGATAAACCAATATCACAAGAATTAATTAACTTTTCAAAATTCATTAGTTTTTTAACTTTAATTAGACCTATAAATTTTTCTTTTTCATTTATAATATTATAATTAGTGAAAGAAAATTTAATTTTTTTTTTTTCCATAAATTTTAATTGAATTTTGAGTTTATTTTTTTTCCATAAGTCATCCGAGTCACAAAAAGCTAAAAATTTTCCCCTAGCTATTTTCATACCTTTATTTCTAGATCTACCTGCTCCTAGGTTTTTTAAATTAAAAAATAGTTTTATTCTTTTGTCTTTTTTTTTGATATTAGTAAGTAATTTTTTGGAAAATTTTGTATTTTCATCATCAATTATAATTAATTCAAATTTTCTATAAGTCTGTTGTAAAATTGATTTAATGGTTTTTTCTATATATTTTTCTTTTTTATAATATGGGATAATAACACTTACAAGTGAGGACATAAAAAAAATTATTAATTATCTAACAGTTTTTGCACCAAATTCATTTCCATAAAGTTTTTTTTCAACAACAGAATTTTTTATATCACCATCGAAACTATCTTTATAAATTTGTAATTTATTTTTTTTACCAACTAAAAAATTTTTAAAATCATAATTTTTATCAATATTTGTAATTATCAGTTCCGATGAGCCAAACTCTTTTTTTTTATTAAAAATTGCTCCGGCAAGCTTCACATTATATAAATTTAGTTTTTTTACTGCAATGGTTGAGGAGTCTTTTACTGCTAAACCTATCTCAGAATTTTTTACATCTATTTCGTTAATATATCCTTTTGAATTTTCCCCTGCACTAAATGCTTTATCTCCTGCATTATAAACTTTTAAATAATTGCCTTTTATTTTTGTCCCAGATATATCCAAACAGTCGTTATTTATGTTATTACACTCAATTTTTTCAAATTCCAATTTCCCTCCATCAATATCTAACCCATCTGATAAACTGTTTTCTATACTGAGTTTTTTGACATAACTATCTGAATGTATAAGATTTATTGCATCCTCTGAATTTGAATTAAGAATTTTTGTATTATTTAATAAAACTTCTGAATTAATAATATTTAAACCCGAAAAAAGAATTGATTGTTTTATACTTGGTTTATCAAGATTTTCTACTATAAGATTTTTTGAAAAAAATTTTCCACCAATTTGTACAATTGATCCATTTTTCTCTAAATTTCCTTTAATTAATATTGGGCTATCTTTAGTTCCTTCAAAATTCAAATTTCCCTCGGAAAAAAGGATTGCATTGTTATAAAAATATATTTTATTTTTTTTGTTAAAAAATAATGTTTGATTTTTTGGAATATAGGTATTTTTTTTGATATGAATTTCTTCAGATATTACACTAAAATTTTTATCAATCTTTAATATATCTTTGATATTTTGAAGTTTTTTAAAAATTATTGGTTTATAGTAACTTTGAATATCATTGTCTTTTTCAAGATTTTTAATTAATTGATTGCCCGCTAAATCATAAAAAGTAACATTTTTTTTATTTGGTTTACAACTTTTAAACTTATGCGAAACCCTTCCAACTAATAGCAACTCCCTATAGGTATCATTAGAGCATATAAATTTTACCTTTATCGGTACATTGCTTGTATGTGAGTCAAAGAAAACGGTCTTATTTATAACATTTAATTTATAATCATGTTGTGACTGATAATTTCGAGTAATTTGAAAATTATCAAAATTTTTGATTTTAGATCTTATCAAAGCAGCACGCTCATATATTTTGTCTTTATCAAATACAAATGGAGCAAAACCAACCCAAGTAATTTTATCTACTTTTGAAAAATCACCATAAATACTCTCATTTATTAAGTTAATTTCATCATCATATTTTTCAAAAAAATTGTTCAAAAATTTATCACTTGTAATTTCTTTAAGTGTTGAAAAATAACTTCTTACAAAGTCTTCTCTTAATTCATTCTTATTTTTATAAAAAAACTTTAAATACCAACTTTGATTTCTACATAAATAAATACACTTTGGATTATCTCCTAAAAAATCGAAAATCACAAAGTTGTTAAATTGGCCTGCACCTACATGTGCGTCATATCCTATTGGTTCAAATTTGGCAGTCGCAGGATTATAATAAAAATTTACACTTTTAGATAATGAGCCATGATAACTAGCCAATAAATCTGTTACCGCAAAATATCTTGCCCATTTTTTCCAATCGAATGAGTCCTCATAATTAAAATTTTGTCCTCTGAAACTATTAATTATTGAATATGCATAATTTAGTAAATCTATGTTCTTTTTTTTCCAATATTTCTCAGAATGAGCTTCAAATAAATGAGTAGGAAAAATCTCAGAAGTTCTGTCATCTGCATTAAATATTGGACCATATCTATGATTATACCGTTCAATCAACTCTTTGCTCATCCCCTCTTCTAGAACATAAAGACCCTTTTTTTTTCCATTAATTGTTAAATTTTTAAATAAATATTCAATAGAAATATTTCCTAATTCTTTCTGAAGTTTATGAAAGATATATTCGTGAGTATAATTTCTTATAATTGGTTTTTGTAAATTAAATTCCTCCATGCCATATAATCTTTTTTTTCCAATTATATCTATTTTGTACGATAATTTATTCTTATCATAATAATGAATTTTTCTTGCACCTTTTAGTCTAACCTTAACATCATACTTATCATCTGATGCAACTAAAGTCGCTTTACTCAATTTTTTTATAATTTCAGGATTTGGCGGAACTTTTTGATTTTTAATTAATCTTTGCTGTTCAATTATTTCAAAATTTTTTTTATCTATAAATAAGTTTATAGTTTCTAACTTATTTCCAAATATATTTACTTTCAATCCAATAAATAGAGCTTTTACATAATCATCAAACAAATTTATATCTAAGCCTGTGGCTTTTTTTTGTGAGTCATTAAATTTAAATAATAATGTCTTTAAAGGATATTTATGATTAAGTTGACTTGAGTAATAGAATATTACAAAAATTATGATTAGTGTAATTTGAAAACCAACTAATAATATTGAAAATTTTTTAAAATATTCAAAAAATTTTTTTAAAATTGTTCTACTTTTTACTTCTTTATTTTCTTTCATAAAATGAATAAATCTATTAAAAATTTACTAACTTATTTAATATTATTTTACAATAAAATACGAATTTGTTTAAATTAAGGTTTTTGAATATAAATTAAGATATATAAAATTATATAAATTCAGTATTGCTTATACTAATTCAAAAAAATGTTTATAAAAAATAAAAAAATCGTTTTTTTTATGCCATTTATCGGTGGGGGTGGTGTTGAGAAAAATTTATATATCATAAGTGATCATTTTTGTAAAAAATTTAAAAATGTATTAGTTTGTACTCATTCATTAAAGCAGCGAAAGAAATTTAATAATAAGATTAAGTTTATCATACCTAAATATCAAATTTCAGAAAAAATTTTTTTAAGGTTTAAATACATGCTTTGTTTAATAAGTTTAGGAATTTTCCTTTTGAAAAATAAAGACGCAGTAGTCTTTTCATTTCAGGCAAATATATACTGCATATTATTATGTAAAATTTTTAAAACCAGAATAGTAGTGCGAAGTAACTCTTCACCATCTGGATGGTATCACAATTCACTCAAAAAGTTTCTTTTTAAAAAGATTATTTCTTTAGCTGATGGGGTAATTGTAAATAGTATTGATTTTAGAAATCAAATGATAAGAAAATTCAATATTAAAGTTAAATGTATTTATAATCCCCTAGATAAAAACCAATTAATTTATAAATCAAAGAGAGGAAAAAAAGATACTTTTTTTAAAAATAAAAAGAGACACCTTAAAATTATAAATATTGGAAGATTAACTGATCAAAAAAATCAAATAATAATTTTAAAAGCAATTAATATTTTAAAAAATGATATAAATTTAAAATTATTAATTTATGGCCGTGGAGTTGAAAAAGATAATTTACAAAATTATATAAATCAAAATAATTTAGATAACTTAATCAAAATAAGACCATTCACAGATAATCCATATACTGTTTTAAAACAATCAGATTTATTTATTCTTTCGTCAAAATATGAAGGACTCCCAAATGTTTTGTTAGAAGCTTTAACATTAAAAAAATTTATCATTTCAAGTAATTGCCCAACTGGACCGCGAGAAATTTTATTAAATGGTAAAAATGGTTATCTATTTAAAACAGACGATTATCTTGATTTATCTCAAAAAATTTTAAAGTTTCAAAAAAATAAATCTAAAGTAAAAAAGATTTCTCAAAAAGCTTTTAAATCCTTAGATAGATTTGATTATCAAAAAAATTTAAATGAATATTATAATTTTTTAAAAAAATTTTTATAATGAAATAATTTTTTTTAGGTAAATATTATGCCTAAACATTGTGTATTTAATACAATTTTTTTTAGCTTTAATTTTTTTTAATTTAAGTTGATTTGTATCTTTAATACTTGAAAACTCTTCCAATTTTTTTTTGAGCTCTCCTCTTATATTATTTTTAAATAATATACCAGCTTCACCATTTAATAAAAATTCTTTTGGGCCATTATAACAATCACTTGATATGATAAATAAATTTGAAAGAGCAGCCTCTATAATCACAAAACCTGGCTCCTCCCATAATGATGATAAAATAAAAGCTGAGGCATTTTTCATGTAATAATATATTTTTTTTGAATGGCCCATTAAAAAAACTCTTTTTTCAAGAGAATAAATACTAATTTTGTTGAGTAATTCTTTTTTTTGTTCACCTTCACCAAAAATTAATAAATTTATATCCTCATTTTTTTTCGAAAATTCTAAAAATTCATCAATTAGATAAGAAAAATTTTTTTGACGTGTTAATCTTCCAACAGCTAAAAAATATTTTTTTGGTACTTTCAGGATATTTTTTGATTTAATTTGTTCCCTAAAACTTTCTATATTTATTATCGCATCAGGTAAAAATGTAATTTTATGACTCTGAAAAATATTTAAATCTTTTAATTGTTTGATTAGATCATGAGTTGGGCATGTTATTTTGTATATTTTTTTTAACGAAATAGTCCAATATATTTTTCGCCAAAAATTCAATTTTGGATAACCAGATATTCTTAAAATAAATTTCGTATTAAAATTAAATAAATTTAATAAAAGTAAAGGGAGCGATGTTAATAAGTGAATAATCAAAATATCAGGTTTTTTTTTCTTAATTAAATATAATAAGGGTACAAAAGAAATTAAAAAAATTACAAAATATGAGAATCTGCTTTGAAAAAAACCTTTCTTTGGCAAATACTTAAAGTATGAAAAGCTTAAATCTTGAACTTCAACATTATTTTTTCTAAATATATCCCTATATTCATTCCACTCACCACAAATATTTATAATCTTAACTTTAAACTGATTTTGAGAATATTTAGATAAAGATATTGATGAGTTTATTGTTGATTTAAGTGTGCCAACATTCGTCAAACATGGAGACCAATAATAAATTGTTTTCATTTAAAAATTTTTTATAAATTTACATTTTCATATACATAATCAAAACTTTTTCTTAATGGCATTTTTATCTTAAAAGTTTTTTTAAATCCATTTTTTAAAAGAAGATTATTTATATCGGAAAATTTGTAATTTTTAATGATCATATTGTCGTAATGATGTTCAAATAAAATAAATTTTATTTTTTTTATTTTATCTCTTAATCCTAATAAAACATTATATTCAAAACCCTCAGTATCAATTTTAATTAAATCAACTTTTTCTATATTTCTTTTATTAAAAAAATCATCTAAAGGTATAATATCAGTTTCAACTTTTTTTTTTAGATAATTTTTTATGCCAAAATAACTAAACAAAAATTTTTTTCTTTTAAAATATTTTGAATTGACATTAAAATTATTAAAAGTGTTTGAAACTCCATCAGATATTTCATTTAAAAGTATTTTTTCACTCTTATGACCTACTCCTTTTAAGAATGTTTCAATTTTAATTTCTGGGATTTTTTTTTTAATCTTTTTAATTTGTGTATTTAATTTATTAAAATTACTTTGACTTGGTTCAAAAGCATAAATTTGTGATATCTGAAATTTTTTCAATAAATCTTTAATTGAATCACCATGATGAGCACCAATATCAAAAAAAATATTTATTCTATTTAAAAATTTTTTTTTTAGAAAAATATTCTTTTTTCTTTGATAATTAAAATCAATAATTTTTATTAAAAAATTAAGCATTTAGTTTCTATAAATAATATATCTATTCTGGTATATCTCTTTTAACTTATAAAGTTTACTGTCACATTTAGTTGATTTTTTGTCACAAAAACTTTGATTTTGTTTAAGCTTTTTAAATGTATTATCTATTTTAAGAGTTTCTTCATTAATCATAAATTTTGAATTCTTAATCGGATTGTAAGAATATTTTTTATATTCATGAACAAGTCTATCTACATTTCGACCTAGAAAAATTATTATCGTCAAAAATAATAATATTTTTGCCTTAAATAAAAAATTTTGAAAACTATTTTTGTAATTTTCAAGTAGTAGACATAATGGTATAAAAGCTAATAAAAAGAATAAATGATATCCTCCATACCTTAAGGAGGGATGAACACAAAACCAAACAACAAAAATTCCAAATAAAACAAAAATTATCGGCTTATATAATCTCTTTTTTTTCTTAATTTTCTCTTTTTCTTTAAAGATGAGAAATAAGATTATTATAATAAAAAGTAGTGATAATAAAAAATCAAAAACTTTATTAAAAAAATACATTTCTATCCAATTTGGTAACCAATTAAAATTTTCTATATAAATTTTTTTATCCATTTCATTTACATAACCAGCACCAGAACCAGCTTTAGCCCAATTTTCATAGTGAATTTTTAATAATTCAACAGTTTCTATTGGTATAGACCAGCTAAATTTATCAAAACATGTCAGTTTTTCTGGAAATAATAAACAACCTGTATTAAAAAAATTCGTAATTAATACAAATAAAAATAACATTATACAAAAAAATAAATTAATATTAAAAAACATACTCAAAGAATTTTTTTTCTTAAAAATAAAAAATATTAGTGGAAAAAATAAGACCAGGTATATCAAATAAAAAGCTTTTAAAGAAAGGACTATCACAAAGATAATTAATAAAAGCTTAAGAAAATCGCTATTTTTTTCAATTTTTTTTTGATTTAAAAAAAGTAATAAATTAACAACAAGTAAAATTATAAAAACCATCGCTGATCTATCTGTTCCATGTTCAGCCAATCTATAAAAGAAAATATTTATGAAAATTAATGATGATAAAGATAAAAGACTTATAAATTTTTGATTTTCAAAATTTTTTTTACTAAAAACTAATTTTAGAAAAATAAAGTTTGAAAAAATCATTATATAAACTGAACTTATATGAAATAAATAATATTCAATTCCAGGTAAATAAAATAGAGATGATAAATAAAATATTGACGAGTGAGTTTTAAATCCATGATTAAGATTACCCAACCCAATAGAGTGTGTATTCTCAACTAGATGATAAGTGTAAGCAAAATGATAGTAATGAAAATCATCATGATTTTTTCCTACTAAAATAAAAATTAAAAAAAAAAGAGTTATTACCAATAATATATAAAAATCATAAAAGTTTATATTTTTTCTTTTAAAATAAAAATAAAATAAAACTAAACCTAAAAATAAAGTAATTGAATTAAATATTTTGTCATGTGGTATTAATTGACTAGATAAATAAGAATAAATTAATAAGAAAAATATTCCAATTATTCCAATAAATCCTAAATTTTTTGTTTCAATAAAAAGAAGCTTTTTACTCGCAAATAGACCATACCCTAAAATTGAAATAAGAATTAATGGATAATAAATAAAAATCATATTCAATAAATTAATTTAATTATTTTTGTAAATATATATGTTAAAACATAATCGTAACTTTTTATAAATTTTTTCTTCTTAACTTTTTGTATAATTTTTAAATAATCGAAAGCTTCAGATCTCCTAATCCACCATTTAATAGTAAATTTTTTTACATTAGATGTAATTCCATTTGGATCAAAATTATAAGTTGTCAATTTTTTTTTTAAGATATTATTTTCCCCAAAAAAAAAGTTTGAGAAAATTACTATCCTAGTATCAATTTCTAAATTAGAAAAATTATTTTTATAAACAAATTGTTTAAATTTTAAAAAAAAATTTCTTCTAAATGAAATACAACTTGTAGGGTAAATTATTGGCCAAATTGTAAAGTTTTTATTTCGTGGTTTTTTTTCTAATTCCTTAATTTTATTTATAGTCAGATTATAAGCGCAATTTAAAGACTTATTCATGTTATAGAATTTATTTATCTCTGAAATCTTGTTTTTAGAAAAAAAATCATCAGAATCCATCAAACAAATTATCTCTCCTTTAGCTTTATTAAAGCAGGTTAAAATACCATTTATTTGATTAAGTGCTTTTGATTTTTTTTTTTTAATCTTATTTTTTATCAATCTTATTTTTTTATATTGCTTGATAATATTTAAAGAATTATCTGTTGAGCAATCATCAAAAAGAATTATTTCATAGTTTTTATAATTTTGATTACAAAGTTTTTTCAAAGAGCTTTTTAAAAAAAATTCTTTATTAAAATTCGTTACTAAAACTGAGATAAAATATTTTTTCATTTAAGACTTTTCTGTTAAAAGTATTGAATATCATATAAATATGATTAAAAAAATATATTGTGAAAAAAAAGAAGCTTATTATACAAAAAAAAATTAAAGATCCTTTTTTCTCTGTAATAACAGTCGTTAAAAATAGTGAAAAATTAATAAAAAAAACTATTACAAGTATTCAAAATCAAAATTTTAAAAACTTTGAATATATAATTATAGATGGACTATCATTAGATAATACTATTAAAAAAATTCTCAATAACAAAAAATCTATCACTCACCTTTTATCAGAAAAAGATAGCGGCATTTATTTTGCTATGAATAAAGGAATTAGTTTAGCAACAGGTAAAATAATTGTTTTTGTTAATGCAGGTGATGAA
>MDSZ01034213.1_pt1 | contig 12991 bp, 12 predicted proteins | sample 811201 | NCBI WGS metagenome assembly MDSZ01 (sample SAMN05326647, study PRJNA326480) | marine metagenome | isolation source: seawater | place: Indian Ocean: North | collected 2010
TATTTCGAAGATACAGGTCTTAAGTGGGTTGCACCTTCACCTAATATTCCAGATAATAATACATCCCTTATATATAGTGGAATGTGCTTAATTGAAGGAACTAATTTATCAGAAGGACGAGGTACAGAATCTCCATTTAAACAATTTGGAGCTCCATGGCTTGATGCAGATATTTTAAAGATAAGATTAGATCAATTAAAATTAAGTGGAGTTAAGTTTAGTAAAATAGAATTTATTCCAAAATCTATTCCTTCAAAAGCAGCTTATCCTAAATTTAAAGATGAAGTATGCCATGGATTAAGAATAGAGGTTGAAGATAAAAATACTATAATACCATTTGATATGGCTGTAAATATATTAAATGAAGTATATAAATTACATCCAGATGATTTTGAATTTTTAAGTAGTAATTTTATTGATAAATTATTTGGTTCTGATGAACTCAGAGATTATGTTTTATCAGGTAAAAAATTAAATATATTAAATGAAGAATGGCAAAATGATCAAAAACAATTTAAAAATATCAGCTCAAAATTTTTGCTGTATTAATTTATGAACCTTAATTATTTAGACTGGATTTCAATCAGCATATATATATGTTTGGTATTGTATTTAGGTATATTTTTAAGCAAGAAATCAATTGATAGTGTATCGGACTTTTTTACAGCAAATAAAGAAATTCCATGGTGGCTTTCTGGTATATCCATGGTTGCAACTACTTTTGCGGCAGATACTCCGTTAGCTGTTACAGGCATAGTTATTTTAAGTGGTATTTCAGGTAATTGGGTATGGTGGGGGTTTATTTTATCAGGATTATTTACTACGTTCCTTTTTGCTAAACTGTGGCATCGTTCTAATGTTACTACTGATACCGAATTAATTGAACTAAGATATTCAGGTAAAGCTGCTAAATTTTTACGTGGTTTTAGAGCATTATATCTAGCAATTCCAATCAATTGCATTATTTTAGGATGGGTAACTTCTGCCATGGCTAAAATTATAACTGCAGCTACTGGTCAGGATGCATGGCAAATAATAATCTGTTTATATGTTCTAACTACATTCTATATTGCCGTTTCTGGAATAAGAGGTGTAATATTTACTGATTTTTTACAGTTTTTTATAGCCATGTCTGGATCTTTTGTTGTTATGTACTTTGCTTTAAACCATGATGCTGTAGGAGGTTTATCTAACCTTGTAAGCAAAATAAGTTTAAATGAGAAATACAGTCAACATATTAATATTTTACCTTCATTTTCAGAAGGTGGTACTATAACATTGTTAATGTTTTGTATTTATTTTGCTGTTCAATGGTGGTCAACGTGGTATCCTGGGGCAGAGCCTGGAGGAGGTGGATATGTTGCACAGCGAATGTTTTCAACTAAATCTGATAAAGATGCTTTAAAAGCCAGCTTATTATTTAATATTTTTCACTATGGTGTAAGGCCATGGCCTTGGATTATAACAGCTTTATGTATACTTTTTATTTATCCTATAAGTAATCCTGATTCAATTCTTCATAGTGATCCTGAAATTAGTTATGCATATTTTATGATAGATTTTATCCCCAGTGGTTTAAAAGGCTTGCTTATTATTGCATTTCTATCAGCTTTTATGTCGACAGTTTCTACTCAAATTAACTGGGGGTCTTCATATATTGTTAATGATTTTTATTCTAGATTTATAAGAAGAAGAAATAGTTTTATATCTGAAAGTGTCGCAAACAAACATTATGTATTCATATCAAGATTAGCAACAATTTTAATTATGTTTTTATCTATGATATCATCTTATTATATTGATTCAATCCAAGGTGCATGGAAATTACTAATTTCAATTGGAGCAGGAACTGGACTTGTCTATATGCTTAGATGGTATTGGTGGAGGATTAATGCATTTTCAGAAATTTCTGCAATGATAGCTGCATTTATAGGATATTTATTATCAGTTTATTTAGAGTTTGATGAAGCATATACTATTATATTTACTACTCTATTTACAACCGTTTCATGGATTTCAGTTACATTGTTAACTCCTCCAGAGCCTAAAGAAATATTATTAAGTTTCTACAAAAAAGTAAAACCTTTAGGGAATGGTTGGAGCAAGGTAACTAATTCTTCAAATGGATCTATATTACCAAGTTTGCTTAATGTTTTTTTAGGTTTAATTACAATACAGGGATTTTTGTTTGGTACAGGTAAGATTTTACTTCAGGAAACTTATACAGGTATCTTAATGCTCTTTGCTGGAATTACTGCAATGATTTTACTGGTAAGAAGAATAAATATAAATGAATCCGTATAACAAATATAAAAGAACAATTTTTTCATGGTCAATTTATGATTTTGCCAATCAACCGTTTACTACTATAACAATAACATTTATTTATTCAACTTTTTTTGCTTCAACAATCTTTTTAGGCACAGAAGAAGAAGGTGTTGCTGCTTGGGGTAAAGCAATAACTATCTCATCTCTTATTGTTGCATTTCTATCACCTATTATGGGTGCAATTGCTGACAGAGGTGGTTTTAGGAAAGTATTTTTAATTTTTTGGACATGGATTTGCGTTGTTTTTTCTTTTATGCTTTATTATCCAATGCCAGGAGATGTTTTTAATGCATTGTTATTTTTTTGTATTGCAAATATTGGTTTTGAAATGGGGGGAGTTTTTTTAAATGCTTATTTGCCAGAAATTGCACCTAAAGATAAAATTGGTAGAATATCAGGCTATGGTTGGTCTTTTGGTTATGTAGGGGGATTGTTAGCTCTTGCAGTTTGTTTCGTTTTTTTAGTATTCCCTGAACAACCCATCAATCCATTAACAGGAAATTATTTTGATAAAGAATCTTATGAACATATAAGAATAATTAATGTATTGATAGCTGTTTGGCTAGCTATATTTTCTATACCAACATTTTTATTTGTTAAAGGAAGTAGTAAAAAAAATAAAGAAAAAAAAGGTATTATTTCAAAATCTTATTTAGAGCTTATAAGAACATTTAAAGAATTAAAAAAATATAAGCAAATTGTAAGATTTTTATTTGCAAGAATTATTTATAACGATGCTTTAATTACTGTTATTGCATTTGGTGGACCTTATGCATATACACAGTTTGGTTTTGATATGGATACAAATGGCAAATTAATGATTTTTGCTATTGTTTTAAATGTTTTTGCTGGAATAGGTGCATTTTTATTTGGCTTTATTGATGATTATATTGGTGGTAAAAAGACAATTCAATTAACAAATGCAGGTTTTGTTATTGCTCTTGTAATCGCATTTTTAGCTCCAATTATAAAAAATGGAGAGTTGTATTTTTGGTTATCTGGAATTCTTATTGGTATATTTATGGGGCCAAATCAGGCAGCTAGTAGATCTTTTATGGGAAGATTAATTCCAGACAATAAAGAAAATGAATTTTATGGTTTTTTTGCTTTTTCAGGAAAAGCAACTGCATTTTTAGGCCCAATGCTTTTTACTGTGGTGGTGTCTTATACTGATAGTATGAGATTATCTCTTTTAATGTTAGCTTTTTTATTTTTAATTGGAATTTTCTTATTAAGAAAAGTTAGCGATCCTCAAATAAACTAGTTTCACTTAATAAATTACTTTAAGTAATTCTTGTATCTTTATATTAATCATTTTAATTTATCTTATAATTTAAGGGGGTTTATTTTTTTTGTGAAAACTATAGCTTTTATATCTTCTCTCTCTTTATTTGCTTATTTTGGTTATTTTGTATCGGATAACTACAAAGGAACTGAAGTAACAATTACAATCCCCCAATTAAATAACGATAGAATAAAAAATCAATTAGAAAATGAATTTAAAAAAGATAGAACTATAGAATATATAGATAGCTCTTTATTAACAAATACAATAGTTATTAAAGTTGATGATCGGGTTTATAGTCAAAGAAAAATTGACCACATTCTAGAAAAATGGGGTTGTAATAGTATTGACTATTATTATAGAAAGTTGAGTGATTTAAATTAAATTTAAAAAATCTTATGTCTTAAATCTGTAATTTCTAACTTCTTTTTTTCTTCATTTAGCCAATTATAATAAACTGAATTTCTTTTTCTTTTCAAAATAGAAGTATTGATAGAATCTTTTTTACTTTCATAGTCTGATTCTAAAAAGTTTTCAATTGTTTTTACTTCAGCTAAAAATAGATAATTCGATGTAGATAATACTTCTGATATTTTTCCAGTATTTAGATTAAATAATGCTCCTGATAGTTCATTGCTTCTACCAATAGGCTTAAATGTTCCACCTAAAGTAGACTCTGCATTATTTGTGTATTCTATATATTCATATTTTTCAGCTATTTCTACCCAAGAATCATTTGAAGATTGGATGTTGTTTAATTCACTTAAGGCAAATTCTTTCTTTTTTTCACGAGTTAAAGAATTTTTAATTTTATCTTTTACATCTTCGAATGCTGTGTAGTTACTTTCGTTTACATCAATAATATGTAGTATCATAATACCATTTTCTGTAGTAATATAATTAGATGAGGTTCCTATAGGATTGTCAAATGAAAATCTAACACCTGATCTTCCAATTGGTGAATTTGAATTAAATTCTTCTTTAATTAATAATGTGTCTTTAACACTTAGATTAAATGATTCTAAAGCATTTTGGAATGATGTGATTTCAGCTTCAGATGCAAAATCAATAGCATCTTGTAAAATACTATCTTGTTTTTCTACAATTATTGAGTCAGGCAGTTCAGAATCAATAATATTTTCCCATAAAACATACTCAACAGAAATACTTTTTTCATTAAAATACTTTTCATCTCTATCTTTTTTATATATATCAAGCAATTCTTCTTCTGAAATTTCTATTTTATCGTTATCTATGTTATTGAAGTTTATTGAAAGTAAATCAACTTCACAGGATAATGATTTTTTGTAATCAGATATTATTTCATACTCTGAAACTGAGGCCGAATTATTCATTAAAGTTCTTAATTTACGTTCTGCTATCCAATCTTTTATGCCAGGGGATAACCAATTTTGTACAAGTTCATTTGTGATTGTAGGTAGTGCTCTTTTTTTTGCATCAGTTTGATAAGCATCTAAATTAAAGCTTCCATCTTCATTGGTATATAACTTTAATTCAATTAAACTATTTGTAAAATCAGGAGGAGGCTCATTGATTAAAAAATCTATAACTTCTTCATCGCTTACTGATAAATTTAATTCTTTAATTTTTTTACTTGTTATAGTTTCATCAACTATATTGTTCCATGCTGTATTCATTGCACTCATTTGGGATCGTGAATCAGTACGACCTTGCCTTGCAAGTCTATTTAATTCATTTCTAAGCTCTAATTGATATTTTTGGATTGAAATTTCAGAGTCTCCAATTTTTCCAACATATAAGTTGGTGTTTATTTTTCCAAAAAACCCTTGAATTGTAGTTATAATATTAGCACCTCCAACTAATCCCCCTACAGTCATACTTAGTACAAAGAAAAATAATAATACTCCCATAAAAACTTTTGAATTATCTCTTAATTTTGACATGCTTAACATAATGTTAACTCCTTAAATAAATATTTTATAGTGGAGATAAGCGGGTTCGAACCGCTGACCTCTTGAATGCCATTCAAGCGCTCTCCCAACTGAGCTATATCCCCAATATTTTTATAATAATTAAATTTTTTAAAAAACTTTTATAAGACAAAGCTATAATTTATTAATTTTAGCATTGCAAATATAGTTTATTTTTAATGAAAAAATGAAAAAGATTAATATATACAAAGAAATAATACTAATTATATCACTTTCTATTTTTTTTGCTTTTATAAGATATTGTTTTATTTATAATGAATTTCATTTAATTAAAGTAAAAGTAAATAATTCTGAAGATTGTGTGAACAGTATTGATGTAGCATCAAATAGTTCTGAGCCAAGATGTATTACTTCTGAATTAGCGGAGTATATGTTTAGTAATGATTTAGGACTATTTATTGATGCTAGATATGAAGATTCTTATAATTCAGAGCATATTGTTGGTGCAGTTAATTTATCATATGAAGAACATGCGCTTGAATTAGATATAGAATATATTAAAGAAAGTATTTTATATAATGAAGTTGAATGCGATCATTCGTTTTGCATAGGTGCAGATAACAGTGTTCCTTATATAATTCCCAATGTTGCTAATTCTAAAAAATATGATTATTATATAATATATTGCGATGGGGAAGGCTGTCCGTATAGTTATGATTTAAGTATCTTTTTATTTGAGAATTTTAATATTAATAATATTTTCTATTATGAAGAAGGAATACCTGTGTGGAAAGAAAAAGGATTACCGACAAAATGAAATATCTTGAAAATCCTAAATTGATTTTATTGTTCAGAGTAATTCTAGGAATTATTTTCATTTATGCAAGTATAGATAAAATAATAGATCCTCTTAAATTTTCTAATGCCATAGATAATTATCATATTACTCCAGTTTCATTAAACAATTTAGCTGCTTTAATTATACCATGGGTAGAGCTAATTGTTGGTTTATTTCTAATTGCAGGTGTTTATTTAAGAGGTTCCTTGATTATTGTAATGGTTCTTTTAGTATGGTTTATTTTTATATTAACACAAGCATTAGTTAGGGGTATAAATGTTAATTGTGGATGTTTTAATTTGGCAGAACAAGTTAATGATGTTAATTTAAGAGCAAATATGATAAAGAGAATTATAGAAGATGTAATATTTTTATTGATGGCATTTTTAGTTAAAAGGAATAGTAATTGATTAGAAAGATATTATATATAATTTTAGCTTGTAATTTGTTTAGTGCAAATATAAACTTAATTGTTACTACAAATAATAACGGCGAAATTGATCCATGTGGTTGACCAAAAAAACCTTTGGGCGGTCTTGCTCGAAAAGCTACAGTAATTGATGAAATTAAATCTTCTGGTAAGAATCCAATTATTTTAGATTCGGGAAATTTGTTTTATAAAAATAAGCAAATAGATCCTGGAATTGCTCTCGAAACTGCAAAAATTAATGCAGATGTGATTGTAGACTCCTATAATCTAATTGGATGTGATGCTTTTTCACCTGGAGTAAATGATTTTGCTGCAGGTTATGAAAATTTTATGAGTTTATATAAAAAATCTGATTTTGATTATATCTCATGCAATATTTATTATAAATCAAATAATTCTAAATTATTATTTGAACCTTATAAAATTATAAAACGCTCAGGTTTGAAAATTGGTGTTGTAGGATTAGCTTCAATATTTGAATCTGATGGTATTGTTGTTTCAGAGCCAATAGAAGAATTAGGTAAAATTATTGATGAGGTTGATGCAAAAACAGATTTTATTATTTTGTTGTTTAATTCAAATGATCAAGATTTAAATAATCTTTATGATAGAAATTTCAATATAGATATGATTATTAAAAGCAATAAAGGCCATACTAAGTCAAGAGATGGTGGTTCTAATATTCCCACATATATTGCAGGTAATAGAGGTAAAGTATTATATGATTTTTCTTTGACTATTGAAGATTTAGAATTGGATTTAGTTGATGTTGCATGGTGTAATAATACAGTTAATAGGGTGAATGGTCGTTTGAAAAAAATGAAGAAAGGTGATGCTGCTGCAGATTTGTTAACTCTTTATAAAAATGATCCAACAACTTTAAATAGAATCAAAAATTATTATAAGCAATTAGATAATGCAGAATATTTATTAGCAAATTCAGTAAATAAAATTGAGTTTAATAAAATTGAACTTAATAAAAATATTTTTGATAAGCCTTCAGTTTTAAAGATTGTAGATGAAGGTAAAAGAAGAATAAGAGATTTGCAGGGAGACTTATTAACTCCCTATGCTCCATAGTTTAAATTAATTTTTCAATTTTAAAAAAAAGATATAAGATATAATATTTATTCATTAAAATTGGAGGTTAAATATTTGTTTATTTTGCGAAAGTAGCTCAGCTGGTAGAGCATCACGTTGCCAACGTGAGGGTCGTGGGTTCGAATCCCATCTTTCGCTCAAGGCCTCTATAAGAGGCCTGTTTTTTCGGCGTCGTACCCAAGCGGTAAGGGAGCAGTCTGCAAAACTGTCATGCACCAGTTCGAATCTGGTCGACGCCTCATTAGTGCCGAGGTGGTGAAATTGGTAGACACAAGGGACTTAAAATCCCTCGGACCTATAAGTCCGTGCCGGTTCGATTCCGGCCCTCGGTACAAAAATTTCAATCATTCTTAATTTTAGGTGCTTTTAATGAATGAATTTTCTATATCTTTTTTTCCTGAATATTTTTTTGATTTTGTAAGTATTGCATTAATACATTTATTTGCAGTTATGAGTCCAGGTCCTGACTTTGTTGTAGTTGTTAAGCAGTGCAATAATTTAGGTCGTAAATTTGCATTATTAACTAGCTTTGGTATTAGTATTGGAATTTTATTTCATGTCTCATATTGTATATTAGGAATTTCTATTATTCAGGAAAATTTTATTTTCATGTATTTAATTAAACTAATTGGTGGATTTTATTTGTTTTATGTTGGTTTATCCTCTTTATTTAAAAAAAATAAAATTAACACTATTATGCCAATTGATAGAACAAGTAAAGATAATTTATTAAATTCTTTTTTGTTAGGTTTTATTACTAATGTGTTTAATCCTAAAGCAACTTTATTTTTCATATCTTTATTTTCTTTGTTTATTAATAGTTCTACTCCTCTAATTGTTAAGATTTTTTATGGTTTTTGGATGAGTGTTTCAACAGGAGTTTGGTTTTCATTGGTATCTTTCTTTTTTACAAGTAATTTTTTTGAAATATTTATTAGTAAATATTCATTAATAATTGATAAAATTATGGGCGTACTATTAATGGTAATTTCAACTAAATTAATTTTTTTTTAATATGGATACAGGCTTATTATTATTAAATATTGGATTTTTCTTAAATTTTATTGCTCTAGCTTTTAGGGAAATTTTATGGATTAGGATTCTCTTAACTTGTGGTTATTTTTTAAGATTTATTACTCAATATATATATCATGATAAAATTAATGCTTCAATTTGGATGATAGTATTTGTTTTAGTGAATCTATTCCAAATTATTCAGATTCTTAATGAACGTAGGAAAAGGCATATTGAGCCTAAAATTGTAGATTTATTTGAAACAGTTTTTAGCAGTTTAACGAGTTATGAATTTTTAACTTTTTGGAAAAAAGGTATTATAAAAACTGTAGAAAATAATACTACAATAATTAAAGATGGAGAACAGCAGTTTTCAATAATGTTGCTTCTTCATGGCGAAGTAAATGTTATTAAAGATAATAAAGTATTGACTTATTTATCTAGAGGACATTTTATGGGAGAAATTAGTTTTATCTCAAAGCAAGAAACGATTGCTGAAGTTAAAGCAAATGGTGATGCAACTTATATTATGTGGACTAAAAAACATATAGATGATTTAAAGAGAGACAATAAGGTTTTTTGGATTAAATTACAAAATATATTAATGAAGGACATGATTGAAAAAATTAAAAGAGCAAATGATTAATTTATAATGAAAGAAAAAAAATATACTGATCCTAAAATTTCGATTAATAAAGTTTATACTAAAACTGGTGATTCAGGTTATACTTCAATTGTAGGTGGTCATAAATTTATTAAATCTGATTTGCGAATTAAAGTTTTTGGTGAAATTGATTATTTAAATTGTAGTTTAGGAACGTGTTTATCTGAATATAGTATAAATGATAAAAATACTGAATTGTATGATTATTTGATTAAAGTGCAAAATGAGTTGTTTAATTTAGGTAATATGATAGCAACATTAAAGGAAGATTTTAATCCTAAGATGCCTTCTGTAGATGAAAATTCAATTAAAAAAATGGAGAAGATAATTGATTCATTAAATAGTTGTCTTCCGCCTTTGAAATCTTTTGTGCTTCCAGGAGGTTGTAAGCTTAGTGTCACTTTTCATTTATCTAGATCTATATGTAGAAAATGTGAAAGATTAGCTGTGGAGTTATCATTAAAAGAAGAAATTAATCCTATTATAATTAAATATTTAAATAGATTGTCAGATCTTTTTTTTGTTTTAAGTAGATGGGCAAATTGTGAATTAGAAGCTAGTGAAAATCTTTGGAATCCAAATTATTAAATTATAGATATGATTGATAATTTAAATATTGATTGGTTAGCAAAAATATTTACTTATTCTTCTATCCAAGTTAAGTTTATTGCTACTTTTATTGCTATTTTAGTATTTATTTTCATTAGAAGATTTGTTCTTAAAATTGTATTTAAAAAAACTGATGATGCATTGATTAGATATAGATGGCAAAAAACTTCAAGCTATATAATCTATGTCTTTGCTTTGATTGTTATTGGACGAATTTGGTTTAAAGGGATTCAGTCAATTGCAACTTATCTTGGTTTACTTTCAGCTGGTGTTGCTATAGCTTTAAAAGACCCTTTAACAAATATAACAGGTTGGTTTTTTATCTTATCAAGGACGCCATTTGCAGTAGGTGATAGAATTCAAGTAGGTGTACATTCAGGTGATGTTATTGATATTAATTTTTTTAAGTTTACATTGATGGAAATTGGTCATTGGGGAGAAGGAGAACAATCTTCTGGAAGAATTATACATATTCCTAATGGAAAAGTATTCACTGAAACTTTAGCTAACTATGGTAAAGGCTTTAAGTATATATGGAACGAAGTTCCAGTTTTAGTAACATTTGAGAGCGATTGGAAAAAAGCTAAAAAAATTCTTAACCAAATTTCTGTTAAACATGCGGAGCATGTTAGTAAAGCGGCTGCAAGAAAATTTAAAGAGACTTCAAAGTTATTTATGATGTATAAACCAGATTTCAATCCACAAGTTTATACTAAAGTAGAAGATAGCGGTATATTGCTTACAATTAGATATCTATGTAATCCTAGAAAAAGAAGAATTACTTCTCAAATGATTTGGGAAGATATTTTAGATGAGTTTGCAAATTATGAAAATATAGATTTTGCATACCCTACTACACGTTTTTATCAAATTAATGAAGATGCAAATAAATGAAATATTTAACATATTCATTTGAAAGTAAAACATCTTTGGGAGTTTTGATTAATGGACAGGTAATAAATCTTAATAAGGCTTCTAAAGGAATAATACCTAATTGTATGATTGATTTTTTGAAAGAGTTTGAAAGTAATCATCTTTGGGTAAAAAAAAATATCAATCAATTGAGTTCCAATGGATTAAAGTTAGAAAATGTTGTTTTACATTCTCCTATTCCTAGACCCCATTCATTAAGAGATGCTTATGCTTTTAGACAACATGTAGAAGCAGGCAGAAAATCTAGAGGACTTGAAATGATTCCTGAATATGATTTGTTTCCTGTTTTTTATTATTCTAATCATAATGCAGTTGGTGGCCCAGGTGAAATTTGTATTCAAAAAGAACAATCTATAAAACTTGATTATGAGCTAGAGATAGCAGCTGTCATTGGAAAAAAAGGAATAAACATTGATATAGATAAGGCTGATGACTATATTGCTGGTTTTACTATAATGAATGATTTGAGTGCTAGATCGCTACAAAAAGAAGAAATGAAGTTAAGTTTAGGTCCTGCCAAAGGAAAAGATTTTTTAACAACTTTAGGCCCTTTTTTAGTTGCAAAAGATTATTTGAAAAAATTTTGTATAAGTAGTTCTAATGGTGATAGATATGATTTAGATATGAAAGCATTTTTAAATGGAAAGCTTTTGTCAAATGATAACTTTAAAAATATATCGTGGACTTTTGCAGAAATTATATCTAGAGTATCAAATGGAACTTATATTTATCCTGGTGATGTAATTGGTTCAGGAACTTGTGCTACAGGATGCTTATTGGAGCTTAATCAAACTAACAAAACAGATATTTGGCTTAATGATGGTGATGAAATTACATTGGAAATTGAAAATTTATCATCTCTGACAAATACTGTTAAAATTGTTTAAAATGTTATCTAATACTCAATATAAAAAATTACTTTATTATTTAAAGCTGCCAAGATATATTGAAGAACGTATGTTGCTCTTATTAAGGCAGGGGAAAATATCAAAATGGTTTTCTGGTATTGGACAGGAAGCTATATCTGTTGGTGCAACTTATGCATTGAATGATAATGATTATATTTTGCCTATGCATAGGAATTTGGGTGTTTTTACAACTAGAGAAATTGACTTAGATAGATTGTTTTGTCAATTATTTGGAAAACAAAATGGTTTTACAAAAGGTAGAGATAGAACATTTCATTTTGGTAGCAAAGAAGATAAGATTATAGGTATGATTTCACATCTTGCAGCTATGTTACCAGTAGCAAATGGTTTAGCATTATCATTCAAATTAAGGAAAGAAAAAAGAATAGCACTAGCATTTACTGGAGATGGTTCTACTAGTGAGGGCGATTTTCATGAAGCTTTAAATATAGCAGCTGTATGGAATTTGCCAGTTATATTTATTATTGAAAATAATGGATATGGATTGTCAACTCCAACTAATCAACAGTATAAATGTGAAAAATTAGTAGATAAAGCTGTTGGTTATGGTATCCAAGGAGTTCAAGTTGATGGTAATAACGTGCTTGAAATTTACGAAACAATTAAAAATCTTAGAAAAAAGATAATAAATGGAGCAGGTCCTTTTTTAGTTGAAGCTTTAACTTTTAGAGTAAGAGGGCATGAAGAGGCTTCTGGTGTGAAATATGTTCCTGAAAATCTAATTAAAAAATGGAAGAAAAAAGATCCTATTTTGCAGTTAGAAAAAAAATTAATAAAAGATAGTATTGTTACTAAGGATTATATAAATAATATTGAATTAGATTTTAGTCAAAAAATATTACCTGTTATTGAAAAAGCATTAAAATCACCCCTTCCATCTAGTTCTGAAAAGAATGAGTTAAAAGATGTTTATAAACAAAATTCATTTAAATTTATTTCATCTAAAA
>MDSZ01247880.1_pt1 | contig 12990 bp, 14 predicted proteins | sample 811201 | NCBI WGS metagenome assembly MDSZ01 (sample SAMN05326647, study PRJNA326480) | marine metagenome | isolation source: seawater | place: Indian Ocean: North | collected 2010
ATATCGCTTGCAGCATTTGGTCATAAAGAAATAAGGATCGCAGAGGTTGAAATGCCTGGGCTCATGGCCCTGAGAAAAGAGTTAGGTTCTAAAAAACCTCTTAAAGGTGCTAGAATCATAGGCTGTCTACACATGACAATACAAACTGCCGTTTTAATAGAGACGCTAGTTGAACTTGGTGCTGATGTAAGATGGTCATCTTGTAATATTTTTTCAACACAGGATCATGCTGCTGCTGCTATAGCAGACCAAAATATCCCTGTTTTTGCATGGAAGGGTGAAACAGAAGAAGAATATATCTGGTGTTTGAAACAATCAATTGAAGGAGATCCAGAATGGAAGCCTAATATTCTTCTTGATGACGGGGGAGATCTAACCTCAATGATTCATAAAGAGTACCCTCATCTAATTAGTGGAATAAGGGGTGTATCTGAGGAGACAACTACGGGCGTTTTAAGATTATATGATATGGCTAAGGAAGGTTCGCTGAAGATGCCTGCTATAAACGTAAACGATTCAGTTACTAAATCAAAATTTGATAACCTCTATGGTTGTAAAGAATCCTTAGTTGATGGCATTAAACGCGCAACTGATACTATGATAGCTGGCAAACATTGCATTGTATGTGGATATGGTGATGTCGGTAAAGGATCTGCAGAATCACTGAGAGCACTTGGTGCTAAGGTCATGATAACTGAAATAGATCCTATCTGTGCATTACAAGCATGTATGGAAGGTTATGATGTAGTCACTCTAGAAGATAAGATTTCAGAGATAGATATATTCGTTACTGCCACAGGGAATTTTAATGTAATCAATCATGATCATATGAAAGCAATGAAGAGTGGTTCGATTGTCTGTAATATAGGTCATTTTGATAATGAAATTGATGTAGCCAGCTTAAAAGATTACAAATGGGAAAACATAAAACCACAAGTTGATGAAATCACATTTCCTGATGGCAAGAAAATTATTCTATTGGCAGAAGGAAGGTTGATTAACCTTGGTTGTGCTACAGGGCATCCTAGCTTTGTAATGTCATGTTCATTTACTAATCAGGTGATGGCACAAATAGAACTTTGGGAAAATCACTCCAAGTATGACAAGGAGGTTTATGTATTACCGAAACATCTTGATGAAAAAGTTGCGTTGCTCCATCTAGATAAATTAGATGCAAAGATTACAAATCTTACTGATGAGCAAGCTGAATACATCGGTGTAGGTAAGAACGGACCATTTAAGAAAGATACTTATAGATATTAATTAGTATTTAACTAATTATGAAATCATCGCATCTAGTTAAAAAAGACTTGAAGGTTGTATGGCATCCTTGCACCCAAATGAAGGATCACGAGAAGATTCCTATGATCCCAATCAAATCAGGCAAGGGAGTTTGGTTGTATGATTATGATGGAAAGAAATATCTTGATGCCATAAGCTCATGGTGGGTTAATCTTTTTGGTCATTCAAACAAATACATTAATAAAAGTATTAAAGATCAGTTATCTCAGCTGGAGCACGTTCTTCTTGCTGGCTTCACTCATGAACCTGCTATAAATCTATCAGATAGATTAGTTAAATTAATGCCGCCTGCAATCACTAAATGTTTTTTTACTGATAATGGTTCCTCATCAATTGATGCAGCAATGAAAATGAGCTACCACTTCTGGCAGAATAAGAAGAAAAAATCTAAAGTCAAATTTATAGCTTTATCTAATAGCTATCATGGTGAAACCTTAGGATCCTTGTCAGTGAGTAATATTGACTTATATAAGAAGACTTACAAAAGCATCCTTAAAGAAACGATAATCGTAGAGTCGCCGGACAGCTACAATAAGGCTGAAGGTGTTTCTGAGGAAAAACACGCAGAGATTATGTTTAATGAAATGTATAAAACTATTAAAAAAAATCACAATGAGGTATGTGCAGTGATTGTAGAACCGCTTATTCAATGCGCGGGATATATGAGGATGTATCATCATAGATACCTTGAGCTATTAAGCGAAGCATGTCGTAAATTTAAAATTCATTTGATAGCTGATGAGATTGCAGTGGGGTTCGGCAGGACAGGCACGATGTTTGGGTTTCAACAAGCTAAAATTACACCTGATATCATATGTCTATCTAAAGGGATAACAGGAGGTTATATGACGCTGTCTACAATTCTTACTACAGATAATATTTATGATGCTTTTTATGATGAATATGAGAAACTCAACGCTTTCCTACATTCACACAGTTATACAGCAAATCCTATAGCTTGCTCTGCTGCTAATGCAACGCTTGATATCTTTAAAAATAATAACGTTATAAAAAATAATAAAATACTATCAGGTTATATGAAAAAATGTTTTGAATCTCTTAAAGATCATCCGAACGTCTCTGATGTTAGACAGAAAGGTATGGTGCTTGCAATAGAATTGATTAAAGATAAAAAGAAAAAGATTTCATATGATTGGAGAGAGAGAAGAGGTATAAAGGCATATCTTCATGGTCTTAAAAATAATGTTTTAATGCGACCTCTAGGAAATGTCATATATTTTATGCCGCCTTATGTTATTACTAAAAAAGAGATATCATTTGTATCTGAAATTATGAAACAAGGTGTAGATGTTGCAACAAAAAAAAATTCATAGAATATTTATATCATCTGAATTTAAAAATGATAGCATTCAGTGTATGCCAGATTTATCCAGAAGAATTTTAAATGTTCTTAGAATGAAAGACAAAGAAAATATAATAATCTTTAATAATAAGATGGAGGAGTATTTATCTACAATCTATATAAGCGGTAAGCAAGTAACAATAATCATAAATGAAAAGTTGCCTAAGAAAAGTGAAAAGTTAAAAGGAACTACTTTGGCTGTCTCAATAATCAACATGAAGTTGATGGATTTAATAATTCAAAAATCTGTCGAACTTGGAGTGACTGATTTCTACCCAGTATACTCTAAAAGAAGTCAGTACAAGAATGTTGATAAAAAATTAGATCATTGGAAGAAGGTAGTAATCCATGCATCTGAACAATGTGGGAGAATTAAACTAATGGATATACATATGCCTGTTGCATTCAACGATTTTATAAATAACCACGATAGTAAGGCTAAATTCGCTCTGCATCAAAATGGGAATAGGTTTGGTACTGAAGATTTATGTCATGTTGATATTACTTTTTTTGTTGGCCCTGAAGGAGGATTCGAGGATAATGAGCTTAGCTTTTTTGAAAAAAATGGATGGAAATTTAGATCTATTGGTGTGAATATACTTAGAACCGAGACAGCCTGTATTTCTGCATTAACGCTTTTAGAAAACTATGATGCAATTTCAAGATATAGTTTATAGTAACAGAAAAAATCATGATAATATTCATGAGCGAATAATAGAGCATCATCAAAAAATTGAGGGATGGTTCAGGAATCAATGGCTTAAGTATCCAGCACCATTTTACTCTTCGATAGATATAAGAAACTCAGGATTCAAAATTTCCCCTATAGATACAAATCTATTTCCAGCTGGTTTTAATAATCTTAATAAAGATTTTGAATCACTATATATTACAGCTGTAAAGCACTCTCTGGATATATTGAAAACTAAAATTGACAAGATACTAATTATTCCTGAAGAGCATACAAGAAATAAATATTACCTGGATAGTCTTCACTATTTGTCAACATTGATACGAAAAGCAGGTTATGAGGTTAAAGTCTCAAAGCCAGATATACAAAACGATAAGTTTAGGAATACAAATTCACTACTTGAATATAATGGATTCATACCGGACGCTATATTGCTTAACAATGATTTATCTGCAGGTATTCCCAATTTTCTAGATAATGTTAAGCAAGTTATTCTTCCCTCTAAGAACATCGGATGGACTACAAGATCAAAATCTGACCACTTTAACTACTACGGTGATGTTTGTAAAAATTTTAGTAAACTATTGAGTATTGACTCATGGTTAATCGAACCAGAGTTTAGAAATTGTGGAGAGATCAACTTTAAGACTAAACAAGGAGAGGAATGTTTAATATATCATGCAGAAAAGTTATTCAAACTGATTTCTGAAAAATATCAAAAGTATAATATCAATGAAAGTCCTTATATCATAATAAAAGCAGATTCAGGAACATATGGAATGGGAGTATTGTCAATAGAAGATATTGAACAAATAAAAAATCTCAATAGGAAACAAAGAAACAAAATGTTATCTACAAAAGGAAATATGTCTGTCAACAAAGTTATACTTCAAGAAGGCGTATATTCTTTTGAGGAAATAAAAAATACAAACAGTGTTGCAGAACCAGTGATATATTCATTCTCTAATTTTCTCATCGGAGGATTTTATAGAACACATAAAAGTAAAGCTAATAATGAAAACCTTAACTCCCCCGGCATGATGTTTCATCCCATTCCTCTGAATGACATATGCATCTCACCAGATATGAATTTACCAACCGACTCACAAGTAAATAAATACTACGTTTATGGTGTAATAGCGAGACTAGCCATTTTAGCTGCAGCCAAAGAGCTTTTCAATCTAGATTGACATGTATTCGATAGGTATATACATGAACCAAATAAATACTTTGGACTTTCAGAAAGATTCTACTGTGGGCATAATTAATATTCTTCAGGAAAATGCTGTTATTGAATTAATTATTCCGGACTCACTTTCAATGAATTCTGGACGTATTCAAGGGTATGTCTCTCAGTTGAAAATTTCTTCCTTAGCTAAGAGTAAATACATACTCAAAAAGGCGCGTAAAATCAATCTGGATAAACTAGACTGCATTCTTTTTAGAAAAGATCCGCCAATTGATAATCAGTATATTAACGAACTACTTATCTTAAGGGAGCTTCAATATCAAGATACACTAGTTTTAAATTCTCCAGAATCTCTTCTAAGATTTAATGAAAAATTACTGGGTTATCAGCTTTCCGAGCCTAAAGTCCCTACTCTAATTTCTGGTTGTCTGAAAGAAATAGAAAGTTTTCTAAAAATTCAAGGTGTTATTGTCCTCAAACCACTTAATTTAATGGCTGGAAAAGGCATTATAAAAATAACAAGCTCTAAAAACTCCTCAAAGTTAATATCCAATCATATCGATGAATATAAAATAATCATTGCTCAAAAATATTTGAAAGAAATTATAAAGGGTGACAATAGAATTATAATTTATAATGGTATAGTAGAAGAGAATGTTTTGACAAGATACCCGCCAAAAGGAGACTTCATTGCTAACCTTGCTCAAGGTGGCAAATATGAAATAAAGAAAATTCAAACTAAATACTTACCCGTCTTAGAAAGAGTCGCTTCATATCTCAAATACCATGGTATATTTTTCGCAGGTATAGATATGATTGGTGAATATATCACAGAGGTTAACATTACTTCTCCGACAGGTATTCAACAAATCAAAAAAGGTCTCCCATCTAAAATAGCTAAAGAGCTAGTAAGGGAAATAAAAAATTATAAAACCCAGTGAGTAATGAATAATAATTTCTACCTAGGTATCGACTATGGGACAAAGAAAACTGGTATTGCTATAGCCCAAGAAATTACAAAACAATCAAGACCATTAAAAATAATTTACAGTGATTACATAAACAGAATACAAGATATAATCACAGAATGGAGTATAAGAAAGATTATAATTGGTTTTCCTTACCATGAAAAAGAGAGCAGAATTCATGCGGAAATTAGGACTTTTTATGACGATCTAAAGAATAATATTGATTCAAATATTGATGTTATTCTTTTCGATGAAACTCTATCGAGTAGCATTGCTAAAAAGGATCTTTCATATATGAGAAAAGATGGATTAATAAAGAAGAAAAATGTACATTATGATGATATATCTGCTTCGATTATCTTGCAAAGCTGGATCAATGAAAATATTATGGACTAAATGAAAGTAAATCATGATCTTCAAATTTCCGATAGTAAGCTAATACATTTTTTAAACATCAGTAACTTACCAAAATCTTATATTCAGGACATCATCACGCGTGCAGAAGACATTTATGATAACTCAAAAGTAAAAAAATATAATGATAAAGTAGTTGCTAGCTTATTTTTCGAACCGAGTACTAGAACTAAGACAACTTTTGAGCTCGCATCAAAAAAAATATCATCTGATTTCGTAAATATTGATATTTCTAGCTCATCGACATCTAAAGGTGAGTCTATATTAGATATGATAAAGACTATTGAGGCAATGAACTGTCATATGTTTGTTGTTAGACACTCTGTGTCAGGTACAGCTCATTATATTGCAGAATCAGTGAGTAGTGGTATTTCAGTTATTAATGCTGGTGACGGGTCTAATGAGCATCCAACGCAAGCAATGCTAGACATGTTCACTATAAAAAAACATAAGGGCAGATTTGATAACTTGAAAGTTTCAATTGTTGGCGATATTCTGCATTCTAGAGTAGCTAAATCACTAATACATGCTTTAAATATTCTAGGAACGAAACAAATAAATATTGTTGGTCCAAAGAAACTGATTCCAAATAATTACTCAGATTGGCATGTGAAGTATTTCTCAGATATGAATGAAGGCATATGTGAGTCTGATGTGATAATTATGCTGAGGTTACAAAAAGAGAGAATGCACGATGCATTAATATCTATGGATACTTATTATGATGACTATGGATTAAATCAGTCACGATTAAAATTTGCAAAGGATGACGTGATTGTTATGCATCCGGGTCCAATTAATAGAGGCATCGAAATTGAATCGTCCGTAGCAGATGGTCCCAATTCAGTCATACTCAATCAAGTATCATATGGGATCTCTGTTAGAATGGCTATCATGTCAATCCTTTTTGATAACAATAAATGACGCAAACTGATTATGCAGATAATTATAGGGCTCTAGTAAACAGAATCGAGCAATTAGGCAAAGACTACAAAAAAAAAATTAAATTAGTAGCTGTATCTAAAAATCAAGATTACAAAAAAGTTTTGATGCTAAGCAAACTAGGACAGAGAGATTTTGGAGAAAACTATGTAGACGAGGCCTATGAAAAAATAAATTCAGTATCTGATAGCTCAATTCGATGGCATTTTATAGGACGCATACAATCTAATAAGATTAATAAAATTTGTAACTTATTTGATTGGGTACAGACAATTTCTTCGGAGAAGCATTTAAATAAAATAAATGATGCCTGTAAGACTATCAATAAAGTGATGAATATTTGTATACAGATAAATATTGATCATGAAGACTCCAAAAGCGGAATTCAAATTGAGGATTATGAAAAACTATCTAAAAAAGCTCGTGCACTTGAATGTGTTAAATTACGAGGAATTATGACAATACCTAAAGTTGGTATATCAACTGATGACGCATTCGCTAAGATGAACACTTTGTATGTAAAACATGACTATCTTGATACCTTATCTATGGGAATGAGCAGTGACTTTTTATCAGCGATTGAAAATGGTGCAAATATGCTTAGAATAGGACAAGAAATATTTGGCAAACGAACATGAAAAATCATATAACAATTTTAGGATCAGGGAATCTTACAAAATCTATACTCGATGGCATGGAAGCATCAAAAATGAAAAAAAACATTGGTCTTATAGATACTGATAAAACAAAAAAGATAGTCTCAAAATTCCATAAGATTAATTTTAGCTCAGAATACTCAGACTCTATATCTAAATCAGACTTTATAATGCTTCTAGTCAAACCAAAAGATTATATCAAAGCTTTAAAATCTGTAGATCCATACATCAAAGAGGGTGCGATTATATTAAGTTTTATAGCAGGGATATCAAATAAAAACATTCAAAAAGTCCTTACATCCAGGAAAACGATTGTAAGATGCATGACTAACCTAACGATCAAGAAGGAGAAATCATTTCTGTTCTACTATATGAAGTCCGCTAAAAATGATGATATTGAAAAAACTGAGAGGCTTTTGTCCTCATTTTCAATAATTAAGAAATGTAAGAATGAACAGCAAATTAATAAGCTTACAGCTCTTTATGGAAGTGGGCCTGCATATTATGTCTTTTTTAATGAAATAATTATTCAAGCTTTTTTAAATATGGGGTTTACAAGAAGAGAGACAATTCTCTATACAAACAGCTTATTATTAGGAACAAGTAAGTTAATTAAAAATGAACCTGATACTAGAAAATTATTAAACTCAATTGCTTCGAAAGGAGGTACAACCGAAGCTGCGCTCTATGAGCTTAGAAAAAATAAAATTGATTTACTTATCAGGAAAGCAATACAACAAGCTTACAAGAAATCCAATAAAATTTTATCAAAATAATGTCACAAGCTACGCCAATTATATATATGATTCTTAGTGCTCTGCAATTCATAGTTCTACTAAGATTTATATGCCAAGCGATGGAAGTTAGATACTATAACCCCGTTACACAGTCGGTGGTTAAATTTAGCGATTATATACTTCTGCCTTTCAATTTATTTGGTTTGAAATCTAATATTTATTACTTATTGCTTGTTTTATATGTATTTACATTCTTTAAAATTTACCTGCCTTTGTTAACAAGTAGTCAGGTATACCCGATAAACAGTTTGCTCATAATCTCATTTGGATATCTTCTAAAAGATTTAATTAATATATTTTGGTATTTAATTATAATATCAGCCATAAAAAGTTGGTTTAATATCTTTGTAAATCATCCTTTATTCACACTTATTGACGAGTTATGTGAACCATTGTATATGAGAGTGAGAATGATCTTACCGACATTTTCTGGTATAGATTTCTCTCCAATAGTTATACTATTTTTGTTACAGCTGCTTGAAATAATTTTATTGCCAAGAATATTTAATCTATCAAGTGTTTTATAAGTTGAATAATATTAAAACAAACAAATTGTCTATTGACTCGCCATTAGAACTCAGTTCAGGTAGAGTTCTAAAATCTTATCACTTAGTATATGAAACTTATGGCACGCTCAACAACGATGCAAGCAATGCTGTATTAATATGTCACGCATTATCTGGTAATCATCATGTAGCAGGTTATTATGAAGGGGATGATAAGCCAGGATGGTGGGACAATATGATAGGACCTGGCAAACCAATCAACACAGATAAATATTTTGTAGTTTGTATGAATAATATTGGAGGCTGCCATGGCTCATCTGGTCCGAACACTATAAACACTGAAACAGGAGAAACGTATGGTTTTGATTTTCCGATTGTTACTGTAACAGATTGGGTTAACAGCCAAAAAGTTTTAATGGATGAACTTAAGATTGAAAAGTGGAATTTTGTTATTGGAGGAAGTCTAGGTGGGATGCAGGCATTACAATGGTCGCTTGATTATCCTGAGAATATTAACAATGCGATTATAATAGCAGCAGCACCAAAATTAACTGCTCAAAATATAGCGTTTAATGAGGTAGCACGAAAAGCTATAACTAGCGATCCTGATTGGTGTGAAGGAGATTACTTAAAGCATAATAAAGTTCCTAAAAGAGGGCTTGCTTTAGCAAGAATGCTTGGTCACATTACGTATTTATCTGATGAGTCAATGGCCAAAAAATTCGGACGTGATCTAAAAGAAAATAAAATAAATTTTAATTTCGATGTAGAATTTCAAATAGAAAGTTACTTACGGTATCAAGGAGAAAAGTTTGTTAACACATTTGATGCTAATACATACTTGCTTATGACTAAAGCTTTAGATTATTTTGATCCATTAAATGAAAATAATTTTATAGAAAAAATTAATTACACCAAAACTAAATATCTCGTAATTTCATTTACATCTGACTGGAGATTTCCTCCCGCCAGGTCAGAAGAAATAGTCAAAACACTGATAAATTATAATAAAGATGTCTCATACGCATGTATAAGATCTGATGGTGGGCATGACGCATTTTTGATGAAAAATGATAGTTACTTCGATATGATTAGGACATTCATGGAAGTAAATAACAATGGCTAGAAAAGATTTCGACCTAATTTCAGAGTGGATTGAACCAGACTCACGAATCCTTGATTTAGGGTGCGGAGATGGATCCTTATTAAAACTTTTAAATAGAAAAAGAAATGTTACAGGATATGGAGTAGATAGTTCAATTGATAAAACTATCAGGTCATTAGATAACAAAATCAATATAATCAATGCGGATATTAACAATAATTTAGATTATTTTAGAACTAAAAGTTTTGACTACGTTGTGCTTGCTCAATCCCTTCAAGTTGTCGATAATCCGGTATCATTGATAAAAGAGATGCTTAGAGTGGGAAATGAAGTAATTATCTCTTTCCCAAACATGGGCTACTGGAAATCAAGATTGTATTTATTATTAAAAGGCGAGATGCCAGTAACTGATGAACTCCCATTCAGCTGGTACTCAACTCCGAATATTCATCTGTGTACTATTAAAGATTTCAAGAAAATGTGCATTAGAAATAATTTCAAAATTACAGATAACATAATAAGTAATTCTTATGGAGCAAACATATCTAAAAGCCCATTGAGTAATCTGACAGGTGTATCAGCTATTTTCCGTATCAAGTAGCTCTATTATTTTTTAAGGCGATAAAATCTTTGTGTTTTACATGAATCAAGTCTGAGACTTTTCTTATTGTGAAGTCCTCATATTTATCAATTTTAGAATCTGCAAATGCAATATCCCACATAAATCCAATGATGGATAATTTTTGGTCATAACTACACTCTTTGTTAATTACTTCGGTATACTCATAGAGTGAAGTCATCGAATCATGCTTTTTGTCACACATCTGAAAGAGCTTCTCAAGCTCATCAGTCTGTAATTTAAATTGATTTTGAATCAACGACTTGATTTTAGTTTGCTCTTGTATGTCAAAATCATCATCACTTTTTGAAACCTCGATCATTAGTATACATGTTGCAAGTTTCAATTGATCTTCAACCGATTGCTCATCGCTTTTGTCATCAACAGCTGTTGAGAAAAGTTTTTTAAAAAGTTTCAATATTAATTAAATGTTTGTTTAAGAGAATATTGGCCGCTATTATCATACTCATAGAAAAATATATCTACAAATGGATGGTCAACTGGGTCTATATTGTCATCTGTTGTAAGATTAGATTCTGCGACATAAGTTTCATTACCTTGTCCGTGAACCAATACGTGGTACCAAGGTTTATTTTTATCAGGTTTTGACTTAGCTACTGACTCGTACCACTCATCTGTTCCCTGAAAATTAGGATCAGCATCAACGATTACTCCTCTGTACTTGAATTTTGAGTGATACACAATCTGACCTAAACTAAATTTTGCGTTTTTGGGGCGTATTTCTGACATATCACCATTATATGAACTAAATAGAGATTTATCAATTTATTAGAAAAATAAAGTTTACTTATATAGGAAAGTTACATTTACCCTACGGTCTTTGTAGTTATCTTTGAACTCAATTTTATCAGTTGCATGATAAAGCTTTGAGTTAAAAACTACTGCCCTGTTGGACTTGTATGCAATTTTTATAAAATCAGAGTCTTTAACCTCTTCTTTCATCTTATCCATAGATTTAATTGCATTGAAATCTTGAAATGATGCTTCAAGTTTAGGTGTTTTTTTCCAGATAATCATGCCTCCATTGTCTTGATTCAAATTTGAATTATCACCTGTGATCCAAAAGTTTACGTTAACTTTAGCATCGTCTGCATGGATCCCAATGCCGTTTTTTTGTGAGTCATATTTAAATGACCATGCTTGAGCAAGATTATAATTTAAAAATATTTTTGGAAATGTCTTTCTTAAGTCATTACTAAATTCTAACAATGCTCTGTTAGCCATTCCCTTTCCTAGAAATGCACCTATGTAACCTCCTCGGAAAGGATATTTGAAAATATTGGCACATCTAAAAAATACTCGTAAGTCCCGCAAGAAATTATTAGATAAAAAATTATCTATCACGACAATCTCCGGTTCTGAACCACAGTAGGTTTCTTGGATATTTTCTATATCAATATTATCATTAATATACTTTTCTTGTGGCTTTGGAGCTTTATTATATTTCACTCTGTGGAATTGAGAAATATACTCATAATCACTATCACTGTAATCAGATGAAGGTTTGTTTGAAATACTCTCTAATTGATCATAAAAGTCTTGCGTTATTTTCATATTTCTTATTCCATCTTCATCAGAGTCGATATGTTTAATCTGTTGAAATTCATGTTTGACAAAATTCTCAATAACATTTTTGTTATCCATATTCTTAAGTGTATGAGTACTAGGTAAGGCATCTGAGAATAATTTTTCAGATTTTTTAAAGAGATCCAATGCTTTATCAAGATCTCCAATGTTATAATAAATTAGAGCTGAGGTAGATATTGCCTCAGCATCATTCGATCTAACAAGAATATCCACACTATCCTTGAGTTTTTTTAGAGTTATGTCATTGAAGTCATCGTTTAGGCATGTGAGGTGTATTGAAACAATATCTCTCTGACAACGAAGAACATTGAACCCTAAATTAATTGATTTATTTAAGACATTTATTGCATCCTCATATTTAGATTGTGATATGTAACAGTTTGACAAATTTATATATGTATTTGGAAATTTTTCATCAAGAGAGATAGCTTCTTCAAGCATCTTCTCTGATTCAGTAAATGCTCGAACATTTCGTAAAGAAATAGCATAGTTGTTAAGAAGTTCACAGGTGACAAGAGGTGCCTGATAAGCCACAGCAAAAAAAGTTATTGATTCAGCAAACTTACCTTGCTGCGATAGCACTAAACCATGTAGATGATTGGCATCAAAATCAACACTGTCTTTTTTGAGTATATCGAGATATATCCTATCTGCAGAGTCTAGATTGCCAGCTCTGTGCTCATTTAATGCAAGCTTCAGCAGTTCTTTTTTTTTTGTAACATTCATAACTTGTGGCCAGGGACAGAATCGAACTGCCGACACGAGGATTTTCAGTCCACTGCTCTACCGACTGAGCTACCTGGCCAAGTATTATTTTTCTGGAACAAAGC
>MDSZ01182289.1_pt1 | contig 12988 bp, 12 predicted proteins | sample 811201 | NCBI WGS metagenome assembly MDSZ01 (sample SAMN05326647, study PRJNA326480) | marine metagenome | isolation source: seawater | place: Indian Ocean: North | collected 2010
CCCAAAGTTTGTGATGCAATCTCAGTAAGATACATTAACAAGTTTACTCCTAAGCTCATATTTCCAGCTTTAAGAATTGGTATTTTTTTAGAAAATTTTTTTATAATTTCTTCCTCTTTTTTTGTAAAACCGGTGGTTCCAATCACAACTTTCTTTTTTTCTCTTACAGCAAGTTTTAGTATTTCTAAAGTAGATTTAGGAACTGTAAAATCAATAATAATATTAGCTCTTTTAAATGCATTTATTGAATTTAAAACAGGCCTTATACCTAAAAATTTTTTATTTATTTTTCTATTTTCAGTCAATGCTACAAGTTTAAAAGATCTATTTTTTTTTTACCGATTTTATGAGTTGTTGACCCATTCTACCCATACACCCTGTAATGACTAAATTAATTTTTTTCATTATCTTAATAAATAAATAATAATAATAATGATTAGTATAATTATAGTCCAGATAGATAAATTGCTTAAAAATTGTTTCAACTTATTGTTAGTGGATAAAAAACCAGGTAAGATTAAAGCTAGAACAGCAATAAGAAATACTGCTGACATTATCTGATTGGTTTCCATCTAGATTATGATTTTTTCCAGAATTTTTTAGCTTTATCAAAAAAACTTTTAATCACTGGGTCTGGTTTGTTATTCTCAATCTCGTTAAATTCTTCTAAGATCTCTCTCTGCCTTTTAGAAAGAGATGTTGGGACTTGGGTTACTACTCGAATATAAAGATCTCCATAAGCGTTTCTTCTAAGTAATGGCATACCTTTACCTTTTAGTCTTAATTGTTTTCCATGTTGTGTACCAGAAGGTATCTTTATTTTAGATTTACCTCCATCAATAGAAGGTACTTCTACAGTAGTTCCAAGCGAAGCATCTGAAAAAGAAATTGGGAGTTCGTAATATAAATTTTCATCAGATCTTTTAAAGATATTATGATTATCTATTGATATAAATAGATACAAATCCCCACTTGAACCACCTTTTGTTCCAGCTTCTCCTTTACCCGAAAGCCTTATTCTCGTACCATCATCAACTCCTTTAGGAATTTTTACAGTCACATTTTCGTTTGTCTGTATTTTTCCATTTCCACTACAATTATTGCATGGTGTCCCAATCATTTCCCCATAACCACTGCATTGTGGACAAGTTTGCTGCACTGTAAAGAAGCCTTGATTCGTTCTTACTTTTCCTCTACCTGAACAATAATCACAGCTTATAGGTTTAGAACCTTTTGCTGCTCCACTACCCAAACAAGGTTTACAAGATTTATATGTCGTATACTTAACATTTTTTTCTATACCTTTATAAGCATCTTCTAAATTTATACTGACATCGTATCTTAAATCATTTCCCCTATTACTCGTCCTTCTAGAGGAACCTCCTCCAAAGTCGCTGAAGAAATCTTCAAAAATATCTGAGAAAGAAGAGCTATCAAATCCGCCAAAACCTTGGAAACCTCCACCCCCACCTCCTTCAAAGGCTGCATGTCCAAATTGATCATAATTAGACTTTCTCTTGTCATCTGACAAAATATGATACGCCTCACTAGCTTCTTTAAATTTTTCTTCCGAGGCTTTATCACCTTTATTTTTATCAGGATGAAATTTAAGGGCTAATTTTCTATACGCTTTTTTTATATCGTCTTTTGAAGCCCCTCTTGGGATACCTAAGACATCATAACAATCTCTTTTGGCCACAGGACGTCTCCTTATTTTAAATCTTAGGCACTTTTTTCTTTATCTTCTTTTACGTCTTCAAAATCTGCATCTACAACATTTTCTTTGTCATCAGGTTTTCCACCTTTTGATCCGTCCGAACCTTTGTCATCATCTTTTGGTTTTTGTTGACTTTTGTAAACTGCTTCACCTAATTTCATAGAAGCTTGAATCAAACTTTGAGTTTTTTTCTTAATATCTTCAATATCTGTGCCTTCTAAAGATTTTTTAAGTTCGGCAACACCATCCTCAATAGCTTTTTTTTCTTCTGCTGAAACTTTATCTCCATGTTCTTTTAAGCTTTTTTCTGTTGTAAAAACTAAGCTGTCGGCTTGATTTCTTGCATCAACCGAATCTCTTTTCTGCTTATCGGCTTCTTTATTAGCTTCGGCATCTTTTACCATTTTCTGAATTTCCTCGTCAGAAAGACCCCCTGAAGCTTGAATTTGAATTTTTTGTTCTTTGCCCGTACCTTTGTCTTTTGCAGAAACACTAACTATTCCATTCGCATCAATATCAAAAGTTACTTCTATCTGAGGAGTTCCTCTAGGTGCTGGAGGTATTCCCACTAATTCAAAATTACCTAATATCTTATTGTCTGCAGCCATTTCTCTTTCACCTTGCAATACTCTAATTGATACTGCGGGCTGATTGTCTTCTGCAGTTGAAAAAACCTGACTTTTTTTTGTCGGAATTGTAGTATTTTTTTCAATAAGTTTTGTTGATACTCCGCCTAAAGTTTCGATCCCAAGAGAAAGTGGTGTTACATCTAAAAGCAAAACATCCTTAACATCACCCTGTAAAACTCCTCCTTGTATAGCTGCTCCCATTGCAACTACTTCATCTGGATTAACACTTTTGTTTGGTTCTTTACCAAAAAAGTTTTTTACTGTCTCAATAATTTTTGGCATTCTTGTCATTCCTCCAACTAAGACAACTTCATTGATTTCTGCAGCGGAAAAACCTGAGTCTTTCAAGGCTGTCTTACAAGGTTCAAGAGTCCTATCAACTAATTCTTGAACTAGGGCTTCTAACTTAGCTCTTGTAAATTTAAGGTTTAAGTGTTTTGGTCCAGTTTTATCTGCTGTGATAAAAGGTAAATTTATTTCTGTTTGTGCCGCTGAAGAAAGCTCTATTTTTGCTTTCTCTGCTGCTTCTTTTAACCTTTGAAGAGCAAGCTTATCTGTTTTTAAATCAATTCCATTATCTTTTTTAAACTCGGAGGCTAAGTATTCTACAATTGAATCATCAAAATCTTCTCCACCTAAAAAAGTATCTCCATTAGTAGACTTTACTTCAAACACACCATCTCCAATTTCCAATATAGATATATCGAAGGTTCCTCCACCTAAATCATAAACGGCTATTTTTTTTCCTCCTTTTTTATCTAAACCATACGCAAGAGATGCAGCTGTTGGTTCATTAATAATTCTCAAAACTTCTAAACCTGCAATTTTCCCTGCATCTTTTGTAGCTTGCCTTTGAGAGTCATTAAAATAAGCAGGAACAGTGATCACAGCTTTAGAGACAGCTTGACCTAAATATTTTTCTGCTGTTTCTTTCATTTTCTGTAAAACAAAAGCAGATATTTGAGCTGGGGAGTATTTTTTACCTTTTCCCTCTACCCAAGCATCACCATTCTCAGATTTTACAATTTTATAAGGAACTTTTGTAATATCTTTTTGTACTGAAGGACCATCAAATTTTCTACCGATAAGTCTTTTAACAGCAAATATTGTATCACCTGCGTTAGTTACAGCTTGTCTTTTAGCAGGTTGACCAACTAACTTCTCCTCTTTTTCTAAAAAGGCAACTACAGAAGGAGTAGTTCTTGCGCCTTCTGTGTTTTCCAAAACTTTAGCCTGAGAACCATCCATGATAGCTACACATGAATTCGTGGTACCTAAGTCTATGCCAATTACTTTACTCATTAAATATTTCCTTTTGTTAAATCTATATGGGTGTTTTTTTTATTTCTACAAGGTCGTTTTTCTATTTTTTTTCCTTATTTTCCTCGTTTTTTGAATTATTTTTCTTAGATACCCCTACTAATGCCGGTCTAAGCAATCTCTCACCTAACATGTAACCAGATTGTATTTCTTGTAAAATTGTTCCTGTATCAGTATCATTATCTACAATTTCAGTCATAGCTTGATGGAGATTAGGATCAAATTTTTTACCTTCGGTTTCAATTTTTTTTATATTATTTTTTTCAAATATTGAGATTAAGTCTTTCTCGATAATAGAAATATTTTCTAAAAATCTATTTAGATCTTTATTTTCTTTTAAAACATTGTCATTTTTAATAGCATCTTTAGCTCTTTGTAAATTGTCTAGTAAAGCAAGACTTTCTTTAGCAAAATTAAAAGATCCAAAATCAAAAGCATCTTTAATCTCCTTTTCAAACCTTCTTCTTTGATTTTCTATTTCTGCAAGAGACCTTAAAAGTTTATCTTCCGTATCTTTTAGCTTTTCCTCGATACTTATTTTTTTAGCTTCTTTTTCAGATGATTTATCGACAAAATCACCATTTTGACTTTTTTTCTCATCAGTCTTATTTTCATTATTTTTAGACATTAGAATGCTATATAATAAGAAATTCTTAAATTACTAGATAGAAATGAAAAAAATATTAATAGGCACTCATAATCAAGGAAAATTCAAGGAAATATCACTTTTAATCTCAAAGAAATATAAAAAAATATCTCCAATCTCACTAAAAATAAAAAGCCCGAAAGAAACCGGAAAAACTTTTAAATCTAATTCAAAAATTAAAGTAAGTTTTTTTTCTAAATTTGTAAATTATCCAGTTATCTCTGACGACTCTGGGTTATGCATAAAATCGTTAAATAATAAACCAGGAATTTACTCCGCTAGACTTGCTAAAAAAAAGGGAAGTTTTTTTAATGCAATGAAATTTATTTTAAACAAAATGAAAAATAATAAAGATAGGACAGCAAATTTTTTTTGTAGCTTATCCTATAAACCTATAAAAGGTAAAATTATAACAGTAGAGGGTAGGATAAGAGGAAAAATTTCAAAAAAAATATTAGGAAAAAAAGGATTTGGTTTTGACCCTATTTTTATCCCAGATACATATCAGATTACTTTTGGACAAATGTCGAAAAACAAAAAGATGAGAATTGATCATAGGTATATTGCTTTTAAAAAATTAAAAAAGAAAGTTAATATTTAATAAATTTTTTATCGAAAGTTTTATATATCTCGAGTTCTTGAGTTACCTTTTTGTCTTTGAAACTAAATGTGCCTATTTTACCTTGTATTTTATTTTTAAATGAAAAATCATTTACCGAATTGATTTTTCCATTTTTTTTCCAAACATAATATATCAATCCAAGTGCATCATAAGTAAGTATTGATATCTCATTAGGATATTTTTCAAACTTTTTATAATAAATTTCATTATACTTTTTAAATTCTTTGTAATTTATTGAAGGGTAATAAATTGTCTTTATAGTATTTTCATAGAATATACTTTCATCGAACCATTGGTTAACAGTAGTGAATAATACTTTATCCTGATTAACGTCAGTATAAACAAGCGATGTTAAAACACTTTTAAGATTATTTCCAAAGTCAATAATTATTACTGAGTCAAAATTTACATCTCCTAGAGTATAAAGTTGTTCTAATCTTTCTAACTCTTTGATTGATTGTTCATCTTCTTTATCTTCAAACATTTTTTTTCTTAAACTTAAGTTTTTTTTCCTCTGAGAATAATTGGTTAAAGTTTCTATTTCTCCGGTCAAAACTTGAGGATCAGGACTATATTTAAAAGTTTTGATATTATCCATGTTCATATTTTTTAATTTTTTTTCTATAAAAATTGTGTATTGGTTTTTAGGAAACATTATAACTGTTTTCTTTTTTTTTTGTTTTTTAATAAAGTCGATTAACGCTGTAAGTTGGGACTCTAAACTTACGCCAATACTTATAACATTTCCTGAAAATTCTGGAGATATATTTGACGGAGATATAAATGTTACATCATTATATTTTTTTACCTGTTCAAAATCTTCATTGCTTATTGGTCCAATAATTATATTAATACCTTGTGATTTTATGTCTTTTATAGCACTATTTAATTTATCTTTATCTTTGTATCCAGAATCCCTTGGAACAATAAAAACATTTTTATCGTTTATTTCATCAAGCGCTAGTTGTGAGGAGTAAAGAAGTGAATTACCTAATTCAGAAAATTCTCCAGTAAGTGGAGCGATTAAACCTATCTTCAAAATTTTATTTTCTTCAATACTAAATAAATTGGTATTAAAAAAAAATATTATATAAGATAAGATTATAAAATTTTTTTTAATCATATCATGCATTTAACTGCTAACAGTTTATATATTGTTTCAACTCCAATAGGAAATTTAGATGATATAACTCTTAGAGCCACCAAAGTACTGCGAAGTTCTAACATAATTTTATGTGAAGACACAAGACACTCCTTAAAACTGCTTAATCATTTAAATATCAAAAAAAAATTAATTTCTTACCACAAATTTAACGAAAAAAAAAAAATCGTTGATATAATAGAGCATATTAAACAGGGCAAAATTTTGTCATTAATTTCTGATGCTGGCACCCCTTTATTATCTGATCCAGGTAGAATATTGGTCAATGAATGCTTGAAAAAAAGTATACAAATTGTTCCAATACCTGGAGTCTCTTCAATCACCACTTCAATGAGCATATCTGGATTTAGTGATCAATTTCTTTTCTATGGTTTTTTACCAAAAAAAGAAAATAACTTAAATAAAGTACTAAGCTCTTTAGCTATTATAAATTATTCTCAGGTCTTTTTTATTCCTTCAAATAAGATTAATTTTTATATCAAAAAATTTAAAGAATATTTCACTGGTAGAAAAGTCTTAATTGCAAAAGAAATAACAAAATTACACGAGTTTTTTTATAGAGACAGTATTGATGACTTTAAGTTGTTCAAAACTCCGTTAAAAGGAGAAATTACGGTTGTAATATCAGAAAAAAATATTAAGGATAAATTTTTTGACAGACAAAAAGTTATTAAAAAAGCAAAAATGTATTTAAAAAAATACAGTCTAAAGGACACTGTTCAATTGATTTTTGAAACAGAAAAAATTAATAAAAAAGAGATTTATAAAATTTGTTTGAAATTAAAAAAATGAAAAAAATTACAATAATAACTTTTATTTTAATCTTAACATCTTGTTCATCAGTAACTAGGTTTGGAGCAGGTGTTGATATAACATTCGACCCACGAACTATTGGTATGCAAATTGATGATACAATTATGCAAAAAAACTTAACTGCTAGACTGGCCTTGGCAGATAAAAAATATTTTTTATCTATTCAATCTGAGGTGAGAGATGGGAATATTTTTCTCTCCGGAAAAGTAGATGGCCCAGAGGAAAAAATCAAAATTACAAAAATGGCCTGGGAAACTAAGGGTGCAAGGTCAGTAAAAAATGCAATTACCATTAAAGGGCAGTCAAACTTTAAAAACACGGCAAAGGATATTCTTATTACTAGTCAGCTAAGATCTGCTTTAATTTTTAACAAAAAAACAAAAGCTAGAAATTATACTTTGGAAACAATAAATAAAAATATTTATATTTTTGGAATAGCTATGGACCAGGAAGAAAAAGAAGAAGTAATCAAAGAAGCAAATAACATCTATGACATAAAAAAAGTCATACCATCTATTTATTTAGCCAATGAACTTAGTCGAAATAAACTTTAGTTTGAGTAATCAATTACATCAGATGAGTATGCAGCTATAGATGCTAAGTTTAAAATTTCAGAAGTGCTAGCTCTAAGCGGAGCCACTTCAATAGGAGAACCTAAACCAATCAACAATGGACCAATTAACTTTCCACCACCAAAAACTTTCATTAATTTAGTTGAAATAGCTGCACTATGTAAAGCAGGCATTATTAAAATGTTTGCATTTCCAACTATTTTTGAAAAAGGATATATGTCTTGATAAATCGGGTTCAGAGCAACATCGGGTTGCATTTCTCCATCAAAATCAAAATCTACATTTTCTTTTTTTAAAAGTTCAATAGCATCTCTTACATGTTTCGTATTTTTAGAAATAGGTTTTCCAAATGTAGAGTGAGATAAAAATGCTACTTTTGGATCAAATCCGAATAATCTTGCAACTCGTACACAAGATTTTGAAACTTTGACTAGTCTATTTGGAGAAGGAAAATCCTGAACATTCGTATCTGCTACAAGTATGGTCTTACCTCTCAAAGTTATCATTGTCATACCAAAAATTTCTTCACCGGGTCTTGGTTCAGTAACTTTTTTTAATTTTTCAATTGAAGCTGCATAATGACGAATATTTCCTGTTACCATTGCGTCTGCATCTTTACATGCGATCATAGAAGCGCCCCAAGCTATTCTTTCATTTCGTACCAATCTATCTACATCTCTTTCTAGTTGTCCTTCTCTTTGCAACCTTTTGTACAAATGTTTAACGTATTTTTCTCTCTTTTCTTTATCTTTAGAGTTAACGATTTCAATTTTATAGTTTTCATCTAAACCAATATTTTTAAGCTGTTCTTTGATTCTTTTTTCAGCTCCAATTAATATTGGCGTTCCTAATTTATTTCTTCCAAATTCAATAGCAGCTTTGAGCATATTTTCATCCTCGCCTTCGGCAAAAATAACTCTTTTTGGATTTTTTCTCACTTTTGCATTGATACCTTGCATAAGAGACATAGTAGGATCTAGTCGATTAGTAAGTTGGTCTTTATAAACTTCTAAATCTTCAATTTTCTTTCTAGCGACACCACTTTTCATGGCTGCATCTGCTACTGCAGCAGGAATTACACTTATAAGCCTAGGATCAAAAGTTGAAGGAATGATATAATCTTTTCCATATCTAGGTCGGTCACCTCCATAGGCAGAAACTACTTCATCCGGAACATTTTCTCTTGCAAGTAAAGCAATAGCTTTAGCCGCTGCAACTTTCATTTCTTCATTTATCTCTTTTGCTCTTACATCTAGAGCTCCTCTAAAGATATAGGGAAATCCTATAAGATTGTTTACTTGATTAGGATAGTCTGACCTTCCCGTAGCTATGATTGCATCAGATCTAACTTCTTCAATTAATTCTGGTCTAATTTCTGGATCAGGATTAGCACAAGCAAATATAATAGGGTTTTTAGACATTGATTTAATCATCTCTTTTGAAACAACATCTTTGGCTGATAGTCCTAAAAAAACATCAGCATTCACCATTGCCTCACTTAATGTTCTTAATTTTGTATCAGTCGCGTGAGCTGATTTAAATTGATCAACATTTTTTCGACCTTTATAAATCACTCCTTTGCTGTCGCACATTATTATATTACTATTTTTTACACCCGAACTTTTAAACAAATTTGCACAAGCCTGAGCTGAAGCTCCAGCGCCATTAACTACAACCTTTACTTTTTCAATTTTTTTTCCTGAAATATCTAAAGCATTGATAAGGGCGGCAGTGGTTATTATAGCTGTCCCGTGTTGATCGTCATGAAAGATAGGTATATCCAAAAGTTCTTTTAACTTTTGCTCAATTATAAAACAATCTGGTGCGGCTATATCTTCGAGATTAATTCCTCCAAAAGTACCACCAATATTTTTTATTGTTTCAATTATTGACTGCGGGTTACTATTATCAATTTCAATATCGATAGAATCTATATCAGCAAATCTTTTAAATAAAACTGACTTACCTTCCATCACCGGTTTAGACGCCAACGAACCTAAATTTCCTAATCCTAATATTGCAGATCCATTACTTATCACTGCAACTAAATTACCTTTACTTGTATAGTCATATGCTGAGTCAGGATTTTTGGCTATTTCTTTTACAGGAGCTGCCACACCAGGAGAATAAGCGAGTGAAAGATCTCTCTTTGTAGTTAAGGGCTTGCTAGAATTAATCTCAATTTTGCCTGACTTTCCCTTTATATGGAAGTCTAATGCTTCTTTATCCGAATAGTGATCTATTTCTGTTTTTTTTGGCATTTATTTAATCGAGTATGTAATATAAAGAAAATTAAATCACTATAAATTTATGGCCTAATTTAGATTATCTATGAACCTTCTTTTCTCAGCATCAATATTTAGTTTTTTTACTATAATCAGCAGAATATTAGGCTACCTTAGGGACATATTAATAGCAATTTTCCTTGGAGCATCAATATTTGCTGACGCTTTTTTTGTTGCATTTAGATTACCGAATACTTTTAGGAGGCTTTTTGCTGAAGGCACGTTTAACGCAGCCTTTATACCAAGTTATACATCAGCAAAATTAAAAAGCGAGAAAAACGGAAAAATTTTCGCTGATGATATTTTAAGTTTACTTTTAATAATTTTAATTTTTTTAGTAACTATAGCTGAGATATTCACACCATTTCTAGTTTATCTAATTGCACCTGGTTTTTTACAGAATGATATTAAATTTAATTTGGCAGTTGAATTAACTAGAATTACTTTTCCATTTTTATTATTTGTTACTTTGTCATCTTTTTTTTCGGGGATTTTAAATTCTTATAATAAATTTGCTGCTGCAGCCGCAGCCCCAATTATACTTAATGTTATTTTGATATTAAGTATTTTAATATCTTACGTTCAAGATCTCAACGTAGCAAAACAATTATCCTACGGAGTAACTTTGGCTGGTATTTTACAATTGGTTTTTCTAATTTACGTTTCTCTTCATCTTTATAGGCCTAACTTAAAAATTAAAATAAAAATATCTAAAAAAATAAAATTTTTCTTTAGAAAACTTATCCCTAGTATTCTTTCATCAGGTGTTACTCAAGTAAACATATTGATTGGAACAATTATCGCTTCTTTTCAAACAGGAGCAGTATCTTATCTATATTATGCTGATAGAATTTATCAAATTAATTTAGCAATAGCAGGAATAGCAGTTGGCACAGTTTCTTTACCAATACTTTCAAAAGCTTTTAAATCCAAAAATTTTTTAAAAGTTTCTAAAATTCAGAATAAATCAATTGAATTATCATTATTACTGTCAATACCTGCAAGCTTAGGACTAATAATAAGTTCTAATGAAATTGTAGATGGGTTGTTTGGTTATGGATCATTTAAACCCGAAGATGTAAAGATAACTGCAGAGGCTCTAAAATTTTTTGGATATGGTGTCATTGCATTCGCATTAGTAAAAGTTCTTGCTAATTTTTTTTTCGCACGAGATGATACTAAAACACCTTTTTATATTTCTTTGTTTGTTGTTTTTTTAAATGTAATAATTAGTTTAAGTTTTTTTAAAATTATTGGTTTTTTAATAATTCCAATAGCAACTTCTTTTTCTACATGGGTAGGAGTGTTTATTTACATTTATCAGTTAAAAAAACGTAATTTTTTACTGATAAAGAGAAATTTATTTTCAAGTGTTTTTAAAATAATCATATCATCAATTGTGATGTGTTATGTACTAATTTTTACTTTAAAAAAATATGCAAATTTTTTAGACTATAGTTATATGTATAAGTCAATTTTCTTACTAATTATTGTAGGTATCGCGGTTTGTGTTTATTTGTTATCTTGTTATTTATTAGGTTTATTAAAAATTAAAAATTATAAAACGAATTAAATGATAAAAAAAAAATTAGTCTTTTCAGGAGTTCAACCTACAGGAAATTTACATTTAGGAAACTATTTAGGAGCTCTAAAAAATTTTGTTTCTTTACAAAAAGATATGGATTGTATTTATTGCGTTGTTGATTTGCATGCAATAACTGTTTTTCAAAAACCTATTGATTTACAAAACAACGTGTTAGAAACTGTTGCAGCTTTTATAGCTACAGGACTCGATCCATCCAAAAGTATTATATTTAACCAATCATCTGTTTCGGGCCATGCAGAATTAGCTTGGATATTAAATTGTATTTCTAGAATTGGATGGTTAAATAGAATGACTCAATTTAAAGATAAAGCTGGGTCAGATAAAGAAAAAGCAAGCGTTGGATTATATATTTATCCAAATTTAATGGCTGCTGATATTCTTTTATATAAGGCTACGCATGTTCCGGTTGGTGCGGATCAAAAACAACATTTAGAGCTATCAAGAGACATTGCTCAAAAATTCAACAATGATTTCAATTGTAAAGATTTTTTTCCACTACCAGAACCTCTAATATCTAAAAATTTATCTAGAGTGATGAGTCTTAGAGATGGAACAAAAAAGATGAGCAAATCAGAGGAGTCTGATTATTCAAGGATTAATTTAAAAGACTCTGCAGATGAGATAGTAAAAAAAATTAAGAAAGCAAAATCAGACTCAGATGATATACCAAGTGATATTAAAGCTTTAGAAAAAAAACCGGAAGCATTAAATTTAATAAGCATTTATTCAGAATTAACAAAAAAAGATTTAACTAAAGTAATGCAGGAACTCTCAGGTAAAAAGTATTCATTTTTAAAAGATAAATTATCTGAAATTTTAATAGATCAAATTACACCGGTAGGAAAAGAGATAAAAAAACTATTAGATGATAAGACGCATCTTCTGAATGTCCTAAAAAAAGGTACGGAAAAAGCCAATAATATTGCTGAGGAAAACCTTAAAAATATACGTGAAAAAGTGGGATTGATATAATATAAACTCTTGATGATACAAATAGAGACAACTCCAAACCCAAATTCTTTAAAATTTTTATCGGAAAAAGTAATTTCAGCTATCGGGACCGAAGAATTTCAAAAGGGGAAATCTGAAAGTTTAACGAACAATTTTGTTAAGGAGCTTTTAGAATTTAAAGGAGTTGAGCTTGTGCTTTTATCAAAAAATTTTTTATCAGTTAAAAAGACTGACGAAGTATCCTGGAATGACCTGAAACCAATGGTTATCTCACATTTAAACCATTATTTTGAAAATAACAAAGAGCCGATACTCAATGAATCAAAAAAATCATCTGTAAAATTTGAAGATAATGATGAAACAGTAAAAAAAATAATTGATGTTTTGGACACCAAAATTAGGCCCGCAGTAGCCAGAGATGGTGGAGACATAAAATTTAAATCATTTGAAAATGGCGTCGTGAAAGTTGAATTACAAGGCAGCTGTTCTGGTTGTCCAAGCTCATTAATGACTTTAAAACAAGGTGTTCAAAATCTTTTAAAGCACTATGTAAAAGAAGTAAATTCTGTTGAAGCGAGTTAATATATGAAAAAAAAATTAAGTTATAGAGATAAATTAATTGAATTAGCTTATATTTATAATGTTAAGGAAATTCAAGATTACAC
>MDSZ01041245.1_pt1 | contig 12985 bp, 12 predicted proteins | sample 811201 | NCBI WGS metagenome assembly MDSZ01 (sample SAMN05326647, study PRJNA326480) | marine metagenome | isolation source: seawater | place: Indian Ocean: North | collected 2010
AAACTTAGCCCCAACAGCAGAAGCAAAACAAACGCTAATGATATTGGGTAACATGAAAGCGGAAATATCTAAAGGTAAATCTACATTTATATCTTCCGATTTAGAGGTAGAAGTAACATCAGCTCTACCTTGTGAGTCTGATGGTAATGCAGAATTTACATTACCTGCCAAGAAATTCCTTGAAATATGCTCTGCTTTGTCACAGCACAGCGAAATCACTTTAAATATAGACGATACTAAAGCGAACATAATAGCCGGGAAAAGCAAAGTTATGCTCTCTACACTTCCGTCTGATGATTTCCCCACTATGTCTCCCACAGAAGAAGCAATTAATTTCGAAGTCGATTCTACAGATCTAAAAGAACTTTTTGAGAAAACTTCGTTTGCTATGGCATACCAAGATGCGAGGCATTTCTTAAACGGACTTCATATATGCGTTAGAGACGGAAGGCTGGTTTCTGTCTGTACAGATGGACATCGTTTAGCAAAGTTTGTGTCCGGGATTAAATGTGATAAAGAAGATTTATCTTTCATATTACCAAGAAAAGCTATACAGGAATTATCTAGAATTATAACGTCTTTTAATGACAATAAGACGACTTTAACTGAAGTTAGCGTATATTCAAACATGGTTTCTTTTAAAATAAGGGATTATGTCCTTATTTCAAAACTAATAGAGGGGAATTATCCTGATTTTGATAAAGTCATCCCAGAAAAAACCAACTACAAACTGAAAACTAATAAAAAAACACTAAAAGATTCACTAAACATCATATCAAAGGTTGTTAACCAGCAGTATAAAGGGGTTAAACTCACACCAACGCAAGATACCTTGCATTTGATATCAAGCAACACAGACAGCGAGATAGGCGAAGATTCTATATCGGCAAATTATGACGGTGAAGACCTGTCTATTGGATTTAATATTTCATATCTTCAAGATGTTATCGACGCCATTGACGGAGAGGATGTTCTATTCCACATTACGGATCAGAATTCTGGGTGCATACTTCAGGACCCAAGCAACACCGAGAGCACTTATGTGATTATGCCAATGCGGGTCTAAGCATGAACATTACTAATATTTCTGTTCAGGACTTTAGATCTTTGTCTTTGTTCTCAAAAGATTTTGATAAACGAATCATTATATTTTGTGGAAACAACAACGCTGGCAAAACATCAGTCTTAGAGGCAATCTATTTTTGTTCAAATTTACGTTCTTTCAAAAGCGTTAGTAATAATGAAATTATTAATAATAAAGAAAAATCATTCAAAATTTCTCTTAACTTCTGTCAAAATAACCTAAAAAGCAATATATTCGTAGAAAAGTCATTAAAATCTTCTAAAGTTACCATGAACTCAAAAAAAATATCTAAAGCATCTCTTGCTGTATCCTTTCCCTGTTATTTTCTAGTGTTTGGTTTCAATAACATCTTACTAAACGAATCTTCATATCGCCGCGATTTTATAGATTCTGGTATGTTTCACGTGGAACCAGGGTCTATTCAAGCTACTAAAAAGCTAGATACAACAGTTAAACAAAGAAATTACATACTTAAGTCAAAACAAACCAGCGAGCTAGATTTTTGGGACACCGAGCTTATTAAGGCTAATTCCTCAGTGTCATCTTTTAGACAAAACTATTTCTCGGATCTATGCCGCGAAGTAGAAAAGATACTGGACGACCTAGTCAATATTGACAAGAATCTTTATTCTGATATTTCTACTTTAGAGCTCTCTTACAACAAGGGCTGGGCTGGAAATTCTTTTTCTGAAGAGCTTGCTCTGGCTCGTGATAAAGATTTGTCTGTTGGGCACACAACGATTGGTTCTCATAGATCTGATTTTATTGCAAAGTCTAAGTCAAAACCTGTTAAAGAGTCGGGGTCTATGTCTACGCTCGTTCTTTCGTGCCTAATATTATACTTAGCTAAAATTAATATTTTTCACGTGAAACATGGGTATAAGCCAGTGCTTTTGATAGATGACCTATTCTTTGGAATAGATAATAAAAACCTTAATACTGTGGTAAAATTACTTGTATCTTCTAGTAGTAATATCGTACTGACGGCACCAAATATTTATAGGGACGTTTTAATCGATTTAAGCAGAGACAACAAAGAGATTGAGATAATTAATATGGAGAACATTTAGTGGCCAAAAACGCATATACATCAGAAAGCATCAAAGTTCTAAAAGGTTTAGAGGCCGTACAAAAAAGACCGGGGATGTATATCGGTGACACTGATGATGGCAGCGGTCTTCATCAAATGATTTATGAGGTGGTTGATAATGCCATCGACGAGGCATTAGCAGGCCATTGCAACAATATAGATGTCATATTAAACGAGGATGCATCAGTTACCGTGAGAGATGATGGTAGGGGCATACCAGTAGATATACATAAAGACGAGAATAAGTCAGCTGCAGAAGTAATAATGACAACATTGCATGCAGGCGGCAAATTTGATGATAACTCTTATAAAGTGTCTGGAGGCTTGCACGGAGTCGGTGTTTCTGTTGTAAATGCTTTGTCAAAGTCACTTCTTCTTGAGATTCACAAAGATGGGCATGTTTACAAGCAAGAGTATACAAATAGCGTACCAAATAAACCATTAGAAAAGTGTGGTAATACAGATAAATCTGGATCATCTATTCAATTTCTACCTAGCACTGATTACTTTAAGGATTTGAATTATAAAGAAGATGTAATAAAGAGAAGATTAAAAGAATTAGCATTCTTGAACTCAGGTATAAGAATAACGCTGCAAAATGAAAGTACCGGAAGTAATACTTCATTCTTCTACGAGGGCGGATTAAAAGAATACATATCTGAGATACTTAATAACAAAAAAGAGATACATGATGAATTGATATACATACCACCAATCTCTGTTGGACCAAACTCTATAGAAATATCTATGCAGTGGACCACATCATACAACGAGCAAGTGCTCTGTTTCACTAATAACATCTATCAAAAAGACGGGGGTACACATTTAAGCGGATTTAAGACAGCTCTTACTAGGTGTATTAATTCTTATAGTAATTCAAATGGAAAAAATAAATATGAAATAACAGGTGATGATTGCAGAGAAGGGCTGGTGGCCATTCTTTCTATAAAGATGTCAGATCCTAAATTTTCATCGCAAACAAAAGATAAATTAGTCTCTTCTGAAATCAAGACACTAACAGACTCAACGCTATCTAAAAAGTTATCTGAGTTTCTGGAAGAAAATCCAAAAGACGCTAAATTAATTATTGGTAAAATACAGCAAGCAGCTATCGCTCGAGAAGAAGCAAGAAAAGCTAAAGATTTAATTAGAAGAAAAGACCCTCTAGGCATTGCTAATCTTCCAGGCAAGCTAGCAGACTGTCAAGAAAAGGATCGAGAACTTTGTGAACTGTTTATTGTAGAGGGGGACTCAGCTGGGGGCTCTGCAAAACAGGCTAGGGACCGTAAAACGCAAGCAATATTACCTCTAAAAGGAAAGATATTAAACAGCGAGAGATCTCAAGATTATAAGATATTATCGTCTTCAGAGGTTGGCTCTCTTATTTCTGCTTTAGGTTGTGGTTTTGGAAACGATTTTGATATCGAAAAACTAAGATATGGAAAAATTATAATTATGACAGATGCGGATGTTGATGGAGCTCATATTAGAACGTTACTACTTACTTTGCTCGCTAGAAAAATGAAACCTTTGTTTGATCAAAATAGAATTTATATAGCTCAACCGCCGCTATATAAAATTAAAAAAGGTAAAACTGAAAAATATATTTCTAATGACACAGAGCTCTCTTCATTCTTAGCATCATCCTTTTCTAGAGCAAACAAGGTTCTTTTTAACAACAAGAATTTATCACCCACCGAGCTAGAAAAGATCCTCTTATCTTACAGTCAAATTAATCATATACTGTCTAAGTTGTCTAAGAACAAAGATAAACTTTTAGTTAAGTGCATATCTCTTATGAAACCTTTTGATGATTCAGTCTCAAAATCTTCTTCTACAGTGGAAGAATATACCAACAAGTTAACCAGTTTAGCAAATGCACTATCACCAATTAACATAAATTATTCTTTACTCCCCGTCTTTGATGGCGAAGTATTTTCTCAAATAGAACTATCCAAAACAATTAATGGTATAAATGTTCCTAGCAGCCCGCTAAAAGTTAACTTTTTTTCTTCTTTGCACTACAAAAGCCTCATAGATCTGAGCTTGCACAAATATTCCACAGGATCTTATGTAATCGCTGATGAATCTGGCGATAAATCTTTTGATAACCTTACAGGCTTTGCTGAGTTTGCTTTTGAGTTGTCTAGAAAGTCAATTTCTTTACAAAGATATAAGGGGCTTGGAGAAATGAATCCAGATCAGCTAGCAGAAACAACAATGAACCCTTCTACGCGTTCTTTGCTTCAAGTATCTCAAATAGATGATGAAGATTATGAGATATTCGAAACACTTATGGGTGACGATGTTGAAAAAAGAAGAGACTTTATTGTTTCAGCAAATAACATGTCATATAACCTGGATGTTTAATGCTGGTATCTACCTGGAATGTCAATTCTGTCAATGTTCGTTTACCAAATATACTTCAATATTTGGATCAATATAAACCAGACGTCTTATGTTTACAGGAGCTAAAGTGTACTGAAGATAAATATCCAGATGAACACTTTAAAGAGGTCGGATATGCTTCATCTCAGGCATGTCAAAAAACATATAATGGTGTAAGCATTTTGTCAAAATGTCCTCAGCTTGATATTGATTACAATCCAGTTCATCTCAATCCAGACGAAATGAGATCTATAGCCGCTACTATTAATAAGATTAGAATAATTAATTTTTATGTTGTCAACGGTCAAGGCATTGACTCTGATAAATACACATACAAACTAGATTGGTTAAGAGAAGCAAAAAAATTTATTAAAAGTGAAATGAAATCATATAAAAAAGTTATTGTACTTGGAGATTTTAATATAGCACCAAATAAAGTTGATTCTTATGATCAGAATTATCAAGAACTATTATGCTCTGAACAAGAAAGAAAAGCGCTTAAGGAAATAACTAATTTAGGATTGACAGATTGTTACCAGCCTGAAAACGAATTATCTCCATTCACTTGGTGGGACTACAGAGGAGGTAATTTCTATAAAGATATTGGGTTCAGAATTGATTTAATACTGGCAAGCAAACCTGTTCACAGCATGATTAAGCATTATGGCGTTCATAGAGATACTAGACATAAGTCCTGGTGCAATCAACAACCTAAAACATCAGATCATGCGCCTGTCTTTATAGACTTCTAAAAAGATATCTAGACTAATATATACAGTCTGTTATATTTAAAATAGAGAAGTACATGTCTAGTATAATGGTCATAAACTCAAAGGGTGGCTCAGGTAAAACTACTGTTTCTACTAATCTATCTGCATATTTTGCAAACTCTGGATTCAATGTTACTTTGGTGGATCTAGATCCCCAACAGTCTGCGATGAAATGGCTATCTAACAGGCCGATATCGAAACCGAAAATACGCGGGCTAACTTCTATCCCACCTAATAAAGTCTCTAGGAAAGCTAACGATATCACTATTTTTGATGTGCCTGCTGCTATTTATGGGTCTAGGCTCGAAAACTACTTGAAGAAAGCTAAAAAAATAGTCATTCCTGTGCTCCCATCTCCTATAGACATGGCTGCAGCAAAGGATTTTTTGAGATCGATTAGGTCTTTGGGAAGTGTAGTTAGAAATAGAATCGATATCTGTCTTGTGGCCAATAGATGTAGGGCAAACACGAATATTTTTGTCGAACTAGATGATTATTTAGTTAAAGAGAAGGGCATTAGGTATGTAACAGCTTTTAGAGACAGCACTAATTATATAAACTCTGCAAGGAAAGGTATTGGGGTTTTTGAGATGGGTGAATCTATGACCGCTCAGGATAGAGAGGAGTGGAAGCCTTTAATTTCTTGGTGTAAATCAAAAAGGAAGAAATAACTAGCTAAGGCAGTCTTTAATTCCATCTCTTATATCTTTAAATTCAATTGCATTAGGGAATAGCTTTTTCATTAAATCAATATTTAGTATTCTGGACTCATTGATAAAACTTTTTCGCTTATCATCATATATAGCCATAGCCTCATCATAATCTATAAATTTAGGATATTCTATGTTAAGGGCATCATATATATGTTTATAGTATGTAGTAGTTTTTATAGGACATCCATCACTGACATTTAGAACAATATTTTTAGCATCATCTTTTTTTATTGAGTTTATTATAATTTTTGATAGATCTTTAACATGTATTAGATTTGTATGCTTACAAATACTTTCCTTTATTAACGGAAGCCTCTCTTTGACCCTTTTTAAAGGCAATCGACCTTTCCCATATATTCCGGGTACACGTAAAATCAAATACTCTAACCCTGAGTTTATAATTTGTTGTTCAGCATCAACCCTTCTTTTAGCTCTGTCTGTTATTGGATTAGTCGAGCTTTTCTCATTGACTATTGCATCTTTTTTATCACCGTAAACACCGCTTGTGCTTATGTATACAAATCTTTTAATTCTAGACAGCTGTACTGAACTTAGAAAAACTTCAAGAATCCTATCTTTATTACCAGATTTTTGTGGTGGTGCTAAATAAACAATATTGCTATCTGATAAAATTAGATTAGAAAGCTGACTTGATTTAACACTTATATCTAATGTTATATTCTCAGAACAATTTTCTTTATTACTTCGTGATACGCCTATGAGGTGGAAAAGCTCAGAATAGTTCTCGCAAATACAATTCGCAACATAACCATTTCCTATAAGATACAACTTATCCACACAACCTCTTTATTTTTCTAGTTAAGTCGTCTACATCATAAATATCAATAATTTTCGTTAGTGATCTCACTTTATCTTTTTGAATTATTTCTTCGTCTGACTTATCTAAAACAAAAAAATGACAGTTTTTGAGGTTACTAGCAAAATTATCTATAACTGGTTCAATACTACTCCGGCTAAATGCAATTAGTATAACCTCTTTATTAGTTTTATTTATCACAGATTCTATATTCTTTGGATTTCGTAATCTTTTATATACATTTTTTATTTTATACTTAGCATTTATTTTATCTAAATATTTCTTTACGGTCTCTTTACCGCCCTCACCCTTGAGAAGTAATATTTTCCCCAGATGATGCTTATCATTAATCATCTTTTCTATTAGTCCGTCACTTGTGAATTCTTTATCAGGTATTGCACATTTACACCCAAATTTCTTTTCTACCCAATATTTACAATTTGGCCCAATACCATATATTTTTTTTGTGCTAAAGATATAATTATTACTAGAATCTATTTTTTTTATAGCATTCGCACTCTGTATGATGATTGTGTCGTACACATCATCTATTGGGTATCGCTCAATATGCTCAATATCTTGAGTTATCATTTGCTTAAATGAAAATCCCTCTTTAGTTAAAGACTCACTTAATTCATCCTTCATAGAATAGTTTGAAATAAGTATGACTTCTAACATTTCAAAATCTCTTTCGACCCCATTTTTATAAAAGCTCTTGTTAAGTTTTCTGCAAGGGTTAGATACTGTTTCTTAGTACCAGATACGGAACTTTTTATAAAGCGCTTTCCATCAGATGAAGACACATATCCAAGTATATTAATATTATCATTTTTAATACAAGCATATGCACCAATTGGTGATTGACAATCCCCTTGCATCTTATCAGCAAATAGTCTTTCTGCTTCAGCACATATTTGTGTATCTCTGTCCACTGCCTTGATTAGTTTTTTGTTTATAGATATATTCCTTTTAAGAAACTCTATACATAGTATGCCTTGTCCTGGCGATGGGACGAACTCGTCAACCTCTAGTGTTTGCGAAATTATTTCTCCCATATTCATTCTATTGATTCCAGCCCTAGCAAGAACAAGGCCATCAAAATCATTTTCTTTTAGTTTACTTAGTCTCGTATTGATGTTACCCCTTATTTGTTGTGTCTTAATTTTTTTATAGTTATGCATAATTTGTGTCACTCTCCTAGGGCTCGATGTTGCCACTACACCATCCCTAATGTCATTAATTGATTTAAATTTATTAGAGATGAACACATCCCTTGGGTCCTCTCTTTTCATAACGCTAATAATAGTAAATTTTTTGTCCACTTTTGTTGGTACATCTTTCATAGAGTGTACTGCTATATCTGCGGTTTTATCTAATAAGGCAAGTTCCAGCTCTTTTAAAAACAACCCTTTACCACCTAATTCTTTAAAAGTGCTTGAATTTACATCATCACCTGTCGTGCTCATTGGAATAACCTCAATTTCACTGAAGATTTTTTGGCTTATTAGATATTCTCTAACTAAGTTAGCCTGTATAAGAGCCAAAGGACTTTTTCTTGTTGCTAAACGTATATAATCTTTCATTATGTATTATTAAAATTTTCATCTATAGTATACTGGCATTGACATATATATGAAAACTAGAAGAGATTAATTATGAAAAATTCAACATGGTCAGGTAGATTTTCTAAAGAGCTGGATAATGAAGTACTTGAGTTTTCAGAGAGTATTAGCGTAGATTTTTTATTATTTGAAACAGACATTAGAGTTTCGATTGCTCACGCTGAAATGTTGGGTGAATGTAAAATCATATCCAAGAAAGAATCTAAAACTTTAGTATCAGGATTAAAAAAAGTCTTAGATAAATACACCAAGGGGAAGCTCTCTCTTAATATAAAATTTGAAGATGTTCATATGAACATAGAGCAGGCCCTAATTAAAGAAATTGGCGAATTAGGTAAGAAAATACACATGGGAAGGTCTAGAAACGATTTAGTCGCCACAGATTTAAGAATTTATTTGAGGGACTGTACAGATGTTATGGTTACTAAATTAAGAGACACAAGATATGCTCTTGCCATTTGTGCAGGTATTCATTCGGATACTATATTCCCTGGCTATACCCATTTGCAGCTTGCCCAACCTGTAACTTTTGGGCATCATTTGTTGGCTTGGCATGAGATGTTGTCAAGAGACGAAGAGAGATTGGTGCAATCAAGAGACAGAATGAATGTTCTGCCACTCGGATCAGCTGCGCTATCAGGCACGCCATATCCAATAGATAGAGACATAGTAGCAAAACAACTTGGATTTGATAGTGTATCATCGAATTCTATGGATGCAGTTAGTGATAGAGATTTTGTTTGTGATGTTGCTTACTGCTGCTCAATGCTCATGACGCATCTTTCAAGAATTTCAGAGGAGCTTGTATTCTGGATGAATCCTCATATAGGACTAGTTGATATCGATGAGGCATTTTGTACAGGATCTTCGATAATGCCCCAAAAGAAAAACCCAGATGTGGCAGAATTGATCAGAGGAAAAGCATCACATTCCATTGGTCAGCTTATTTCTATTTTAACTTTGTTAAAAGGATTGCCGCTTACATATAATAGAGATTTACAGGAGGATAAAACTATTATTTTTGAATCGATTAGAAATGTCTTGTCATGCTTAAGCCTCTTACCAAGACTTATACTTACTCTGGAAGTAGATAAAGATAAAGCCCTTACTTACTCCAAGCAGGATTTCTCAAACGCAACTGACTTAGCCGATTACTTGACAAAAAAAGGAGTTCCATTTAGAACTTCACATGAAATAACAGGCAAAATTGTGAAATATGCAGAGAGCAAAAGCATGAATCTCAATGAGCTAAGTTTAGAACAATTAAATAAATATTCTAGTTTAATAGGGCCAGATGTATTCAAAGCTATAGATGTTGAAAAGTCCTTGAGCTTGAAATCATCAAAAGGGTCATCATCCCCCGCAAACGTTAGAAAAGAAGTGAGATATATTCTTAAATCTCTTAAAAAATTCGGGTATGAATAGATTTTTATTTTTATTTTTATTTATTTTAAGCATAACTACAGTTTCTCCAGCAGAAGACTCTAAACCTCCGTCTGTAAAGGAGTTCCTAGATGATGAAGACGGACACTATGATGGATATGTTTATGGCCTTGAAAGCGGACTAGAATGGGCATCAGAATATTATTATCGTAAACACAACATTGAGCTCTTCTGTAAACCCAGTGATATAGAACTACCAGCATCAAGATTAAGAGAAATGATAAAAAAAAGTATAAATACTAAATTAGGCTTTTTTAAAAAATATGAACATGAACCTTTGATTGGTTTAGCGCTCAGAAACTCTTATATGGAAGAATTTCCATGCGAATAAAGTCTTGTTACTAAACTTTATAACTTGTAATATATCATTTTGTAACGGTTAATTTACAGGAGGAGTAAAAATGCCAGATCATCCAGTACCGCAGGGAGATGATATCATATTGCCAGATGGAACTGTAGTGGGTTCATGGAACGGTGAAGATGTTAAAGACCTGCAAAAAGAAGTACAAAGAATAATGAAGGAGCAAAAAGATAGCGGAGCTGACAGAAATAATCTGTTGATTCGTTTTGGTATCCCTCATTTTGATCAGACACCGGATCACCTTAAAACTTTTATTGCATACGCATTATGGGGTGTAGATAAAAAGGGTATGTGTCTTACACATAGACGCGCTGATCACTTTGAATCGCTAGATAAAATCAATGAGAAATATGGTAGTGAAACTGCTATTGCCGCAGCCCAACGCTATCGTGAACCTCAATAAATTATTGTATTCCTATGGGAGGTAAACTTTTTACCTCTCTAGGTAATCTTGTAAATCCAATCTGTTAAATCGTCTATCATTGGCTTACTTATAGTGTGGCCACAGTCATCTATAAATTCGTGATAAACCTGATTATTTTTTTCAAGGCATTCTATAGATTTTCTATGAGTATCAATACTGATTGTTGTGTCGTTCCTGCCATGTGAAATATAAACTTTCTTATTGTTAGATGAAAAGTTTATTTTTTTAGCTGATGGTATGTAACCACCAATTGAGATTATATGTGAGCATGGTATGAAATTATTCAGTCCTATATACATAGAAAAAGCAGCGCCTTGAGAAAACCCACCTAGTATGATCTTTTCAGATGGATTGATAAATTTTTGAATAGCATCACAAAACATATCTTTTGATAAATCTATTCCAACATCATCTTCTATTACTTCACCATTGATTTCTTGAGGGAGTGGGTACCATGATCGCTTATCACCCATTACTGGCGCATTCGGCATTATTATGTATAACTTTTCATCTAGATTAAGATTTAGAAGTTTCATAGTTGGCTCAAAACTCCAATTGTTTGCCCCATAGCCATGAAACCATATCATTTGTCTTTTAGCTCGACTTTTGTCCCCAATGGTAATTACATCTTCATTCATTTTTTTTCAAATCTTACAGATATGTCTCATCAATTTAGCTTATAATATCAGAATGTTATCTAAATCATTAAATATAATACTAATTGTATCTGTCATTTTTTCCTTACAGTTAATTTCTGGATGTGGCAACAAAGGCCCTCTTACACCGCCTACTTATTTTAATAGCACGCATTAGAACATTGAAATCACTTAATTATAAAGAAAAAAGATTATATTTTGATGATATAGATTTATACGAGCTATCATCAACCATAACTACACCATTTTATATATATTCTGAAAATATAATACGTAACAATATCCATGAATATACAACCTCTGCCAGTAATGATGTTACGTTCTGTTATTCCGTTAAAGCAAATTCAAATCTAAGTATATTAAAATTAATATCTTCACTTGGTTTAGGTTTTGATGTGGTTTCTGGCGGAGAGTTAGCCAAAGTTTTGAAAGCAGGAGGCTTGCCAAACAAAATTGTATATTCTGGTGTAGGAAAATCGCCTGAAGAAATTCAATTTGCTTTGGATAAATGCATCTTGTGTTTCAATGTAGAGTCTAGCAGCGAGCTAGAACTTATTAATGATATTGCTAAATCGAAGGGCATGAGAGCCAATGTATCACTCCGAGTTAATCCAGATATATCTGTCGATACACATCCATATATTTCTACGGGAATGAAAAATAGTAAATTTGGCATACCCTATAAAGATGCTCTAAACGTCTATACTAAAGCAAAAAATCTATCAAATATTGATATTACTGGAATTGATTTTCATATAGGCTCTCAAATTACTTCGCCCAAGCCATATATAGAATCTATAGATTCAATTAAAAAGCTTATTTGTAAATTAAAAGAAAATGGCATTAACTTAGAACATATAGATGTAGGAGGAGGGATTGGTATAAAGTATGATAACGAACAAGTAATAAGTAAACCGAAATATGTTCAAAGTATTATCAAAGAATTAGAGGGATTAAATTTAAAAATAATATTTGAACCCGGTAGATCGATTATAGGTGATGCAGGAATTCTTGTAACCAAGGTTCAGTATATTAAAGAATCAGAGGATAAAAACTTTTTGGTCGTAGATGCCAGCATGTCAGAGTTATTACGCCCACCTTTATATGAAGCCTACCATAAAATTACACCGATTATTCAAGGCGACAAAGAGAAGAAAATCTTTGACGTAGTGGGCCCAGTATGCGAAAGTACAGATTTTCTCGGACTAGACAGGGAACTCGCCGTCAAAGAAAATGATTATCTTGTTATTGAAGATGCTGGAGCATATGGCTTTGTACTATCTTCAAACTATAATTCACGTCCTAGACCGTCAGAACATCTAATTTCGAAAAACAAGATCATATTAATCAGGAAAAGAGAATCGATCGAGCAGATGCTAACTAATGAAACTGAGTTGTGAAAAGAGTTCCAGAAAATGAACTCATGTTATCAAGAAAACAGGCACTAGCATATGCTTCAGCAGATTTTTCAGATTCAAATCAACTGTTTGTAAAAAATATTATTTCACAAGTAAGCATCCCTAAAGACTTTAAAATTTTAGATGTCGGATGTGGCGATGGTGAAATACCAATAATGCTTTTTAGAAAAACATTATGTCATATTACAGCACTTGATGG
>MDSZ01081209.1_pt1 | contig 12985 bp, 13 predicted proteins | sample 811201 | NCBI WGS metagenome assembly MDSZ01 (sample SAMN05326647, study PRJNA326480) | marine metagenome | isolation source: seawater | place: Indian Ocean: North | collected 2010
TGCATAGTTTCAATTTATCCTGCAGTTAAAGCATCAAAGTTAGATACAATAAAATCACTTAAATATGAATAATTTTAATTTTATAATAATTAAAAATCTAAGTAAAAATTATTTTAGTCAAAAAAAATTAAATGTTTTAAAAAATCTAAATTATAAATTTAAAAAAGGGAAAACTTATTCTTTAGTTGGACCTTCTGGATCAGGCAAATCAACTTTGTTAAATATTTTGTCATTAATTGATAGACCTACTAAGGGAAATTTAATAATTGATAAAAAAAAAATAAATTTCGATGATATTTATAAAAATGATAAATTTAGATCAAATAATTATGGAATAATTTATCAAGAAAAAAATCTGCTTACTGATTTCACAGCAGAAGAGAATGTTATATTAGCAGGTTTGGCTAGTGGAAAATCAGAGAATGCATCTATAAAATTAACAGAAAAAATATTAAAAAAATTAAAATTAAGTAATAGATCTAAACATTTCCCATCACAACTTTCAGGTGGTGAAAATCAACGAATCGCAATAGGTCGGGCGCTAATTAATTCGCCAAATATAATTATTGCAGATGAACCCTCTGGTAATTTAGATTATAAGAATGCAAAAGAATTTTTTAAGTTACTATTAAGCCTAAAATCTAAAAATAGAATTATTATTTTTGCAACCCATAATAGAGAATTTGCCAATTTAGCAGATTGTAGATTACAATTAATTAATGGTAAATTAAGATCTGTTCATGGATGAAAAAAATCAAAATTTTAATCATTTAAAAATTCATACACAGTATTCAATATGCGAAGGTGCCATTAAAATTGATGAATTAAAAAATTTTTGCAAAAATAATAAAATTAAATCTATTGGATTGTCAGATACTAGCAATTTATGTGGTGCTCTAGAATTCTCAGAAGAGATATCCAGAGCTGGAACACAGCCAATAATAGGAACTCAAATAAATTTTAAATTTAATAATTTAATTGGAAATATTCCTTTAATTGCGAAGACACGTAAAGGATATGAAACAATTTTAAAATTATCCTCTGATTCTTATTTACAAAACAACAACGAACACCAACCTTGCTGTTGCTTAGATGATTTAATAAAAAATTCTGATGGATTAATTGTTCTATCAGGTTCGCTCCATTCTTTATCAGGTAAATTATTTCAGAAGAATAAATTAAATCACTTAAATGATCTATACGCTTTATTAAATAAAAAATTTGGCGATGATTTTTATATTGAAATTCAGAGACACAATGACCAAAATGAAAAACAATTTGAATTGTTTAATTTAAATCTATCAAACGAATTGAAAATACCAATCATAGCAACCCATGAAGTTTTCTACCTTAATAAGTCAATGCACGAAGCACACGACGCTTTGCTATGTATAAAAAATAAAGCATACATTAATGATAAAAATAGGTCTAAATTAACAAACAATCATGATTTAAAAACAGATAAAGAGATGCATGAATTATTTTCTGATTTACCAGAGGCATTATTAAATAACTTCTACCTTCCATATAAATGTAACTTTAAAGCTAATTTTTCAAAGCCATTATTGCCTGAAATTGTTTCAATTAATGACTCAAATTCAGATAAAATTTTAGCAATTCAAGCAATTGAAGGACTCAAAAAAAAATTTAAAGAGAATTTTATTAAAATTAAAAACAATCGAACTAAAGAAGAAGTGGTAAATCTTTATGAAGATCGCCTAAATCATGAAATAAAAATCATTAGCCAAATGAAATATTCCAGTTATTTTTTGATAGTATCTGATTATATAAAATGGTCTAAAAATAATGATATACCAGTGGGTCCTGGAAGAGGTTCAGGTGCCGGATCTCTTGTTGCGTGGTGTTTATCAATTACCGACATAGATCCAATTAAATTTAATTTGATTTTTGAGAGATTTTTAAATCCCGATAGAATTTCTATGCCAGATTTTGATATAGATTTTTGTGAGGAAAAAAGAGACTTAGTTTTTGAATATTTAAATACTAAATACAAAGATAGTGTTGCACATATAATAACGTTTGGAAAACTTAAAGCTAGAATGGTTATTAGAGATGTTGGTAGAGTTCTTGGATTACCATATGGATTTGTTGATTCAATTTGTAAAATGATCCCTTTCGATCCTTCTAGACCAATGAAATTACAAGAATGCATAAATTCAGAGCCAAGGCTACAAAAATTAATTAAGGAAGACAGTAGAGTACAAAAATTAATTGACCTGTCGCTTAAATTAGAGGGATTAAATAGAAATTTTGCAACACATGCGGCTGGTGTTGTAATTGCAGATAAGAAACTTAGTTCAATTGTGCCATTATACAAAGATCAATCATCTGATCTTTTACTGCCTTCCACGCAATTTGATATGTACTCAGCTGAAAATGCAGGTTTAGTTAAATTTGATTTTTTGGGTTTAAAAACTTTAACTGTTATCAATAAAACACAAAAAATAATTAATAAGAAAAAAATGAATAAATTTAACATTGAAGATATTGATTACGAGGATCAAAATGTTTTCAATTTGTTATCTGAAGGAAGAACAGTGGGCCTGTTTCAGCTTGAAAGTTCAGGAATGAAAGATGCTTTAATAAACATGAAGCCTAACAGACTTGAAGATATAATCGCTTTAGTAGCTTTATATAGACCCGGCCCGATGAGTAATATTCCTGTTTATAACGACTGTAAACATGGAAGAAAAGAGCCTGATTATTTACATCCAAAACTAAAAAAAATTTTAGAACCTACTTATGGTGTAATAATTTACCAAGAACAAGTAATGCAAATTGCTCAAGTGTTGTCAGGTTTTACTGCTGGTGAAGCAGATATTTTAAGAAGAGCAATGGGTAAAAAAAAAAGAGCTGAACTAGAGAAACAAAAACAAAGATTTATCAATGGTGCAGAAAAAAATGGAATATCAAAAGAAATAGCGGCTGGAATTTTTTTGAAAATTGAGCCCTTTGCAGAATATGGATTTAATAAAAGTCATGCAGCAGCTTATGCTGTTATAGCTTACCAAACTGCATATTTAAAAACTTATTATCCAAATGAATTTTTTTCAGCTTCAATGTCTATGGAGCTTTCAAATCAAAAAAAACTTAGTGAATTTTATGAAGAATTAAAAAGAATGAAAGTAAATATTGTTAGACCTGATATTAATAGATGTTTTGCAGATTTTAATTCAGACGAAAACAATTTTTATTATGCCCTTGGAGCAATTAAAAATGTTGGATATGAAGCAGTATCAAATCTAGTTGAAGAAAGAAGAAAAAATGGCAATTTTAAAAATTTATATGATTTTATTAAAAGAGCCAATCCAAAAGATATAAATAAGCTTCAATTAGAGGGATTAGTAAAAGCAGGTGCATTTGATAAATTTAATAATAACAGAAAATCAATTTTAGATTCTATTCCTAATTTGATTATTAAGTCAAAAAATATACATGAAAATAAATTATTAAATCAAATTAATCTATTTGAGGAGCCAAATGATTTAAGAGAAAATGAATTATTAGTTGATACAAAGGATTTCTCTTTTGAAGAAAGATTATCAAAAGAATTTGAAACTCTGGGTTTTTTTATTTCTGATCATCCATTAAATCAATACAAAGAATATTTTTTGCAATACAAAGTAGTTAATTTTATTGACTATAATCTTGATGAAAATTTAAAAGAATGTGTTGTCGCTGCAACAGTTTTGAAAATACAAGAAAAAAAAAATCAAAAAGGATTATCATATGCAATAGTCAAATTTACTGATTTAGGTGGTGTTTTTGAATTATTTATTTTTTCAGATTTATTTGAGCAAAAAAGAGATATTTTAAAAGAAGGAAATTCTGTATTTATGAATCTAATTAAAAATAAATCTATTGATGGAACAACATCAAGAATTAATGTTAGGACAATAACAAAAATAAATGACCTAACAAATGTTCCAATTAAATCAATAGAAATTAATTCATTCAATCTTGAAAATTTAGATCAGATTAAAAAATTAATATCAATACCTGGTGATACTAATGTAACACTAAAAATTCATCAAAATAAAATGTCTCGTCTTTATAAGTTAAGTGAAAAAAGAAAAATTGATCAAAATGTTATTATAAAACTAAAAAACGCAGGAGTTACGTTAAAAATACACTAAAAAATAACTTGTATTAATTCAAAATAATTGTAAAAAACTTCAAAAAATAACACGCACACAGTATTTGGTTGAAAAACCTCCGGTCCTTAGGGCGATTACTGTGGAGGCATAACCGGAAAGGAACATGACTATACCTAATATAACAATTGAACAATTGCTAGAAGCTGGCGTTCATCTTGGACATAAAACTTTAAGATGGAATCCTAAAATGAAAAAATACATTTTTGGACGTAGAGATACTATTCACATAATTGATTTAACTCAAACTGTACAATTAATAAAACAAGCACTTGAGAAAGTTTATGAAACTATTGCCAGCAATGGTAAAATTTTATTTGTTTCAACAAAAAAACAAGCTTCTGAAAATATTGCAAGTTTAGCTAAAGATACTGGACAATATTATGTAAATCACAGGTGGCTTGGTGGAATGCTAACAAACTGGGGTACAATTTCTAATTCAATAAAAAAAATGGAAGTGATTAATAAAAATTTAGTATCTGAAAATAGAGGATTTACTAAAAAAGAACTTTTAAAAATGGGTACTCAAAGAGATAAACTCCAAAGATCACTTGGAGGAATAAAAAATATGAAAAAAACTCCTGATTTGATTTTTGTTATAGACACAAATTATGAATCATTGGCAATTAAAGAAGCAATTAAGTTAAATATACCAATTATTGCTATTTTAGACACTAATTCTGATCCCGAAAACATAGACTATCCTATACCAGGAAATGATGACGCCAGAAGATCTATAGAACTTTATTGTAATCTTTTAAAAGAGACAATTAATAATGCTTTAAGCGACAAACCCACAGAAGAAGAAAAATTAGACAAAGACGCTCTTGAGAAAAAAAAAAGCACTTCCAATAAAGATGCTAAAACTAAATTAAACTAATTTTATCAAAAATTTAATTTAATGAGCAATATTGAGGATATAAAAAAACTTAGACAATCAACAGGCGCAGGATTTAAAGACTGCAATGCTGCTTTAAAAGAAGCTAGTGGAAACATAAATAAAGCGGCAGAAATTTTAAGAGTAAAAGGTATAGCCAAAGCCTCTAAAAAAATGACACGAGACGCAAAGGAGGGTGTGATTGTTATTAGTGGTGATAACAAAAAAACATCCTTAATTGAGGTTAATTGTGAAACTGATTTTGTTGCAAAGAACGAAGATTTTATTTCTTTTGTTAAAGAATTAAGTGAAATTAATAATCAATGCTCATCAAATATAGAAAAATTGAATGAATCAAAAATGGCAAATGGTATTACCGTTGAAGAAAATTTAGTTGGGTTGATAGCTAAGATCGGAGAAAAAATTACTATTGGCAAATTAAAAACTATTGAAAATGGAAATTCACAAAATTATGTTTATCAACATTCAGTTATTAAAGACAATGTTTCTAAACTTGGTGTGGTAGTTTGTCTTGAAACTGATCAGATGAATGACCAAATTAAATCATTTGGAAAACAACTTTCAATGCATATAGCAGCTTCAAATCCTCTAGCAATAAATGAAGACGATATACAAAATGAAGTAATCATCAAAGAAGAGGAGCTTATTGCTGAAGAATTAAAAAATTCTGGAAAACCAGATGAAATTGCAAAAAAAATTAGTATTGGTAAAATTAATAAATTTAAAGAAGATAATAGTTTAATGACACAGGATTGGGTTATGGAACCAAAGAAAAAAGTTAAAGATATATTATCAGAAATAAATATCCCACAACTTAAAATAAAAGAATTTGTAAGACTTAAAATAGGTGAATAATGTTTAGAGAGAGTACTTATAAGGATAAAATGGCAAAAACTTTAGAGCTATTTTCAAAAGAATTATCTTCATTAAGAACTGGACGTGCAAATGCAAGCATGTTGGATCTTATAAAAGTAGATGTATATGGTCAAAAAATGCCTATTAATCAATTAGCTACTATAACAGTACCAGAACCCAGAACAATTAATGTTCAAGTTTGGGATATAAATAATGTACCTTTAATTGACTCATCAATTAAAAAGTCAGAATTAGGATTAAATCCTCAAATAGATGGTCAAATAATGAGGCTGCCTATACCAGATCTCAACGAAGAAAGACGAACAGAATTAAAAAAAATTATTAAATCAACAGGTGAAAAATGTAAGGTTTCCATTCGAAATATAAGAAGAGAAGCAAATGATGAATTAAAAAAATTACTAAAATCTAAAGAAATATCCGAAGATGATGAGAAGAAAGGTGAAAAAAATATTCAAAGCATTACTGATGATACTATTAAACTAATTGATGAGAAAGTTATTTCAAAAGAAAAAGAAATAATGACAATATGAGCAATATAAATCACATTGCCATTATAATGGATGGTAATGGTAGATGGGGTCTTAAAAAATATAAATCAAGAAAATTTGGACATGAGAGAGGTATAAAAACTGTAGAAAAAATAATTGAAGCATCAATTAAAAAAAAATTAAATATTTAACTCTTTACACATTTTCCACTGAAAATTGGAAAAGACCAAAAAATGAAGTAAGTTTTCTTTTTAGATTATTAAGCGAGTATTTAAAAAATAATTTAAAAATTCTTTTAGACAATAATCTAAAGCTTAATATATTGGGTGATATCAGCAAATTTCCTAAAGAATTAAAACAATCCATGAAAAAAGTCACAAAATTAACCTCAAAAAACAACAAACTTCAGATAAATTTAGCATTAAACTATGGTTCAAAAGATGAGATTATTAGATCACTAAAAATAATTGTAAAAAAAAAATTAAATGTAAATAGAAAAAATTTTGAAAAAAATTTATATACAAAGGGAATGCCTGATCCTGACTTGCTTATTAGAACAGGAAATACAAATAGACTGAGTAATTTTTTACTATGGCAGATTTCGTATTCAGAAATTTTTTTCATAAAAAAATTATGGCCTGATTTTACTAAAAAAGATTTCTATAGAATTTTAAATAATTATAAAAAAATCAAAAGAAATTTTGGTAATGTTTAATGAATAATGAAACTATTAAAAGAATATTTAGCTCTTTAATTCTCATACCAATTGTTTGTTTTTTTATTTTCAAAGGTTCTTTGCTATTTACTATTTTTATATTATTTATTTTTTTAATAACAATTTATGAGTGGCATTTATTAAGTTCGAAAAGAAAATATTATTTACCAGGAATTATCTTCATTATATTTTCATTTTTTACGGTTCATAACTTTAGAATTTATGGTGATTTTAGTTATTTTCTACTAATACTTGTAACATGCATCGCAACAGATATAGGCGGTTATACATTTGGTAAAACTTTTAATGGTCCCAAATTAACAAAAATAAGCCCCAAAAAAACCTACGCAGGAATGCTTGGAAGTTTTCTATTGTCTATTATTTTTAGCTATATTTATTTAAATAATTTAGAAACTTTAAAATTAAATAATACGATCGATTATTTTGATTTTCGAATAATATTTACTATTTTACTTGTTTCATTGGTTAGTCAGATTGGTGATTTAATTGTTTCATTTTTTAAAAGAAAATCGAAGATAAAAAATACAGGCAAAATTATACCTGGTCATGGTGGAATTCTTGATAGAATTGATGGGATGATTTTTGCTTTTCCATTTACATTTTTATTATTAAAATTTCTATGATTAAAAAACAAATAGCAATCCTAGGTTCTACAGGCTCTATTGGAATGACAACTTTAGATATTATTAAAAAAGATAAAAAAAAATTTGATTTAGTTTTATTAACAACAAACAAAAATGTTAGTAAAATTTATCAGCAAGCTGTATATTTTAAGGTAAAAAATGTAATTATTTTAGACAATTCAAAATATCTATTATGGAAAAATAAATTTATAAAAAAAATATCAAAGTTTTTAATAATTTTGATGCATTAGATAAGATATTCAAAAAAAAAATATATTATTCTATAAATGCTATTTCAGGACTTCATGGACTATTTCCAACTCTTAAAATTATAAAATATTCCAAAAAAATTGCTATTGCTAACAAAGAGTCAATTATATGTGGCTGGAAATTAATTAGTCGCGAGTTAAAAAAAAATAAAACTACCTTTATTCCAGTTGACTCTGAACATTTTTCAATTTTTAAACTAATCGATGGTGAGCCGCATCAACAAATTAAAAAAATTATACTTACAGCATCAGGTGGTCCTTTTTTGAAAAAAAAAATTGATAAAAAAATTACAGTTTCAGATGCATTAAATCATCCTAACTGGAAAATGGGTAGAAAAATTACTATAGATTCTGCAACAATGATGAATAAAGTTTTTGAGGTCATAGAGGCTAAAAAAATTTTTAATATAAATATAAAAAATATAGAGATATTAATTAATCCAAACTCATATATTCATGCAATTGTTGTTTATAATAATGGTACAATAAAATTTTTAGCACACGAAACTAAAATGGATATACCAATATTTAATTCTATTTATGAAATTCATGAAAAAAAATACAATACAGAAGCGATAGATCTGAATAAAATTAATAATCTTAAATTATCAATACCAAACATAAAAAAATTCAAATCGCTGACTTTTTTAAAATTAATCCCAAATAAAGATAGTTTATTTGAGACAATATTAATCAGTGTTAATGATGAATTGGTAAAAATGTTCTTAAATAAAGAAATAAATTTTAATGAATTGCATCAATTCTTATTTAAAATTATTAATTTTAAAATATTTAAAAAATATTGTAATGTTAAGCCAAACTCAATTAAACAAATTTTTTCTATGATTAACTTATCGAAGCAAATAGTTAATGATTATGTTAGAAAGAAAAAACAAAATGATTAAAAAAATATATTTTCAAATTTTATTTCTAGTTTTTTATATTATAAATTCGAATATTTCATATGCAGATAATTTAAGTGAATTTAAAATTTCAGGTAATAATAGAATATCAACTGAAACCATTAAATTATTTAGCGGATATAAAATTAATGACGATTTAGATGAAAAAAAATTAAATAAAATTATTAAAAATTTATATGAAACAGACTTTTTTAAAGATGTTGATTTAAATTTCAGTAATAATATTTTATATATTGATGTTGTTGAAAATCCACTAATACAAACTTTAATTATTGATGGAGTAAAAAATAAATCGCTTATTAATACCATTCAACAAATCTTGATACAAAAAGAAAAATCATCATTTGTTGAAAGTAAAATTAAGGAAGATCAAGATAGAATTTCGAATGTTTTAAGAGTGAATGGATTTTATTTTTCAAAAGTTTCCTCGAATTTTAAATTAAACGATAATAACACTGTTGATTTAATTTATAATATTGAATTGGGTGAAAGAGCTTTAATTAAAAATATTAAATTTATTGGTAACAAAATATTTAAAGATAATAAATTACGAAAAATTATTGTTTCAGAAGAGCATAAATTTTGGAAATTTATTTCTTCAAAAAAAAATGTCGATGTTCAAAGATTTCGATTAGATGAAAACCTGCTAGAAAACTTCTACAAAAATAACGGTTATTATAAAGTTAAAATTAATAGTTCTTATGCACAAATAATTGAGGATAAATATTTTGAGATTGTTTTCAATATTGATGCTGGTCAAAAATATTATTTCAATAGTTTGGTTTTAAATTTACCAGATGAATATAATAAAAATGATTTTATCAAACTTGACAACTTGTTAAATAAATATAAATCAGAACCATATTCATTAAATAAAATAGAAAATATTTTAGATGAAATCGATTTAATTGCTTTAGACAATGACTATGAATTTGTAAGTGCCACGTATAATGAGCAAATAGTTGATAAAAATAAAATTAATTTATCTATTAATCTAAAAGATACTGAAAAATTTTATATAGAAAGAATTAATATTACAGGTAACAATATTACTTCAGAAAGTGTAATAAGAAATAAACTACTTGCTGATGAAGGTGATGCTTATAATGAATTATTACTTAATAAATCGTACAACAATATTAAAGCTTTGAGGTTATTTAAAAATGTTTCAACTTCTGTTGAAACTAATGAGACAGATAAAACTAAAATTATTGATATAAAAATTCAAGAAAAACCTACGGGTGAAATTTTTGCTGGTGCGGGTACTGGAACTAGTGGATCATCACTAAGCTTTGGAGTAAGTGAAAATAATTATTTAGGTGAAGGTATCAAATTAGGTACGAATTTTTCAATTACATCAAGCTCTGTTATTGGAGATCTATATATTAATGAACCAAATTATAAAAATTCTAATAAATCATTTAATAGAAGTGTAGAAAGAGCTGAAATAGATAATTTGTCAAATTATGGATATAAAACTGAAAAATTTGGTTTTACATTTGGTACTTCATACGAACAATATAAAGACATTTTTTTTTCACCAACCATATCAAATTATTATGAAGAAATAACAACAAATTCTGATGCATCAGCTTTAAAAAAGAAACAGTCAGGTGAGTATTTAGATTTAATGCTAGATTATAAGATATCTTTAAATAAATTGAATCAAAATTTTAATCCTACAGATGGATACAGATTAATTTTTTCACAGGAACTGCCATTATATTCGGACGATTACACATTGGTAAATAAAATAAATTACACAAAATATTTAGAAAGTGAAAGTGGCAAAGTGTATTCATTTGGTATTTTTTCAGCGACATCTAATTCTTTATCAAATGATGATGCTCGAATTACAAAAAGAATTTTTATACCATCAAGAAAATTGAGAGGTTTTGAACCAGGAAAAATTGGACCCAAGGATGGAAATGATTTTATAGGCGGAAATTATGGTGCCTCAATCAACTTTGCATCAACACTTCCTGATTTATTAACCGAAGTTCAAGATTTAGATTTGAGTTTTTTCCTTGATGCGGCAAATGTTTGGGGAGTAGACTTTGATTCATCGATTGATGATAATAGCAAGTTAAGATCCTCAACCGGTTTAGCAATTGATTGGTTTACTCCAATTGGTCCACTAAGTTTATCCTATGCTTTGCCATTAACTAAAAACTCTACAGACGTAACTGAAACAATAAGATTTAATATAGGTACTACTTTTTAGTGAAAAAAATAAAATTTTATTTTTTTTTTATAATTTTTATTTTATTATCTAATTATTCATATTCTCAAAACATTGCTTATGCAAATATGGATAAGATAATTAAAACCTCTGAAGTAGGTAAGAAGATTATAAAACATTTTTCTGAAAAAAGTCAAAATTTAATTGATGAAATTAAAAAAAAGGAAGCAGATATTAAAAACAAAGAAAACAATTTAATATCACAAAAAAGTATTTTACAACCAGATGAATATACAAAAAAAGTTGAATTAATTAAAAAGGAAATTGCAGATTTTAATAAAATAAATAATAATAAGATTAAAAAAATAAATTCGGAAAAAGAGAATGTATTGAAACTATTTTTGATTGAGATAAATAAAATTATAAAAGATTTTGTGGAAAAGAATAATATTGATATAGTTATTTCCTCAAATAGTTTAATAATTGGAAAATCTGATTTGGATGTTACGGATAAGATTTTAAATGAAGTAAATAATAAAATAAGAAAATTTAATATAAAAAAAGATGGATAAACTTAACAAAGAACAAATCATTAATCTCTTACCACATAGAGAGCCAATGCTATTAATCGATGAGTTAAAAAATATTAAAAAACTTTTTTCAGCAACAGCAATAGTAAATGTAAAAAAAAATAGCTTTTTTGTTCAAGGTCATTTTCCCGGACAACCAGTTATGCCTGGCGTTTTAATCGTTGAAGCTTTTGGACAAGCAGCCGCAGCATTAACTGCTGCCGGCATAGATAAAAAAGAATATGATAATAAATTAGTATTTTTAATGACTGTTGATAAAGCAAGATTTAGAAGTCCAGTTATACCTGATTGTAGGCTTGAATTAAATATAGAAGCTATAAGATCCCACGGTAGAGTATGGAAATATAAAGGCGAAGCCTTTGTTAACGGAAAAAAAATGGCTGACGCACAATGGTCTGCTACTATCGTTGATAGGAAATAATTAGCAATAAATCTTGATAAGCATTTGAAATAAGTTTTGATATTAAACTTATTAATGGCTAACCCTTTTTTTAAAAATACTGGTCCTTATAATATCAATGAATTGCTTAATTTAATTGATTTGGAAAGTGAAAAATATGCAGATATAAAAATTAATGATATTAAGGATCTTAGCACTTCTTCAGATGGTGATATTACCTTCTTTCATTCTCAAAAATATTTTGATTTAGCTAAAAATACTAAAGCATCATATTGTATAACTACAGAAGATCTGAAAAAAAATTTACCAAATACTTGTAAAGCTATTATTTCAGATAAAGTTCTATTACATACAGCAAAAATAACTAAAATTTTTTATCCCGACTCTGTAACCGACGATTTTGATATTACAGTTAAAAACATAACTGAAACTGATTTAAATAATAAAGTTAAATATGGTAGAAATGTTTTAATTGGAAATAATGTTAAAATAGGAACAAATTGCTTAATAGGTCATAATTCAATTATAGAAAAAAATGTATCTATAGGAGATAATTGTTCTATAGGATCCAACGTAATAATTAGAAATTCAATAATTAAAAACAATGTTCATATATTGGATGGATGTGTGATAGGAAAAAAAGGTTTTGGTTTTTTCCCAAATAAAAATGATAATTTTAGGTATCCCCAAGTTGGAATTGTAATTATTGAAGAAAATGCTGAAATTGGTTGTGGATCAACTATTGATAGAGGTTCTCTCTCAAACACAATAATCGGAAAAAATACATACTTGGATAATCAAATTCATATAGCCCATAATGTTAAA
>MDSZ01146488.1_pt1 | contig 12985 bp, 8 predicted proteins | sample 811201 | NCBI WGS metagenome assembly MDSZ01 (sample SAMN05326647, study PRJNA326480) | marine metagenome | isolation source: seawater | place: Indian Ocean: North | collected 2010
CGACTATCCTTGCTGATTTTTTATAAGGTCTGTTCCAGCTTGAGCCAAGCTCGCTCATACCATAAAGAATTCTTCTGTGTACGGGTTTAAGACCATCTCTTACGTCAGGCAACGCTCGTGAAACAATGACAGACATAGAGTAGTTGAGATAGCTTTCTTTCATCTCATCTACAATATCTCTAGGTAGTGTGTTATCTCTATTAAAATCTGACATTTTTTACTCCAAAATTATACATCCAGGTTAACGACAAACTTTGCGTTTCGCTCGATAAACTCACGCCTAGCTTCAACATCGCTTCCCATTAGGTTTTGAAATGTTTCTGCTGCTTCTGCTGCGCTTTCAACTGTCACTTTCATTAGGGTTCTTTTTTCTGGATCCATAGTAGTTTCCCACAGTTGGCCAGGATTCATTTCACCCAAACCCTTATATCTTTGGATACCAACCTTAGTGTTTTTATTATCTTTCTTCATGCGCTCAATAAGCAAATCTCTTTCGTTGTCATCATAAGCGTAGGACTCTTTCTTGCCTTGTGATACTCGATAAAGTGGGGGGAGTGCAAGATATAAATACCCACCATCAATCACGTCTTTCATTTTTCTATAAAAGAATGTGAGTAAAAGGGTTCGAATATGCGAACCATCAACGTCTGCGTCTGTCATAATGATGATTTTATGGTATCTTAATTTTTCTAAATCAAAATCACCCGGTGATTTTTCACCAGACTCATCATCCGACCCTCCGAAACCAGCTCCAAGCGCAGTGATAATGGACTGAACTTCGTTGTTTGAGAGTAGTTTATCAACACGAGCTTTTTCAGAGTTTATCACTTTACCGCGTAGTGGCAAAATGGCTTGTGTTCTGCGATCGCGACCCTGCTTTGCAGAACCACCCGCAGAATCACCTTCGACCAAATATAGTTCACAAAAAACTGGGTCGCGGTTTGAGCAATCAGAAAGCTTGCCGGGCAAAGATGATCCACCTAGGGCGCTTTTTCTTCTGATAAGTTCTCGTGCTTTGCGTGCGGCTGAACGACTTCGTGCCGCCAAGAGGGCCTTTTCTATAATACGACGACCTATTGATGGGTTTTGTTCGAGAAAATCAAGGATCCCCTCATAAACAACCTTATCAACAATTCCTTTTACATCACCATTTCCGAGTTTTGTTTTGGTTTGACCTTCAAACTGGGGCTCTGCAACCTTGACACTAACAATAGCGGTCAACCCTTCACGAAAATCTTCGCCCGTGAGGCTTATTTTTTCGTTTTTCTTAGCTTTTATTAGGTTGTTTTTTGAGGCGTGATTGTTCATTGCTCGTGTCAATGCGGACCTAAAACCAGATAAATGGGTTCCACCCTCAATGGTGTTAATATTATTAACAAACGTTAAAATATTATCGTTATAAGTGTTACCGTATCGCAACGCAACCTCTACAGGCACGACACCATCTTCACGGTTAACGGTGATTATTTTATTGTGCAAAGGGTTGTTGTGTTCGTCAAGATATTTTACAAAATCACTTAAACCCCCTTTGAACTTAAATACGTCTGACTCACCTTGTTCGGACCGCTCATCTTTAAGGTGAATTTCAATCCCTCTGTTTAAATAAGCAAGCTCACGCAACCTTTCACTGATTATATCATATTCGAAAGTGGTTGTTTTAAAAATTTTGCTGTCAGGATAAAAACAAACCTTTGTACCTGTTTTTTTTGCGGTACCGACGGTTTTGAGTTTTGTTTGTGGTTCGCCTATTTTATAATCTTGCTTGTGGATTTTTCCGTCTCTTTTAACCTCAACCCACATCCATTCAGACAGTGCGTTCACCACAGACACACCCACACCATGAAGACCGCCAGATACTTTATAAGAGCCTTTGTCAAACTTTCCACCTGCGTGTAAAACCGTCATAACCACCTCAACTGCGGGTTTTTTTTCCTCTTTATGAATGTCAACAGGAATTCCCCTTCCGTCGTCTTCTACGGTAACCGAACCATCGCTATTAAAAACAACTGTGATGCGGTTACAATAACCCGCTAACGCTTCATCAATAGAGTTATCAACCACCTCATAAACCAGGTGGTGCAAACCCCTTTTTCCAACATCGCCAATATACATAGCGGGTCGTTTTCTTACCGCTTCTAACCCCTCAAGGACTTTGATATTTTCTGCGCTATAACCTTTGTTTGTTTGTGTATCGCTCATATAAAACGAATCTCCTTAATTGTGTTTTTACCCAACCTGTTATTTAGTTCTTGTATTATATCTTGATGTTTAAAAAGCAATTCTTGTCTCCATGTTGAGTTTGAAACAGAAATAGTAATAACGCCGTGCTCAACACTCACCGGTTCTGTGTTTTTTGAAACCCTATCACCAACAACCTCATCCCATATCGCAATAGCGGTATTTTGCTTAACGCCTTTTTCTAACCCATAGTTATCGAGAAAGGTTTTGATTGATGTGTTTAGTTTTTCCAATTTCTCACCAGATGAATGGTTTTGTTGTTGGTGTCTTTAGTATCAATTCCATGTTGTTCCGCTGTCACGAGATCGGTGTTGGTTATAAATGCTTGCCCCGAGGTCTTAATTAGGTCAAATATTGCGTTACCCCTCTCAAGGTCAAGCTTTGAAAACAAATCATCAAGTAATAAGGTTGGTTTTTTCCCGGTCTCTTTTTCTATGAAATAATGTTCGGCTATTTTAATTACAACAAAGGCGAGCTTGTGCTCTCCTTGTGAACCAAACATTTTTAGGTTTTTAGAATTAAAATAAGGGGTGTGTTTGTCTAAATGGGGGCCGGTTAGTGTTCTGCCCAACAAAAACTCCTTGTCGTTTTTTTCTCTTAAGTTTTCGTAAAACCATTCGGTTGAGGGGTTTGATGGGTGTTCGTAATCAACCATCACATCAACACTTTTATTATAGTTTTTACAAACGTTTTTAATACTGTCTTTAAATTTTGATTGTAAAAGTATTTTTTTCTCCCACAACATACAACCATATTTGACCAACGGCTCGTCCCAAATTTCTACTTCTTTTCTGCTTTTCTTGTTTTTTAAAAGGGTATTTCTGTTTTTTAAAACACTGGAATAGTTTATGAGGTTTTTAAAATAGTTTTTGGAGGTGTTTGAAAAAACCCTATCAAAAAACTTTCTCCTTTCTGAGTGGGGTCCTTTTGTAATTTTTTCTTCTTCGGGTGAAATAAGAACGGTTGGGTTTTGACCAACAAGGTCTTTGGTTGTTTTTTCTATTTTATTAATTTTAATTTTTTTCGAAGGTTTTGTGGTTTGGTGGAACACAATTTCCTTGTCACCAAAACCCGCTTTTATTATTGTCTCTTGTTTTTTTGTGGTTATTGTTTCAACAAGCCTGTTTGTTTTAAAACTTTTACCGTTGCTTAAGATATGAACTGCTTCAATAATTGAGGTTTTTCCAGATCCGTTTTCACCCCAAATGATGTTTATGCCTGGTGAAAAATTAAAAACAATATCTTCATGATTTCTAAAATTAATCATTTCGATTTTTTTAATAGACATTACCTTTTTTTAAGATGTTGGCTTGGTTTATAAATTTAAAAAGGGGCAATTTATTCGTTTAAACGTATCGGCATTAATAACATAGTAAGGTTTTGGTTTTCTTCTTGAACAGTGGGTATAAAAAGCGCGGCGCTTATTGGTGATTTTAATTGAACTGTTATTTTGTCAGAACCAATATGAGACAAAACATCTTTAAGGTAAGCTGCGTTATAGCCAACGGTAATGTTTTCTCCCGTATAATTACCAACCACCACTTCTTTTGCTTTTGTTGACTGTTCAGCGTCTTCTGTTGAAATTGTAATTTGGTCTCCATTTAAACTAAGAGCTATTTGGTGTGTTGATTTGTTAGAAAAAATAGACACTCTTTTAACAGCAGATAATAAATCTTTTTTATCAACCGTTAGATTTTTATCGTTATCGTTTGGTATTACAGAATCAAAGTCAGGAAATTTTTCGTCGATAATTCTAGTAAAATATTGATCGTTTCCAATGTTGGTTGTTAAATGGTTTTCACCCAACGATAATTGTACACTCTCCACATCAAACCCCACAGAAAGAAGGTTGAGAAATTTTTTAGGAACAATAACATCTCCTACATTATCACTTGATTCGTTGTTACTGTTTTCATATTTAACCAGTCTATGACCATCCGTTGCAACAGCCGTCAAAGAATCTTTATCAAACTTAAATAACACACCCGTAAGCGCTGGTTTCAAATCATCTCTACTTACTGCAAAAGAAGTGGTGTTAATAATATCTTTTAAGGTTTGACCATTTATTGTAAGGTTGATTTTAGACTCAACTGAAGGTGTATTAGGAAACTCGTCAAATGGTTTTCCTACAATATCATAATTACCCTTATCTGTGGATATTGTTATTTTGTTTTCGCTATCAGCAGTTATTTCTATGCGAGATTCATCTGCTAATTCATTGGTTATGCCTAACAGCATTTGAAGAGGAACTGCAACTGACCCAACAGACTCAATACTCGCAGCCAACTTAACGATAACTGTTATTTCAAGATCAGTTGATTTAATAGTTGTTGATTGTTCAGAAACCTCTATTAGGACAGAGTTTAGAATTGGTAATGTTGCCCTACTAGGTGTTGCTTTTGATAATTTTTGAAGTGCGCTTTGAAGTTCGTTTTTTGATGTTGAAAATTTCATTTAAGTAAAAAATATTTTTAATTGATTTAATGACTATTTTAGTTAATAAATCAACGACATAATCTTACCTAAAAACCTATCTTTTAACAAGTTTTTTTAAGGATTGGTTTAGGGCTTGTGTTATAAAAAAACAACTAAAATAAAAGATTATTATTTATATAGTAAGTGTAAAACAAAACAAGTTTTTATTTCAAAACATGTATAGTTTATTATTGAATTTTTTACATCTGTAATTAAAACAATAACTTCATGTGGAAAAAACCAAAATACATGTGTATTACTTTGTTTTTATCAACATTAATAAAAACAATTATTTATTAAACTAAACGCTGTGGATAATTTTTGTGGAAAAACTAATTATTAATAGATATATAGACGTTTTCTTTAGATTTTTTTATCCACATTTCAAACCATTCTGCTTGTTTTTGATTTAAAGCCATTGCTTCAATTTCTGTCCAATGTTTTAATAAATCAGCGGACCCACCTGCCTTAAAATCCTCTAACCACACCAAATGATAACCAAGGTCGGTTCTTACGGGCCCAGCACAAACCCCGCTTTCAATTTGGTTTAAAATTAACCCAAATTCTGGAATGGGATATGTTTTTGGATTGATCCAACCCAAATTACCACCAGAGCTTTTTGTTTCCTTGTCTGTTGAGTATTGTTTTACGTTTTTGACAAACCGTTCTAGTGTTGCTGATGAATCCTTAAGCGCCTGAGCTTTTTTATAAGCCCTGGACTCATCCGTCTCGGTTGTGGGGGGTTTTATCAAGATATGGCGAACGTTTATTTTATCACCCCTTATCTCTTCTGTTTCTATTATGTGATACCCAAAATCCGTCTTAACAGGTTCGCTAACCTCGCCCGGTTTAAGGTTAAAAGCCACGGTCTCAAATTCTGTTACCAGTGTTCCTCTTTTTACAAAACCCAACGAACCCCCAGCTTGTTTTGCGCTAGGGTCTTGAGAATATTTTACAGCCATATCAGCAAAGGTTTCTTCGTTGTTTAGTATTTTTAATCTTATTTCATTTAACAGGTTGGTTGTTTTGTTTACCTGTTCTATTCCTGGTTCAACATCAACCAACAGATGTCTTATTTTTGCTGTGGTTGGGAAGCTTGGAATGCTGTCTTTGTATGTATTAAAAAACAATTCAACCGCGTCTCTGTTCACACTAACCCCCGACATCAAAGTTCTTTGATATTTTTGCGTTATAAGCATGTCTTTTACATCATACCAATATTCCCTTTTAAAAACCCTTAGCGGTTGCCCGAGCGCAACCTCTGCAGCTTCTTCGCTTCCAGCTTGTTGAACTATATTATCAATTTGCTGTTGGAGCGTTCTATCCACCTCCTTGTCATCAACTTCTATCGAGTCTAGTTCAGCCATTATTAGTATTACTTTTCTATTGACAATCGTGTTTATAATATTGTCTTTCAACTCCTGGATTTTGAGCCCATCGGTTCTTGGGTCTAGTTTTTGTTGAAAAACAGCCATAGCCAATGACTGATTAACGTCGCTCATTAAAACAACCCTGTCTCCAACCACGGCAGCCACCCCATCTATTTTTTGACCGACATAGCTCTGTGCAAAAACAGAGCCACAAATCAACAATATTTGAATCAGTGTTTTTTTATGGTTTTGCATATTCTATTCCCAAACTATCAATTATTTTTTCTTTAAGCTGGTGTTTTTTAATTGCTAATAACTTTGCTTGAATTTCATCGCTCACAAACACCAAATCTTTTACAGTTCCTTTTTTAAAACCCTCCAAAACATAAAACACCGTAAAACCGCTGTTCTGTTGGATGATGAAAGAATCATTTTTCTTCGTACTGAACAACCGGTTAGCTAAATTTTCTCTAACCTCACCTTTTTTAAAAACAACCCGCACTGGCTTGTGTTGTGTAATTACCCCCGATGACTTTTCGCTGTCTAGCGGGTTTCTATCAAGGGTATTTTTGATTTTAATCGCGGTGTTTTTATCAAACCCTTTAAATACCAACACCACAACCTCGTCATCATTCCTTTTAAATTCCGTTTTATGGTTGTTGTAATACTTGTCTATTTCAGATATCGTAACCGTCGCGCGACCTACCGCCAAGCTCTCTATATATTTAGCCGCAATAATTTTTTTATTTAACAGACTGAGTTCTTTTTTTAGGTTTTGATCAACAACAAACCTAGCCTCAACCGCTGCGCTATAAGCAGGTGTATCTTGGGTGTTGTGTTTTGGAGAACCACAAGACAAGAGCCAGATAAATAGAGTTTTAAAAAAAATTCGCACAGACTAAATTACCCAACACCCACCACAGAAAACAACTTAGCAAAATCGCGAACAACCGACACCAAATCACTGTTGGTTTTACATTGAAAAACAACAACAAACCCCCTTTTTGACTGTTCAAACCTGTGTGTAATGTTTTTTGTTTTTGCAATACCCCCAACACCATTAATTAATTTGTTAATGGAAACACCACAATTTTGTTCTACTGTTATATGGACATTCGATTGTTTAATATAACATTTTTTAGCAACAGAACCACTCAACGCACACCGCACCTTGCATATTAAAAAAAGGTTTTCAGCTTCCTCATTGGTCGAACCAAACTGGTCTTTTAGTTTTCTTTTTATATCATCAACCTCTGCTTCTGTTTTAGCATTAGCGAGTTGTTGATAATAATTAAGCCTGTCTTGCGCGGTGGGCATATACTCTGTGTCAATAAAGGCTCCAAAATCAGCATTAACAACAATATCTTTTTTTTGTGGGGGCACCAAGTCGCCCGATTTTTCTGATAGAGCTTCTGATAAAATTTTGTTATATAGGTTTAAACCAACACGCAACATTTGACCGCTTTGTTCGTGGCCAAACATGTTTCCAGCGCCCCTAATTTCAAGATCTTTTATAGCAACACCATAACCCGACCCAAGACTCGTATAGTATTCCAGTGTTTTTAACCTCTTGTACGCATCTGGGAGTAGTTTGGTTTTTTTGGGAATGTATAAATAGCAATACGCTTGTCTGTTTCCACGGCCAACCCTACCCCGTATCTGATAAAGTTGTGACAGTCCAAAGTTTTGCGCGTCGTTTATAATAATTGTGTTAGCGTTTCTAACATCCAAACCCGATTCAATTATTGTGGTACACACCAACACATCAACTTTTTTATTAAAAAACCCTAGTACGGTTTTTTCAAGAGGACCGCTTGGCATCTGACCATGGGCGCCCTTAACGACCATATTGGGAAACAGGCTTGATATTTTATCTACAACAAAAGGCATGTTTTCTATCTTGTTGTGAACAAAATACACCTGCCCACCCCGACTCAGTTCGTGCTTTATTTTTGTTTTTATATCTTTCCAGTTAAACCTACAAATATAGGTCTTAATTGGCTGTCTTTCCTGTGGGGGTGTTTCGATTTTTGAGGTGTCCCGTATACCAACTAGAGACTGTTGAAGTGTTCTTGGGATTGGTGTTGCGGTAAGGGTTAACACATCAACACGAGCCTTTATTCTTCTAATTGCCTCTTTATGTTTTACACCAAATCGATGCTCCTCGTCAACAATTAACAACCCCAACCTGTCTGTCTTGACATCGCTACTTAGCAACCTATGTGTTCCAACCAAAAGGTCAATTTCACCGCTTTCATATTTTTTTAAAATCTCTTTTTGTTGCGTTGGGTTTTTAAACCTAGACAGCAACTCAACATTTACACCTGCGGGGGACAACCTGTTAACACAATTAATGTAGTGTTGATCGGATAAGACCGTTGTCGGTGCCAGAAAAAAAACAACCCTACCGGAACTTATCGCTAATATTGCAGCGCGTATAGCTACCTCTGTTTTGCCAAAACCAACATCTCCATAAACCAACCTGTCCATCGGTTTGTTGTTTCTCAGATCATTAAACACATCTTTTATGGCTTTTGTTTGGTCTTGTGTCTCTTCGTATGGAAAACCATCAACCACCTTGTTTATAAGCTCCTTGTCGCCGCTATATACAAAACCCCTGGGTCTTTGTTTGTTTTTATAGTTTTCAACAAGGTAAGACACAACCTTCTCAACGCTTTTTTTTGTTGTAAGTTTTTGTTTTTCCCATGCGCCAGATCCAAGCTTTGTTAGCTTGGGTGTCGACCCACCTATGCCAATATATTTATGAACCCTATCAAATTTGTTAAGCGGCACAAAAACACTAGACCCACCAAGATATTCAATTTTTATATTTTCTTCTCTCGTTTCTTTTGTTCCAACAAGCCCCAACCCCTTATATACACCTAAGCCATAGTCTTGGTGAACCAGTATATCACCCCACTGAATGTCGTCTAATGTGTTAATCTTTTTCTGTTCCACCCCACCTATTTTAACCGATTTGCTTTTTTGAGGACGCTTTCCGTTTCCAATCAACAAAATATCAAGGTCGGTCGATAATATGTTTTTATCAAACGAGCCATCAATGTTTGTTATGTTTGTGTGTTTTTGATATTTTTTCCCAAAAGCAAAAACCCCGCCCACCTTTTTTGACACGTTTTTGATAGTTTCAGAAGATAGTGTGTTTTTGTTATCAACCCACCCAATTTGTTCACTAAACACCTCAAATAATGGTAGCTTAGAAAGTTTTTTGGGTGTGTTTATGTGTGTTATGTATAGTAAGATATCAACCTTATCGAACAATAAATCGTACAGTTTCTTGTCTGAAGAAACACCTTTCATTATCAGCGGTTGTTCAATGCTAATTTTTGTTGCTTGATTTATTGATTCTTGTGTGCCCACATCAAATTTTCTCATAGAAACAACGGTGTTTCCATCGAATTCGATTCGTGTGGGGTGTTGTTCTAGCGCAGGAAAAATATCAACAATCCCCCCACGAGCTGCATACATTTTCTTGGAAATACACCAGTCTGTGTTTTTGTAACCCCATTTTTCAAGTTTATTAAATATATCCTTTTGTTTCGTTATATCCCCCTCTTTTATTACTATTGGCTTGTCTGTATTAAACTCGGGGATGTTGTCTTTTATAGATTTTGTTGTTGCAAAGTAAACACCTCGTTTGCCTTTGTATAAATTTTTAATTCCCTGTTCATATTGCTCAGATTCAAGTGTTGTAAACTCTTCTATTGTGTTGGTTGCAAGGATCGATTCACCAAATACATTAATTTTATTCTCTTCAATATAGCTTAGGTTGTTTGTGCATAAATTGAGGTGTTTGGTGTCGTTTAATATAAACGCTGCTTTTTTTATATTTCCAATCATAGCCTGTACAACAAACCCCGTAAGCGCGGGCTCTGTCATGTTAACAACAACTGGCCCTTTCTTTGCCGCTCTGGTTATGTCTTTTATCTTTTTCTGTTTTTGAAGGTGTTCTATTATTTCCATTGTTTCACGTGAAACATTTATCTATTAATCATAACTGACAGTATGGATATGTCGGCGGGTGTTATTCCCGAAATTCTCATAGCCTGGCCAAGCGTTTCTGGCTTGATTGTGCTCAGTTTGTCTCTCCCCTCGTTCGATATACTTTTAATTGTGGTATAATTAAAACCCTTTGGTATCTTTATTGTTTCATTTTTTAATATTTTTGATATGTGTCGCTCTTGTCGTTTAATATAACCTTCATACTTTACTTCGGCTTCCAGTTCAATCATTAGTTCATTGTGGTGGTGTCTCAACCCATCCTCGTTATCATTGATTTTCATTTGGTCGCTTATCATATCAATTGAAACGTTTGGGCGCTTTAGTATTTCTCTTATTGTTTTTTTTGTTGATATTTCTTTTTCGCTCACGGAGGTTAGTATTGGGTTTATAATACCTGGTTCCAGTTTTTTGTCTAAGAGTTTTTTGTGCTCTTTATGTCTGTCGCAAACGCTTTGTATGTTGTCTTGAACTTTATTTTTTAAAAGCCTTTCTTTTTTGCTCTTGCTAAAGAGCCTTGTGTGTGTGTTTGAAAACCTTAATAAAATTCTGTATTCCGCTCTTGATGTGAACATCCGGTATGGTTCGTCGGTGTCCTTCGTAATTAGGTCGTCAATCATAACCCCTATGTATGCTTCGTCTCTGCCCAGGGTAAAACCCTCTCTTTCTTGTATATGGTTTTTAGCATTGATTCCTGCCATTAAACCTTGCGCCGCCGCCTCTTCGTACCCAGATGTACCGTTGATTTGCCCTGCAAAAAATAAACCCTCTATGTCTTTTGTTTCTAATGTTGATTTTAATTGTGAGGGAAGTAAAAAATCGTACTCTACTGCATAACCTGGCCGTAACAGCTTTACGTTTTCAAGCCCATCAATAGACCTTAGAGCTTTAATCTGTATGTATTCAGGTAGACTGGTAGAAAAACCGTTTACGTATATTTGATTTGACTTATACCACTCTGGCTCCAGGTAAAGCATGTGAGTATCATGATCTTTGAATCTAAATATTTTATCTTCTATTGAAGGACAATATCGAGGACCTACGCCCCCAACATCTCCAGAAAACATTGGGCTTGTTTCGAGATTGTCCTCGATAATTTTTTTACACTCTAGGGATGTATAAACAGTGTGGCACGCAATATTTTTTGGACTAAACTTTGTCGTGTTGTATGAGAAGGGTATGGGGTCATCGTCTCCAGCCGCTATTGACATGTTTTCCCATCTGACTGATGACGCCTCAAGGCGCGGTGGGGTGCCTGTCTTGAGTCTTCCTGATTTAAAACCGTACGATTTAAGGGATTCGGTGATTCCCTCAGCAGCACTTTCCCCCATTCTACCAGCCCGTATTTTTTTTTGACCCACATGAATTAAGCCATTTAAAAAAGTACCGCATGTAAGTATCGCGGCTCTGCACATAATCTTAGACCCATCTCTTAATAAAACACTCTTTAACTTGCTACCTGCAATATCTACGCTCACCACTTCGCCCTCAATTAAGGTTACATCTTCAAGTTGTGATACAGTATTAGTTATAAAGGATTCGTATACTCTCTTATCTACCTGTGCTCGAGGTGACCAAACCGATTTTCCTTTGGATTTATTTAACATTTTGTACTGCAAGGCGCTGTAGTCAGTGGCTTGCGGCATTATTCCGCCGAGGAGGTCAATTTCCTTAACGATTTGACCTTTGGCAAGACCACCGATAGCGGGGTTGCAAGACATACGACCAACGGAACTTGCGTCAATAGTTACGAGAGAGGTTTTAATATTATAATGGTTAAGTATGTAGGCAGCTTCAACACCTGCGTGACCTGCACCACAGATAACCACGTCATAATCTGTAATACGTTTCACGTGAAACTATTTTCCAACACACATTTTTGCAAAAACGGTGTTCATTATATCGTCTGCTGTGGTTTTGCCTAAAAGGGATTCTAAACTGTTCAAAGAAGATCTTAATTCTAACGCCACTATTTCAAGGTTTGGACGGACTTCATTTAAGGATTGCAAGGCAGCCTTCAGGTCTTCAAGGCACAGCGACAAAGCCTCTTTTTGCCTTAAGGTGGTAAGGTGAGGCGTGCTTGATGAAATGGTATTAATCATAAGAGCCTTTTTGATTTTTTTCAACAAAATATCCACATTTTGGCCGTTTTTTGCTGATATATGTATAATAGAATTATCTTTCAATGTTGATTTGTGCAAATCTATTTTATTAATAATTTTAATGTAAGGGACGTCATAATTAATTGAAAACTTACAATTTATGTCATCTGATACGTAGAGCACTAGATCAGATTTATTTATCATTTTAACAGCTTTATCAATACCCATGTTTTCTAACTTGTCGTCGGTTTGATGTATGCCAGCCGTATCGACAAACCTTATGGGAATTCCATCAAGATCAAGCATTACTTCAACCAGGTCTCGGGTTGTGCCAGGTTGATTGCTCACGAGTGCTTTTTCAAGCCCTGAAAGCTGATTTAAGAGCGTTGACTTACCTACGTTCGGTTTTCCAGTAATTGTAACGCAAATTCCATCATTTAAGAGCTTACCAACATTATATGTCGATAAAAGATTATCGAATTTGTATTTTAGTGTCGATACTTCAGACCTGCAGTGGTCTAAAAATTTTTCTGAGACCTCATCTTCAGATATGTCTAGTGCGTGTTCAATCTCACCTAGTAGAACAATTTGTTTTTTAGATAATAATTTCAGTGTTTTTGATAAAAGGCCATCCAGTGTATTGCTATTAATTTTAGCTGAACTGGAGGTTTTTGACTGTATTAGTGATGCTATAGCTTCCGATTGTATGAGGTCGATTTTCCCATTTAGAAAAGCTCTTTTTGTGAACTCGCCAGGCTCAGCAGACCTTACTCCAAAGCTTAA
>MDSZ01093355.1_pt1 | contig 12980 bp, 11 predicted proteins | sample 811201 | NCBI WGS metagenome assembly MDSZ01 (sample SAMN05326647, study PRJNA326480) | marine metagenome | isolation source: seawater | place: Indian Ocean: North | collected 2010
ATCTTTGACCGATTCATAAGCCTTTATTGCTGCTTCAGAAATGTCGATACCCAAAGATTTCTGTGCTTTGAGAACGGCAATCCAATAATCGCGCTCTGTTCGAACTCGCCCTTCTGCACCCCAAATTTTCCCCATTTCTGCAGACGCGTATCGTTCGGCCAATATATTAACTGTATTTTTAGACATAATTGAAATACATAAGTGAAAGGATTTTTTGCGCTGAGACCATAAAAAACTTAGGTGAGCGCTCAGCTAGATACCTAAACAACGTATCGCCAACTGCTTAAAAAGTGCTTCCTGTTCCTTAGGTCGTTCTAAAAGTGCCTCAAAGGTTTCGGCAAACGCAATTTGAAAATCAATTAATTGCTTTAAGCTAAAGCGATGCACATCTTTAGTGAGTCGGCCAAGGTAAAAAGGGTTTTGGGTGAAGATATTTAAATTGGACTTCGTTGTATCATCGCCAAAATGCCGTTTGTATTTATCTGCCAAACGGCTGAGTTCTTGTTTTTGAATCCCTCGGCTACTCACTTTTAATTCTCCCGAATCAACAAGCATCCGCAATTGAATCATCAGGCGATTTCTCGACTGCAGACTTCCCAAAAGCGGGCGTCCTTCCGATTGAGTAAAAAAATGTCGCTGAACCGCTGTTAATGCCCACTCCACTTGACCCGAAAAAAAAGCATCGGTCGCTTCAAAAAAGTCCCCCTCACCAAAATTCGGAACCATCTCATTGACCAAAGCCTCCGATATTTGACCGCCTTCACCGACATAGGTAACAAGTTTTTCCGCCTCCATAGCAATCATTCGAGAATTGCCACCAATTTTTTCAAAGAGTAACTGCAGAGCGGATTGACTTATCTCAACTGATTCCTTCGAGCAGGTTTCAGCTATGCGTTGGCCTAAGGCAGATTGCCCTTCTTTCCCGCTTTCCAAAAACTCAAAATCCGCGTGCTCAACACACCATTTGTAAAAATTGCGCACTTTATATACAGGAGATGCACTTATTAAAACCGAAACTGCCTGAGTATCAATGCTAATAAGTTTTGCCTTCAGTATCTCCAATAAGTCGAGCGTTCCCTGAGCATTGCCTGTTTGTGAGTTCGCTAGGAAATTAACTGATTTCAACCAGACTACCTTTTTATCTCCGAACAGTGATTGGGTTTGAATCGCTTCGGAGAAACGCTCGATCACGCGCTGGACTTCATCGACATTTTGAGCGCGTGCATCAATAACTTCTTTTGATAAGTCTTCGCAGATACCCGCACTGGTACGAGCATACCAGGCCTTTGCTTTCTCGGCTACGATAAATTCATCATCGCCACATATGAAGCTGAATCGCGGGCAAGGGTCCATTTCACCATTCTTAAATATAGTCTGTATCAAGCGAGAAAAAAATGATGCCTATTGGTCTTAGAGAAAGGCTTACTGTACTAATGGATTAAATAGAGCCCATGCCTCGGTTGGCCCGTTCTTGTTTCAGGCTGAGGCGACGCATCCAGTCTAAAGCAGCATTGACCGCCCTTGCTTTTACATCGAGACGCCCCCCCAAGTAACGAACACTTTTTGCCCAAATACCATAGGGAGAGTGAATGCCTATATGTATGGTGCCCACAGGATTTTCTTTGGTACCACCTTCTGGCCCGGCAAATCCAGTGATACTCAGCCCATAATCTGAAGAAAGGTTTTCTGCCACCCCTGAAGCCATGGCAATCGCGCATTCCCCGCTTACCGCTCCGTGCTGCTCAATGATTTCTTCAGGAACGCCCAGCTGTAAAATTTTAACCTCATTGGCATAGCATACAACACCCCCTTGAAAGACTTTTGAAACACCGGGAATATCGGTGAAGGCATTGCCCATCAAGCCTCCTGTACAGGATTCGGCAACGGCTAAAGTTTGTTGCTGCCGCCTCAAGCTTTGAAAAATAACTTGAGATAGGGATACCTCACCATACCCGACAAAGTGATCCCCCAAAGCGGTGCGACATTCCGCCGCGACGCGCTCTAAAAGATCTGAGCTAGTCACGCCATCCGCCCAACTCAAACGAACATCGACGATCCCCAAGTGTACACAGAAGGCTAAATTTAACTCGGAATATTTCTGGACAATGGGAGCTACCCGATCTTCGACCGAGGATTCTCCGAGCCCGCAGGTTCTCAATTGAAGATAGGCGGCCCCCTCAGAGAGACAGGCCCGCTGCTTGATATGTGGAATGACTGAGCGCTCAAACATCGGCGTTAATTCATGCGTTGGACCAGGCAAAGCGATAATCACAGAGTTAGCGTCCTCAATCAGTAAGCCAGGGGCGGTTCCTCGGTCGTTCTTCAAAAGCTGACTACCTTCAATTTGATGACATTGCTTTTTGTGTATCGTCGAAACTTCTCGACCTAATTTTGAAAAACGCTCGGCAATCGCTTCAAAAATAGCTTCATTGTAAATCAACTCGCGTTGCAAACTCGCTGCTAATCCCTCCCGCGTCAAATCATCCTCAGTCGGGCCGAGACCTCCCGTTGCAATCACCCAATTTGATCGCTTTCTCGCAGTGGTAAAAGCCGCTTCAATGGCATTCAACTCATCGGGAATCACTTGGCAGTGTTGAATCTTTAACCCTAACAGAGACAGTTGCTTGCCTAAATAAGTCAAATGGCTATTAGTACGAATACCAAGCAGTAATTCGTCACCAATATTAATAATTTCAACTGTCAGCTCATTCGCCATGGAAACAATGATTGAAAATTATAGCCCGAAGGCAAGTGTATGGCTAACTTTCTCAGAGAAAACTTAAATCCATAAGTTTCATAGATCCTAAAAGTGCACAATGAAGTCTTCCCGAAGCGATTCAATCAAAGCCAGCATCCGTAAATTGCCTAACAAACCGGGAGTTTACGTAATGTATAATTGCTTCAAACAAATCCTTTACGTGGGCAAAGCAAAGGCCCTTAAAAAAAGGGTTTCTTCTTATTTTCAGGCCTCAAGAAAAATGCAAATCGTGCAGCCAAAAATCAGCGCACTGATCGAACAAATAGACCATTTTGAGTATTACACCGTTCAATCTGAATCGGAAGCATTGCTACTAGAAAGCCAACTCATCAAAAAATTTAAGCCCAAGTACAATACCAGCCTAAAAGACGACAAACGGTTTTTACTGGTTCAAGTCAACCTAGCGGAAACCTTACCCATATTCCGGCTGACCCGCAACCGCATCTACAAACACTATCGCTATTACGGGCCTTTCCCCCACGCAGGAGCCCTGAGAAAAACTCTAGAAATCATGAAAAAGAAATTTGGCATCTTGCTTATGGATGCTAAACCGCAAAAAGTTGATGCCATACATTGGCAATTATACGATGACGCACGAGCGGAACTTTCAAAACTACCCAATCTAGTCACTTCCGAAGACTATCGCCAACGAGTGGACGCTGCCTGCGAATTCCTAGACGGACACAGTAAGCAAGTCATTTGCGAACTGAAAGAAAAAATGTATGCCCTAGCCCAAAAACACGCTTACGAAAAAGCTGGCGTCATGAGAGATCAAATCACAGCAATCCAACAAACCTCTAAGCGAACGCGAAAATTTGAGCGAAACTTAATTGGTTTCATATCGGAAGCGGAAAGCGTACAGTGCTTAAAAGAGGCACTATCGCTGAAGCAAATCCCATCGCGAATCGAATGCTTTGATATCTCGCATATATCTGGTAGTTTCTGCGTAGCCTCTATGGTTTGTTTTGTTGATGGAAAGCCTAAGCGTAAGGAGTACCGACGTTACAAAATAAAATCGTTCATCGGCAATGATGATTTTAAGGCGATTTCAGAAGTTGTCGGTCGGCGTTACTCACGCCTTAATAAAGAAAACGGCAAACTACCCGACCTAATCGTTATCGATGGGGGAAAAGGTCAAGTGCACGCAGCTGTCAAGGCCTTGTACAGTATCGGACTGGAGCATGCGCAAATAATTGGGCTGGCAAAAAAGAAAGAAACTATCGTCTTCCCCCACGAGCGACCAAACCTAAATCTCCCTTTGCGTGATCCCGCCCTACGCCTTCTACAATACTTGCGTGATGAAGCGCATGACTATGCAAATAACTTCAATGCCGAACTGAGAAGTCGGAAGATTCGCGAATCCATCCTCGATGAATTCAAAGGGCTAGGAGAACAAAGAAAAACTTCCTTGCTTCGCCATTTTGGCAGCATACAAAAAATCCAAAAAGTGAGCCCAGAAGAACTGACTGCCGTTGATGGTATCGGGATGATAACGGCTAAACGCTTATCCGAGTTCCTGGCAGAACAGAGAACTTCTTAGCGGCCTCCATTAGGTCTATAAAGGTTTAGTTGTCCCGAGCCCACTCAATCCAAATAAATTCGCCCAAATTTCTCCGTCTGGACCGAAAGGGCTTCGTTGCGATAAATGACTTCTGGATAACTTTCTCCAGCAACGGATTTTAAATTCGGAATAACTTTTTTCGGTCCTGTCAATTGGTACAGGTTGACTGAAACTGCCTCCGTCTCTTCAAAGTATAAATCGGCATGGAAGCGAATTGCGGCTAGATTGCTCCGAATCTGTGCCTTTTGATTACTTAGTTCAAATTTCTCAAATAGCGGAAGCAAAATAATAACGAGTAAGAATAGAGCGACGCTCGAAAGGGAAAACTCAATCAGAGTGAATTCTTTGGTTCTGTTAGCATTTATTTTCATTATATTTCTAGCACCCCTTACTCGACAACAAAACGAAAGCCGATCAAACGACTCCGCTCATTGCGGTTTGACTCTCTAAGGGGCACCGCATAAATCGCCTCTAAACTGTCCCCAAAATGACCACCAATATGCTTGGCTGCACCATCGTAATAAGCCTCTTCACTGTAAAGCCATTCGCTGACGTTGCCTAAGAGATCATAGGCACCTACAGCAAATGCTTGCTTAGACTTAATATCGGCTAAGCCATTTTTTTCGACATTAGACACAACATGTTTTTCTAATTTAACATAACGCAAGCGTCCCAGTGCCGATCGAAATTCATGTTCTTTCGGCAAACGCACCGTCAGTCCCATAATCCAAGAAAGCCGTTTACAAAAATCGACTGCATTATCCCAGCTTACAGATTCCACTGGCTTCATATCTCCGAATAACCGACTGGGATTGACTCCCATAATCGTGCTATAAAAAGCTTGCGACACCTCAGTTTTATAAATCTGGATGGCCGGTTCGTTTGGAACTGGGAGCAAATTCTCGTAGATACGATCCTGAATCCGCGTCAGGTCATTGCGGATATAATTTAAAAACTTCATTTTGATTTCTAAATCTCGATCATTATACGCACTTTTAGGGAATTCCTCTTTCACCCGCAGGATCGCATCAGAAATTTGCAGTATCTTATCTTTGGCCAAGCCCAAGTTGCGCTTCCTTAAATCTCGATCGATTTCAAAATTTAAATTATTAATAACTCCCCCCAATTCGTAACTTCCTGCAGTTTGACTTTTGGCCAGCAAATCATTGACCCGATCAGTAGAGTTATAGGGGCTTTCTGGAAAAGTATCGTTGAGTTTCTTTTGCAGGCGTAGCGCTTCTTCGTAAAGCGTCGCCGCTTCTCTGTACTCAAGCTTTTGAACTTTAGCATCAGCCTGGGCAATGTAGCCCTTAATCTCTCGGTGAAGCGGTTCACTACGAAAAGTAACCTCTCGTAACCTAAAGGCATTCACTTTAAAATTGTTAGCGAGGTTTGAACTTCGAAATTCAGAATTTAAAAACAACTGCTTTTTTATAATTTCATCCATCAATTCAGCCGCTTCAATCCATTTCTCTGATTTGACTAATTCGGATACAGATCTCTCTAAATCCTGAATTTCTTTGTGGAGCGGGTAGACCTTATAATGCTCAAAGGTTCTCTTTAATTGAGCGATTCGATTAATATTGCGATGCGTACTCAATCCGTAGAGTTCATTGATCGCACTCTGTCCTTGAATTGCCAATTGAATCTTGGCGATCGCCTCAGCGTACTCTTCTTCATCATAAGCCTCTTTGCTCAAGCGTTCATCGGATAGGCTCTGCGTATGCAGGGCCTCGGAAGCAAACTGATCATAGCGTTGTTTTAAAAAGTTTAAGCGTTCGTGCCCCCGCACACTGTGATAGGGTAAGGCAGTGACATACAGCTCTTGAAATTCAATCGCATGCCTCAGTAACTCCAAATCGCTCTGATTGTAACCCCTGAGCGATACAATCTCTTCGAACTGCCCTTCCACAGACAAACTCTTTAAGCGATAGGCTTCGTGTTCTTCTGGAATCTCAAAAGATGGGTTCTTGGCTAATGCGTCGAAATCAATATCTTTGGGACCAGAAAGCGTGAGCATGACAAAAAAGCCGATCAAAAACACGGGGATTAATATGAAGAAGAATAATTTACTTATATTCATGAACTCTGCCAAATTAAATGTAGAAAAGAATTCGAGACCTCAACGATAAATTTATTCCAAGAAAGTTAAAATTCACTTCAGAAAATCACTTATTGCCCTAAGGCAAAAGAATGTTTTATCTAAAACAATGTTTGATTCTCTTACCATCATTGGACCTGGCTTACTCGGCGCCTCTATCGCTATGTCTGTCATGGAACACAAATTGACTCAGACCGTCCACGTTTGGGCCCGTAATGAAGCTAAGAGAAAGCTTTGTTCAGAACTCCCTTGGTGTACCCATGTACACGCATCGCTCATAGACGCAGTCAAAGACAGTGATTTAATCCTCCTCTGCACACCAGTTGATACGATGGTTCCTCTACTTGAGTCCATCGCTCCCCACCTTAAGGCTGGTGCCTTAGTAAGCGATGTCGGAAGCGTAAAGAACTCGATATGCCAGGGAGCCGAGCAGGTAGCAAAGGGAAGCACACTCAACTTTATTGGCTCCCACCCAATGGCTGGCTCCGAAAAAGGCGGTATGGAGCATGCAAGTGGCGATTTACTAAAAGGGGCACCCTGTATTTTAACTCCCACTGAGCAGACCGACTTAATGCACTTAAATTTACTGGAAGATTTTTGGTCACAATTGGAAATGCACACAAGTTGTATGTCGCCTCAAGACCATGATTCGCTGATTGCTCGAATCAGTCACTTACCCCACATTGTTGCCTCGCTTTTAGCGGCTTCCCTAGACGAAATGTCCGAAGATGCCTTCCGCCACGCTGGCGGTGGACTCAAAGACACCACACGAATCGCCGGCGGCAACCCAGACCTTTGGCAATCCATACTCGCCGAAAATACCGAGGCTGTCCTCCGCTCCATTTCAGTATTTGAGTCCGTGCTAGAATCACTTAAATCCTCAATTGAAACTAAGGATTTTGACCACTTAAATCATATTCTAAAAAGAGGGCAAAGAGTGCGAAAAAGAATTGAACAATCCGATCCATTTAACGCTTAACCACTGTGATTAAATCCTTGTCCATAGAACCCTTTCGGAATCCCATATCGGGAGACTTAAGTTTACCTGGATCCAAAAGCATCACGAACCGGGCATTAATCCTCGCCGCCCTCAGCAATTCGTCGCCAGCAACAATCCATTTAGAAGGGGCTCTCTTTAGTCGAGACACAAAGATCATGATTGAGGCACTGGAAAGCTTAGGCTTTGCCCTGTCCATAAACAGGGCGGAACAACGCATCTCCATCCAAGGACTCGGTGGTCAGATCCCAAATTCAACAGCCCAACTGAAAGTGGGTAATGCGGGAACGGCGGCACGCTTTTTGACCGCGCTACTCGCCTTAAAAGAGGGCGGTGTCTATCACTTGGATGGCGACCCACAAATGCGTGCGCGGCCCATGCTGGGAATACTAAAAACCCTAGAACAGCTTGATGCAGCTCGGTTTAAATTTAAAGGAACGCCCTATCACTTTCCCTTTACAATGGAAACTCGAGGTATACAAAAAAATTCTGCTCAGGTTGATGCACGAGCCAGTAGCCAAATTTTATCCGCACTACTGCTCGCCCTCCCCGCATCGGGCAAACGCATCTCCCTCGAATGCCCCGATGTGCGACCCGCCTACATCCGAGTGACTGAAGCCATTAAATCCGATTTTGGCACTCGGGATTCACTTCTTAATCACAACGAAGCAATTCCTGTTCAAAAGTACATCCTTGAAGCTCAGCCCTACTGTGGTCCAAAAGACAATCGCTACTACATTGAGCCCGACCTCTCTGCCGCCAGCTACTTTCTAGCTTTGACTCTCCTCCACGGAGGACAGCTCAGCATTCCCAACATGCCCGCACATCCCATTCAAGGGGATGCCGCCTTTGCTGAAATTTTAAAAAAGCATGGGCTGGAAATAGATGCTCGCGAGCAGCAATGGATTCTAAAGAGAACGCCTGGCTCACTAGACAAACCCGAATCCGTGCACCATAATTTTAATTTATTTTCTGATACTTTTTTAACATATGCAGCAATTGCCCCGCTCATAAATCGTGAAACTCGTATCGAAGGCATTGCCCACACCCGCAAACAAGAAACAGATCGCGTTTCAGCCATGTCTTGCGAATTGAAAAAACTCGGTCAAACCGTCCATGAAACCGAAGATTCTCTCCACATTATCAGCAATAAAGCGGCTTTGGTTGAGCGCGCTCGAAAAGCACTCGACCAAGGAAAGCTGCTTTCCGTCGAGACTTATGAAGATCATCGCTTTGCCATGAGCTTTGCCATTCTCGGTAGCTATAATCTACTTGGTGATAGCCGCCCCTGGTTATCCGTAAACGATCCACATTGTTGTGGGAAAACCTTCCCTGAGTTTTTTACAGCTCTAGATAGCTTGAGATAACAAGCCCATGCATAAAACAAAGACAGTGACCATCCTCACTTTAGACGGAGCCGCAGCAACGGGAAAATCCACTACTGCGCATGCCCTAGCCGATGCGCTTAACTATCTCCATATTGATACGGGCTCACACTTTCGCATTCTTTCCTACCACCTAAACCAAGTGTCCATCCCTTCTCAAGCATCTACAAATCTCAGCGAGGCATTAAAGGAATTATCCCTAAATACTAAAATCTATGGACACTCAGCTGTTCTTGAAGTCAATCGACAGCGATTGACTTCCACGGAGCTTCGATCTTTGACTGTCAATACCCTCGTCTCCCAATACGCCGCCCTTAAACCCATCCGCGATTTTCTCTTAAACTACCAACGCTCCCTCGAGCACTTTGCGCGAGAGGCTCATTTTGAAGGCATGGTTGTTGAAGGACGCGATATTGGAAGCGTAGTTTTCCCACGCGCCAAACACAAAGTATTTCTTTATGCAGACGAATCCACCCGAATTGCCCGCAGACAAAAAGAAGGGCTTAAAGATTTTATCAGTGAGAGAGATGCCATTGACCGAACCCGCACATTAGCTCCGTTGACTTGTCCTAAAGATGCCCTATCTATCAATACGACTCAGCTATCACTTGACGAAGTCGTTGACTTGATTTTAAAAAAAATCACTGACTGATATGATTTTAAAGCCAATCTTAAATTCCATCGCACAACCCTATGCCTTAGTCCAAGCTGGGCTCAATGCCTACTTCACTACCTTTCATGAGCACACAGCATCGGGAATCGAAAATATTCCAGAAAAGGGCCCCGTCATTTTTGCCGCGAATCATTCGAGTTTTTACGACCCTCCCGTTATTGGCATTAAAAGCCCTCGTCCGATTCATTACCTAGCCCGAGACACCCTCTTTAAAGGTTTCTTCGGGGATTGCCTCCATGCTATAGGCACCGTTCCGGTTGCTCGAGGCACCGCCGATATCCGTTCGATCAAGGCAATCTTGAAGGCGCTCAAACAAAAAGAAGCCACCGCTATCTTCCCCGAGGGAACCCGCTCACTCGATGGTTCCTTACAGTCCCCCCAAGCAGGCACAGGGATGATCGCGATCAAATCGAAAGCCTGCGTCGTACCAACGCGAATTTTTGGGGCTTATGAAGCCTATGGACGCGCTCAAAAGCTTCCTTTGCTCGGTATTCCCATCCATGTAGCCTACGGAAAACCCTTGAGCAACGATGATTTGGACACCGGAGAAGCAAATCCTGACCGCTACCTAGAAGCCTCAAAAAGAATCATGCAGGCGATCAAATCCATCCGAGCCCCGAAAAACTTAATAATTTAAATTATGAATCAAGATCGCTATTCCATGAGGGGCGTTTCCTCGAGCAAAGAAGAGGTGCATGCCGTTGTTGACCAAATGAGTAAAGGCCTCTTCCCTGGGGCTTTTTGCAAAATTAATCCAGACTTTTTAACGGGCGATCCAGCAAAATGTTGCGTCATCCATTCCGATGGCTCAGGCACGAAAAGTACCTTGGCTTACCTTCATTACAAAGAAACGGGGGATCCTACTGCCTTTCGAAAAACGGCACAAGACAGTATGGTCATGAACATTGATGATCTCATCTGCATTGGTGTCACCGACAATATCCTTATTTCTAGCACCATCAACCGAAACGCACGAAATATTCCTGGATCCATCCTAGCTGAACTTATTTCTGGAACCGAGGACTTTCTTCAATCACTGCGTGATCAGGATATTTCAATTTTCAGCGGAGGCGGAGAAACGGCCGACGTCGGCGACCTCACTCCAACCGTCACGGTCGATTCCTGTGCCGTTGCCGTCATTGATAGAGATCGCATTGTCAACAATGCAAATATTGTGGGGGGTCTTAGCATTGTTGGGCTTGCCTCAGATGGGCGCGCCCACTACGAAAACTTTTCCAACTCCGGGATTGGGAGCAATGGATTAACCAGCGCCCGCCACGATTTACTCAAAAAGACTTATTTCGAACAATACCCTGAAACCTGCGACGCGCGAACGGATTCACAATACCTCTATTGCGGCCCTTACGCCATGGAAGACCCCCTTCCAGAATCTGAACTCAGTATCGGTGAAGCCTTACTCAGTCCAACTCGAACCTATGCTCCCGTAATTAAACAAATGCTAAGTCGACACCGAGAGGGTATCCGAGGAATGGTTCACTGTTCTGGTGGCGGGCAAAGTAAATGCCTGCGCTTCGGCCAGAATGTTCATTATATAAAAGATCAACTCCTTCCCATTCCGCCTATCTTCAAGGCGATTCAAAAAGCGAGCCGAACCAGCGATGAAGAAATGTATCGCGTCTATAACATGGGGCACCGCCTCGAGCTCTTCTGCCTTCCGGAAATTGCCGCGTCCCTAATTACCATCAGCGAATCTTTTGGCATAAAAGCTAAAATAATTGGCCGTACCGAAGAGTCTAATTCAAACAACCAACTGAGCATTCATCACCAGGGGCGAATTTTAAACTATAGCCTATAGAAACCCCTACAGGAGCCCTTGTAAAGACATAGTCCCATATTAGCAACCATAGTACCAGCCAATTTTCTGATTAAAGTCTTAAAAAGCTTTAACCAAAGTCGGACCAAAACTTGCACAATGTACATTTCCCGAATAAACAAACTTCAATTATATTTTCTCGCTCTATTTTTTAGCTGTTTTTTCAGTTCACTTCCCCAATTATCCGCTCAAAATAACGAACTATTAGGCTCTTACAAAATTGGCTTTATTGGTAAAAATAAAGACAGCGGTAAATACAAAGCAGTCTATGCAGGAATTCAATCAGCCTCAAAGGCTCTTGGGAAAAGTTATTCCATAGAGGTAGAAACCTTTGACCTTAGCCCTAGGCTCTATCCAAAAAATGAAGAGGCTTCAAATGTAGCCGAGTTACAAGCCGAAGCAGTGATTAAAGCCTACTTAAAAAACATCAATGGAATAATCCTCTGTCCCTCCAATAAAAATCGCCTTAAATCCATTCTCGAGCTGGCCCAGTTAAAACAAATAGAGATCATTTTTTTAGAACAAACTATAGATTCAATTAACTCGCTACAAACTATTAAATCGGATGAATTTGCTGCGGGCAAACTTTTAGGGGAATCTCTCTTAAAGCACTTGCCCACTTCGGGCCGAGTTGCTATTCTCACTTTATCAGAACCCTCCCCAATTTATGATGCCCGACTCAAAGGAGTCAAAGCAGCCCTAGGCTACAAGCGAATTGAAAACATCATTCAAACGGAAGCCGACTATGCCAGTGCAGTCGAAGCTATAAAAAATGCCGAAGCGAATGATGTGAATCACTACATAAAAGGCTGGGTTTTTCTCGATGATTGGGCACTGCGTGGCTTGCCCGATTTACCTTGGAAACCCAACCGCATCCCCATAGTAACCCTCCAATCGTCAGCAACAGCACATCTTTTCTACGACCTTGGCTATCTACATTCCATGGTGAGCTACCCCTACTACGATTGGGGCTATCAGGCATCCAGTTCGCTGATTAAAAAATTGTTTAAAGATGAAATGCCCGATGCATCCTCAGTCATGCTCCCGCCCTTACTCGTGAATCAGCAGACCATTGATGCCTCTAAAAAACGCTGGAAACAATGGCTGCAATAAGTTGTATACCAAATTAAGAGAAACTAGGCTATGAAACACCCCTTTCTGCAAAACAAGCACTTACCCGATTGGTCTGAGATGCGACCTGAAGCGATAGAACCCGATATCTCCAAGGCTATCGCCGATGCCGAGCGCTCGATTGAAGCCCTCGTTACACTCAAAAACTCTGGCTCTGCGTACACCTACAAAAATACTTTTGTCGCTTTTGAGGAAGGAATGGAAGGCCTCAACACGGCTTGGGGCTTTGTCAACCATCTCGACAGTGTCAACAATTCTAAAAACCTTCGCAAGGCTTACAATGCCATGCTTCCCAAAGTCACACAATTTTTCACCGACATCCCCCTAAATGATGCCCTCTGGTCGGTGTTAAAAAAGTCTGCCGAAAGCTTGGATTGGGAAGCTCTCTCTCCAATTGAACAACGCCATATAGAAGAAACGCTGGCAGACTTTAGAGAAGAAGGTGCGGATTTGTGCCCCGAGAAAAAAGCAGAACTCAGACAGATTCAAAAAGACTTAGCCGAACGCACCCAAAAGTATTCAGAAAATTGTCTCGATGCC